>Ga0184623_10000078_pt1 | contig 36067 bp, 28 predicted proteins | sample PLM1_100_b1_FD_133138 | JGI IMG/M metagenome (GOLD analysis project Ga0184623, IMG submission 133138) | Groundwater sediment microbial communities from an aquifer in East River, Colorado, USA - PLM1_100_b1 | ecosystem: Environmental > Terrestrial > Soil > Riparian zone | place: USA: East River... | reverse complement strand
CTTACGAGCATTCTCGGTGAGATGTCCGCTGATGCGGACTACGTCCTCATGGACTCTTCGCCGATTTTGCTTATCCCTGACAACCTGTACATGGCCGCTGCGGCCGACGGCATAGTCCTGGTTGCGGCGGTCGGACAAACACGGTCTAGGGATCTGCTTCGGGCTAAGGCGATCCTCGAGCGAAGCGGGACTCCGATCCTTGGCGTTGTTCTCAACCGTATACCCGTCAAGCACCTGAACACGTACTACAAGCAGTACGGCGCTTACTACGGTGCTTGACCCCAAATCCGAATAGGAACAGGAGAACAACGACCGTGTGGACTAAGATCCTCGGTGACAGAGTGGAAGCACGTACTGCTCAGGTCAGCGTCGTCGGGCTGGGATACGTCGGGCTCAGTCTCGCTGTCGAACTGGCCAAGGCGGGCTTCACGGTCCGCGGGATTGATCTGGATCTCGAGCGTGTCAACCTGCTTAACCGTGGTGAATCGTACTTGGTGGATGTTCCTGCAGCCATTCTCGGACCGCTCGTAGGCGGTGGTCGGCTGAGCGCTTCTACCGCATTCGACGAGGCGGGCGGCGCCGACATCCTCATCGTCTGCGTCCCAACGCCCCTTCGAAAGAGCAAAGAGCCTGACATCTCATTCATCATGTCAGCCCTCGAGAGCCTGTTGCCGCATCTGCGTAATGGTCAGCTGATGATCCTCGAGAGTACAACGTATCCGGGGACGACTGAAGAGGTCGTCCTCCCTCGGCTCGAGGCCAACGGATTCTCGATCGGTCGAGACTTCTTTCTGGCCTTTTCGCCGGAACGGGTCGATCCCGGAAACAAGACATTCACCACCGCGACGATTCCAAAGGTTGTAGGCGGTGTCTCTCGCGCGTGCACCCAGTTGGCCGCGGCCCTCTACCGCCAAGTGACGGCCACCGTGTTCGAGGCTTCGAGTCCGCGAGTGGCCGAGACGGCCAAGCTGCTCGAGAACACGTTCCGCAGCGTGAACATCGCGCTCGCCAACGAGCTCGCCTTCGTTTGCCGAAAGCTGGGCGTGGATCCTTGGGAGGTCATCGCGGCCGCCGCGACGAAACCGTTCGGATTTATGCCTTTCTACCCCGGCCCCGGCATCGGCGGGCACTGCATTCCGGTTGACCCGCTGTACCTGTCATGGAAGGTCCGGCTTACAGGGTACGAGGCTCAGTTCATCGCGTTGGCGGACCAGATCAACCGCGCCATGCCGGAGCATGTGGTCAATCTCGTCGGAGACGCGTTGAACGATCGTGGTCGAGCGCTGCGTGGGGCGTCGATCCTTGTTCTGGGCGTGACGTACAAGGCCGATGTGAACGACATCCGAGAGTCGCCGGCTCTGGAGATTATTCAGATGCTGGAACGGAAGGGTAGTCAGGTATCGTATGCGGACCCATTCACGCCCCAGCTTGCCGTGGAGGGCGTGAAACTCACTGCGGTTGACCCCACTCCGGAGGTCATAGCGGGAGCCGATTGCGTGCTTATTCTTACAAATCATTCGAGTTTTGACTATGCCACCATAGCCGACCGTTCTGCCCTCGTTGTGGATACCAGGAACGCATTGAAGGCCTATCGGTCCAACCGGCCCTCAATCGTCACGCTCTGAGGTATGTCGATGCGACCCGTCCTCGTTACGGGCGCCGCTGGGTTCATCGGTTCGCATCTGGTGGACCAGTTGCTGGAAAGCGGCGCCGCCGTCCGGGTTCTCGACAACCTCTCGACGGGCGCGCTGGTCAATCTCCAGGCGGCGGCTGAGCGCCATCGGCGCCATGCAGGCACCCCCAACGGGAGCCAGCTCGAAGTGATCATCGGTGACATCCGGGACCGCAAGATGGTGCGTAAGGCTCTGCGCGGTGTCAAGTCCGTGTTCCACCTGGCCGCGCTCCCGGCAGAAGTCGTCTCAATCATGGACCCGGGAGAAGTCCACGCAGCGAACGTGGAGGGAACGCTCAACGTGCTGCACGGCGCCCTTACGGAAGGCGTGTGGCGGGTTGTATTCGGGTCCTCCGCGGCCGTTTACGGGATCTCCGATGGCGTGCCCGTGCCAGAGGATGGACCGGTCCGCCCGCCCACTCTGTTCGGCGCCTCGAAGCTCGCCGCCGAGACGTACTGTCAGGCCTTCCATGCGCGACATCGGCTCGACACGGTGACCCTCCGGTATTTCAATGTCTACGGGCCTCGGCAGAGAGCGGGATCCGGGGGCGGTCTTGTGGCAAACATCGTAGAGGCGCTCGGCCAAGGGCGGCTGTTGGCCGACTGTGATGAGCGAAGCGCGGAAGACTTTCTATACGTGGACGATGCGGTCGTCGCGACATTGGCCGCCGGGCGGGCCCCCCGAGCCGCCGGCCGAATCATCAACGTTGGCTCCGGGAAATTGGTCTCCATTGGCGACCTGTTGGTCATGCTGGGCAATCTGCTGCAGACTTCCACGAAAGCTCGAATGCGTTTGCATCCGGAGTCCGGGCCGCACCAGATTTGTGCACGTATGAGCCTGGCCGCCGAGTTGCTGGACTTCGAGCCCCGCGTATCTTTGGTCGACGGGCTCGCGCGGCTGGTCCGATTCATGACAGAGTCTCAACACGTCGAGCCTCACGTGCTGGCCCAGGTAGGCCCCGAATGATCAACGCACTCAGCTTCGATGTCGAGGAGTATTTCCACGCCGAGGCGTTCGGAAGGGTAGTCCGCCGGGAGCAATGGCCCGGCCTCGAGAGCCGTGTGGTAGCCAGTACCAAGCTAGTTCTGGATATCCTCGAGAGATCAGGAACTGCAGCGACTTTCTTCGTGCTTGGCTGGGTGGCGGAGCGGCATCCCGCCTTGATTCGGGATATTCATGCCCGTGGTCACGAAGTCGCCTGTCATGGGTATGGCCATGACATGATCACTCGGCTTAGCCCATCCGAGTTCGCGGAGGACGTACGGCGCGCGAAGGCAATCCTCGAGGACACCGTCGGCGGCTCCGTCATTGGCTACCGGGCTCCTACCTTTTCGGTAGTGCGCGAGACGCTCTGGAGCCTCCAGATTCTGGCGGAGACAGGATTTCAATACGATTCGAGTATCTTTCCGATTGTCCACGATCGGTACGGTATTCCGGACGCCACGCGATTCCCTCATCGGGTCGCGGTCAGGCCTGGCGTTGAGATAGCGGAGTTCCCATTGTCTACCGTCGGGGGGTTCGGCTGGCGGGTCCCGGTCGCCGGTGGCGGGTACTTCCGGATCCTTCCCTACGCCGCAACCTGCCGTGCGATCCGTCACGTCAACAATCGCGAGGGTCAGCCGGCCATCGTGTATCTTCACCCATGGGAGCTCGATCTCGGGCAGCCTCGTCTGCCAGCGGGCCGGCTGACACGGTTTCGACACACGGTGAATACGCGTACCACCGAAGCCAAGCTGCAGCGCGTGATCAGTGACTTTCGGTTTTCGCCGGTTTGCGACGTGCTCAGGAGTTCCGGCCTCCTCGTTGGCAAGAGGGCTGCGTGAAGGTAGTCACGGTTGTCGGCGCGCGTCCGAACTTCGTCAAGATCGCGCCGATCCTGGCCGAGCTGCGCAAGTATCCGTCCGTCACGACGACGCTGGTGCACACCGGGCAGCACTACGATGCGAAGATGTCGGATGCATTTTTCGCCAATCTCGAGATCCCGAATCCGGATATCAACTTAAAAGTTCAGTCGCAAGGCGCGATCAGTCAGATCGCGGAGGTCATGACGCGACTTGAGCCCGTCCTCATCCGTGAGTGTCCAGATGTCGTGGTGGTCGTGGGTGATGTCAATTCGACGCTGGCCGCAGCACTCACCGGCGTGAAGGTTGGACGGCCGGTAGCTCACGTCGAGGCGGGGCTGCGGAGCTTCGACCGCACGATGGCGGAGGAGGTGAATCGGGTTCTCACCGATGCCATCTCGGATGTCCTCTTCACGACGGAGCGGTCGGCCGGCGAGAATCTGGCGCGTGAGGGCGTTTCGGCGGAGAAGATCTATTTCGTCGGAAACGTGATGATTGACACGCTCGTTCGCTACCGCGAACGGGCGCGGGGCTCGGACGTCCTGGACCGACTCAAGGTCACCACAGGAGGTTATGCTGCGCTGACGCTCCATCGCCCTAGCAATGTCGACGACGAAGGCGCACTCAGAAGGCTGCTGGGGGCTATTGCGCGCATCCAGGACGAGATTCCGGTGGTCTTCCCAGTCCACCCACGGACGCGCCAGTCTCTCGACGGTCTGCACGGCGCGTTGCAGGCCATGCCGGGGCTCTGTCTAGTTGATCCGTTGCCGTATTTGGACTTCCTTCACTTGATTGCGAATGCCCGTTGTGTGCTGACGGACTCGGGGGGGATACAGGAAGAGACGACCGCGTTAGGCATCCCATGCCTGACTCTGCGCCAGAACACCGAGCGGCCGATCACCGTAACGTGCGGCACTAATCGGATCGTCGGGACCGAGCCGGACGCCATCTACGAGTGCTGGCGCAACGTGGCCGACGGGCATTGGCCGCCTGGTGCGCTGCCCGAACTGTGGGACGGCAAGGCGGCCGGACGCATCGTCCAAGTCCTCCTTGAGATGGGGCGATAATGGACGTCCGCATCTTGACCACCGAGACCGTCGATTGGGACGCATTCGTACGGAGCACCCCGGGCGGTAGTCCCTTTCACCTAGTGGCCTGGAAGCGCGCCGTGGAGACCACCTTCAGACAGCGCCCGCACTATCTCATGGCGGTACGTGGGGGTGGAGTGGAGGGCGTATTGCCTCTCTTTCAGATCCGTGGGCTCCTCGGAGCTCGCGGGCTGGTGTCGGTGCCCTATGGCGTCTACGGTGGGATCTGCGCATCGTCCAAAGCAGCGCGAGCGGTGCTCGTCGAGGCCGCCACCGATCTAGCGCGGCAGGTCAAGGCCGACTATGTGGAACTGCGGCACCGGGTTGGCCATGAGCTGGATCTGCCGACCAAAGCACTCTACGTGACCTTCTCACGACCCATCTCCGTGAGTGAGGAGGACAACCTGAATGCGATCCCACGCAAGCAGAGACGGATGACCCGACAGGGCCTCAAGTACGGTCTGCGACCGGAGTTCGGACTACACAACGTCGACCGGTTTTGGCACATCTACGCTCACAGCGTACATGCTCTGGGCTCACCCGTGTACCCGCGGCGGCTGTTCCACGCGATCGCCCAAGAGTTTGGTAAGGACTGTGAGTTGCTGACCATCTGGAAGGATGCGGCCCCGGTGGCCGGCGTGCTCTCTCTGTCCTTCGAGGGTCAGATACTTCCTTACTACGGCGGCGCCCTCCGCGAGGCCTTGGGCTACGGTGTCAACGACTTCATGTACTGGGAGCTGCTTTGCCATGCGGCGAGGGCCGGATACAAGACGTTCGATTTTGGCCGGAGCCGGGAGGGGACTGGAGCGTACCACTTCAAGCGACATTGGGGATTCGAGCCCGTGCCGCTGCCTTATCAGTACGTCCTCCTGAATGGGAGCCGGATGCCTGACCTCACTCCCGCGCACCCTAAGATGCGTTTGGCAGGTGCCGCTTGGAAGCGGATGCCCCTGCCCTTGGCGAAGCTCATCGGCCCGATGCTCACCAGATATCTGCCATGAATATTCTGATGCTTGGTCGCTGGATGCCGCCGCCTCGCCGGCCCGTTCGGGCGACCCGGGAGTATCAGTTGGCACGTTACCTGGCGCGGCATCACCGCCTGACCCTCGCCTTCATCAACGACAACTCCGATACAGTAGGCGCCATCTCGGCTCTTCGCGCAGAGTTTGGCGATCTCGAGTTCGCCACGGTGCCACGGGGCTGGAAGTCGTTGGGTGGTGCCGTGAGTTTGGCGACCGGCGAATCTTGCACGCTTTCGTACTTTCGGTCCGAAGCCCTCCGAACCCGACTAGCAGACCGGCTCCGGCGTGCCCGCTACGACCTCGTGTTCGTGTCGTCTTCGAGCATGATCCAATACGCCCTTGAGATCGATCCGACCATTCCCCTCATGGTCGACTACGGCGAGATAGATTCGGAATGGTGGCTGCAGCAAGCGGCGCGAGGGACCTTCCCCGCCTCCCGGTTCTTCCGTGCGGAGGCAACGCGCCTTCGAATGGCTGAGGCCGACGCCGCCCGGCGAGCGGTGTGCTGCGTGTCTGCGACTCCCGCGGCGGACGAGATCGTCCGGACTTTCAGTTCCATGACATCGACCGTCGTGATCCGGAACGGGGTGGACGTGGAGTTCTTTGCCGCCTGTCCCCGACCCGGCAAGGAGTTGACGATCCTATTCAACACTCTCCTCAAAAGCGAGGGGGACTTCCGAGACGGCGTCGAGTTCTGCCGAGGAACCCTCCCATTGATCAGAGCCAGCATACCTGGTGCCCGGTTCGTGGTCTCGAGCAGAGAGCCGCTGGAGTCGTATCGGGAGGAGGTGCGGCTCGTTGGGGCCGAGGTCGTGGCTCCAACCATCGATCTGCGGCTTCTGCTCCACAGCCAGACTGTTGCAGTAGCACCCCTGAACGCGGGTACCGACATCCGGAGCAGCCTGCTCGAGCCAATGGCCGGCGGCATTCCAGTGGTCACAACCGCCAAGGGTGGAGATCAGGTCGGAGCGAGGCCGGGACGCGACCTCATCGTGGCAGACAACCCAGCCGACTTTGGACTACAGGTGGTGCGGCTCCTCGACAGCCAGTCCTCGCGTGGGGAGTTGGGCGCCGGGGGCCGGGGGCTCGTCCAGACCCGTTTCTCGTGGGACGTGATCGGGGCCAGGCTCGAGCAGGTCATGACGGACGCAGTGAGACGAGGCGTCGCTCCCGCCTCGTCCAGCGAGTCCCGGCCGATCTCGGCCGGGCTTGGTGGATGACCCATGCGCATTCTCATGCTGGCCCATCGCATTCCCTACCCGCCCCACACGGGGGATAAGACGCGCGCCTACCACATCGCGCGCCACCTGAGCCGGCGGCACGAGCTGACGCTCGCTTTCCTTGTCGACAAGGTCGGCGATCTTGCGGGAGTCCAACCGCTGCGCGATCTGGTCGGCCAGGTGGAGTTCGCCCGCTTGTGGAGGCCGTGGAGCCTTCTCAAAGGGTTCGGCGGTCTTGCCACGGGTAGATCGCTGAGCCTGCCGTACTTCAACTCTCGCGAACTTCGTGCGCGGCTCAGGCGCCGCCTCGGCGCGCGGCGATACGATGTCATCTATGCGTCGTCCACGCCCATGGCGCAGTACGCACAAGGGCTTGGCCTCCCGGTGGTGATGGATTTTGTGGACGTTGACTCCGACAAGTGGACTCAGTATGCGGGCCAGAGTCGGCCGCCTGTCAGCTGGCTCTACCGAACCGAAGGCCGCCGACTGCAGGCCTGCGAAGCCGGCATCGCTCGATGGGCTCGGTTGTGTGTGCTGGCGACGGCCGCCGAAGAGGCGCTCCTTAGATCGTTTGCTCCGTGGGCGCAGACCGCAGTCATTCCCAACGGAATAGACCTCGACTACTTCCGCCCCATCGAACGGGGGCGGTTCTCCGCGGGGATGATCTTCACGGGAGCGATGGACTACTTGCCGAACATCGACGCGGCACGCTATTTCTGCGCGGACATATTGCCGCTCGTGCGCCGACAGATTCCCCACGCTCGCTTCTACATCGTCGGCCTGAACCCGCCGCCGGAGGTCCAGCGTTTAGCGGCGACGCCAGGGGTGGTCGTTACGGGCGCAGTGCCGGACGTGCGCCCGTACTATGCCCGCGCTTCTGTCTGCGTGGCCCCGCTACGGCTCGGCCGGGGCGTGCAGAACAAGGTACTGCAGGCCATGGCGATGGGGCTGCCGGTCGTGACCAGCAGTGTGGGGCACCGCGGACTCGAGGCGCAGGCCGGCAAGCACTTGTACGTCGCAGATGAGGCTGGGCTGTTCGCCGAGCGCGTCGTCCGTCTATTGAACATTCCGGCGGAGGGGGAAGCGCTGGGACGCCAGGGCCGGGCGTTCGTCGAGGCGCACCATGCCTGGGAGAGTTCCGGCGCTCGGCTCGAGGCCCTACTCCGCTCCGAGGTTTCGGCTTCGCAGGAGTCGGCGAGGATGCCGGCATGAGCACGCCCAGACCCTCCATCGAGGCTCGGACCGTCTGCGTGGTGGGGGGCCTGCTTTCTAGCTTGCCGGGCAAGGGAGTGACCGCCGCGGCTCTGCGGGCCGCCGGCTCTCGGCTCGTCCACGGATCAACGGCGACCGTGGTGGGCGTCGGTTCAGTGGGTCTCTTCGGCAGCGGCATCGGCCATCTACTCGAGGAGAGCGAGCATGTCTGGGCCGTTGCCGACATGGACCTTGTCAATCTGGAAGACCTCCATGCCGGAGTCGGGTTGGAGCCAGGAGACCGCCGGCTGTTGACGCGACTGTACCTACAGCAGGGGCCCAAGTTCGTCCAACAGCTACGTGGAGCTTTTGCCCTCGCCCTGTACGACCGCCGCCTGCACCAGCTTTTACTCGCTGGAGATCATTTCGGCCAGCGCCGATTGCACTACACGAGCGAGGGCGGCCAGACTGCATTCGCCTCGCGGCTGGAGGCCCTGCTGGCCATCCCCGGCGTCGAGAAGCGCGTGGACCGACAAGCGATGTACGACTATCTCAATTTCCGGTTCGTCCCGGCACCCGAGACGGCTTTCGAAGGCATTCGCCGTCTTCCACCAGGGCATCTGCTTCTTGTCCGGCAGGGCCACAGCAAGACCGAGCCTTTCTGGGACATGACGTACGCGAACGAGGCCTCGCGTGAGGACCGCGCGACCTCGAACCTCTACCGCCTGACCCACCAGGCGGTGGCTGACGCGGTAAAGGGCTTGGATCCAAAGCGTGATGGCGCCTTTCTAAGTGGCGGAACCGACAGCAGCACCGTGGTAGCCCTCATGACCCGGATTGTGGGGGAGCCCGTCAACGCCTTCTCCATCGGGTTCAACGAGCAGCGATACGACGAGCTGCACTACGCCGCGCTGGCCGCCCGGCACTTCGGCGCTGCACACCACACCCGAATCGTGACACCCGACGACGCCCTGGCCGCTCTGCCCAGATTGATCGAGGCTTATGATGAACCGTTCGGGAACAATTCTGCGCTGGGAGCGTTTTTTTGCGCGCAGCTTGCCCGAGAATGCGGTGTCACGCGACTTCTGGCCGGCGACGGTGGCGACGAGATCTTCGGAGGGAACGAGCGCTACCGCATGGACCGGATCTTTGGCCGCTACGGTCGCCTCCCCCGTGTATTGCGGCGCGGACTGCTGGAGCCTCTGCTACTCAGCCTCCCGGACAGGGTACCCCATATTCTCAGCCGCGCGCGCAACTACATCCGCCGCGCCAACATCCCGAACCCACGGCGGTTCTACTCCTACGAGTTCTATGTGGCTCAGAACGTCCAAGACGTCCTGCACGACGAGTTCATCCGCGACGTCGCGGCTGAGGCGCCGTGGACCATACTCGAGGGGCACTTTCGTCGAGTTCGCGCCGATGCGGAACTCGACCGCCTGCTCTATCTCGACCTGAAGCTCACGATCGGAGATAACGATCTTCTCAAGGTGACGCGTACCGCCGAGCTGGCCGGCGTGGGTGTTCGGTTTCCTCTCCTGGCGCTTCCTCTGGTGGAATTCACTGGCACGCTGCCGCCTCATTTCAAGGTTCGGGGCCTTGAAAAACGGTATCTCTTCCGGCGTGCATTTCGGACACTTCTGCCGCCAGAAACGCTGGCCAAGCAGAAGCACGGCTTCGGCGTCCCGACTGCCGAGTGGCTCAAGAACCATCGCGGCTTCCGCGAGTTAGCGCGCGACACCTTGCTGTCCCCGCGGGCCGCTCAGCGTGGCTACTTTCGAGCGGGAGCCATCGAAAGTATGTTCGCACTTCATGCGACTGACTCGACCCCCTACTACGGAGATATTCTCTGGGCGATCTTGATGCTCGAGCTGTGGCATCGGTGCCACGTTGACCGGGCGGGGGCCGTCTGATGGCGGACATGCGTGCGTCTGTAGTCCGGGGTATCGCCACCGTGCTGGATAAGGCCGGATTGATGAAACCCTTCTCGCTGGCCGTCGGTCACGCGAGGCGGGGCGCTGCATTCCCGATTCTGAAGTACCACCGGGTGAATGATGAGGACGACCCCTTCTTCCCGGCTCTGTCAACGGACATCTTCGAGCGCCAGATGGCGATGATCGCCAACATCTACGTTGTGCTGCCGCTCGAAGAACTGGTCGCGCGGATGATGCGCAACGCCGTGCCTCGCAATGCCCTCGCGATTACGTTCGACGACGGCTACCGCGACAATCTGACCCACGCGGCTCCGGTGTTGGCTCGCTATGGGTTGCCCGCGAGCATCTTCCTTGCGACCGGCTTCATCGGAAGCGCCGACGTTCCGTGGTTCGACCGGGTCGCTTTCGCCTTCAAGACATGCCGAGCTACTGCGTGGCGAACCTCGTGGGACGAGACCATAGTGCTCGACACCCTTGCAGATAGGTTGTCGGCGCTGGATCGGGTCCTCGCCCGACTCAAGATGCTTCCGGATGCCGAGATTCGAGGGGCCGTGGATAGGCTGCTGATGGAGGTGGATTCGGCCGATCGGCGCGGCGGCAAGAATGTGATGCTCGGCTGGGACGACGTGCATGCGTTGGCCGGGCTCGGGTTCTCCATCGGCGCCCACACGATCAGCCATGCGATTCTTTCGCGGATAACCGCTGAACGAGCGTGGACCGAGATCGATGGGTCCCGCGCCATGATAGCAGCCGCGTGCGGCCGACCACCGCGAGTGTTCGCGTACCCGAACGGGGGGGCGGGCGACTACACCGGGGCCGTCGCCCGTCTCGTTCGGGACGCGGGTTTCAGCTGCGCTGTCACTACGCGATTCGGTGTCAACACCATGACTACGCCGCTCTATGAGCTGCGGCGCGGCGGGCCGTGGGAGGACCATCTCCCGACATTTGCACTCAAGCTGGCCGGTTATCGGTTGACTGAAGCGTGAGGGAGCGAGGAGACCCCCATGTGCGGTATCGTCGGTTACGTAGGCACTAGGAGCGCCGCAGAGCTCATCGTCGGTGGGCTGAAGCGATTGGAGTATCGTGACTGCCGTGCTATCGAGGCGGCGATTCCCTGATGCCCATCCGCGATATTCTTGTCACGCTCGCCATCCTCAGCACCCTGCCCGTTTGCTTGGTGCGGCCGTGGATCGGTCTGCTTGTATGGTCCTGGATCGGTTTCATGAATCCGCACCGGCTGACTTGGGGGTTCGCCTACGACCTGCCTTTCGCAATGATGGTCGGCATCGCCACACTCATCGGGTTTGTCTTCGTCGGCGATCGAAAGCCTTTCATCTGGACACGGGAAACTCTGCTCTTGCTGGCGCTCTGGGGCTGGTTCACCATCACCTCGAGTTTTGCGATGTACCCCGATGCCGCTTGGGACAAATGGAGAGAAGTGTCGAAGATCCTCCTGATGGCCTTGATCTCGATGTCGCTCTTCCAGGATCGGGCGAGACTCAGGGTCCTCTTGTTGGTCATTGCCGGCTCGCTCGGCTTCTACGGCCTGAAGGGTGGGCTGTTCGTCCTCGCCACCGGGGGCCAGTGGATGGTACTCGGTCCTCCGGGATCATTTTTCGAGGCGAATACAGAGCTGTCGCTGGTACTCAACATGTCCCTACCGATCTCGCTGTACCTGGCCCGCGAAGAGCGGCGTCGGTGGCTCCGCAACACGTTGCGGGTGGTCTTTGGCTTGACGGTGGTCGCGGTGCCCTTCACCTATTCTCGGGCGGGAATCCTCGGGCTCGCGGTTGTTCTCGGTGTCCTGTTCCTCAGAGCCCGTAGACGTCTACTCGTGATTCCGCTCGTAGTGGCTGGACTACTCGTATTTTTGTGGTTCGCCCCTGAGCGCTTGTTCAGCCGGATAGAGACTATCCAGGCGTATGAAGTTGATGAATCGGCGCAGCTCCGGCTGATGTCGTGGCGGGTAGCGCGGGATATCGCGCGGGACTTCCCGGTCATGGGCGGCGGATTCAGGGTCTTCGTGCACCGGTCGACGTACGATATCTATCTTCCGGAATACCCGAGAGATTTCGGGCACGATGCGCATAGCATCTACTTCAACCTGCTCGGAGAGCATGGCTGGATCGGGCTCACTCTCTTCGTGTTGCTTGTCGGTTGTACGCTTGGCACCCTGCACCGACTCGTCGGAATTGGCAAGACGGTGCCGGAGCTTGTGTGGATCTCGGACTACGCGCGGATGCTTCAAGCGTGCCTCCTGGCGTATCTCGTGACGGGTGCGTTCCTGAGCGTGGCGTACTTTGACTTGGCGTATCAACTATTCATCATCGCGATTATTCTGAACGGCATGGCCCGGCAAGCGATGCCCGTCGCTGCACCCCAGGTGTCGGCGGTCCGAGCCATAGTTCCACAGCGTCGGTTCCGGTCGAGGACGAGCTGATCATGTGCGGGATCGCCGGGTTTCTGCATCACGACGGCTCGCGAGGGGACCGCGCCGGACTCAAGCGGATGACGGACATCCTGGCGCACCGCGGGCCCGATGGAGAGGGCTTCTTCGTCGATGGGCCGGTTGGTCTTGGGCACCGACGATTGGCGATCATCGATCTTGCAACCGGCACGCAGCCCATGAGCTCCGGGGATGGCTCAACGTGGATCAGTTACAACGGGGAGGTGTACAACTTCCGGGAGCTTCGACGGGAACTGGAGGCTTTAGGCCACCGATTCCGCACAAGCTCGGATACCGAAGTGGTGCTCGTGGCGTACGAGGAATGGGGGACGGAGTGCCTCGCTCGTCTCCGCGGTATGTTCGCCTTCGCGATCTGGGACGGTCACCGACGTCGGATGTTCCTCGCGCGAGATCGGGTCGGCATCAAGCCGCTGGTGTACGCTTGGGATGGTCGGTGTCTGCGCTTCGCGTCGGAGCTCAAGGCCCTTCTCACGGATCCTGCCGTTGCCCGAGAGCTTGATGGCGATGCGCTCGCGGAATACTTCACGTATCACTATGTGTCCAGCCCTCGCACGATCTTCCGCGGCATCAGAAAGCTTCCGCCCGCCTCGTATCTGGTGTGTTCTCTGGTCGGGGGTACCCCCGAGATCCATCGCTACTGGGACCTCCGGATGACGCCGGACTACCGCCCGTCGGAGGGCGAGTGGATCGAGTCGCTCGATCAGGTACTAGAGGAGTCGGTCAAGAGCCATATGGTGAGTGATGTCCCGGTTGGCGCGTTTCTGAGCGGGGGACTCGATTCGAGCAGTGTCGTGGGGTATATGGCCCGAGTCTCCAGCACGCCCATCAGGACCTTTTCGATCGGTTTTGACGAGGCCGACTTTGACGAGCTGGCCTATGCCCGGCAGGTGGCCGCCCACTACGGCACCGAGCATTTCGAGATGGTCGTTAAGCCGGACGTCATGAGCGTGCTTCCTAAGCTCGCCTGGCAGTTCGACGAGCCGTTCGCCGACGCATCAGCGGTGCCTACGTACTGCGTGGCCAGAAGCACTCGGGACCATGTCACGGTCGCCCTGTCCGGTGACGGAGGCGACGAGAACTTTGGCGGCTACCGGCGCTACGCAGAGGTGATGGCGCTCCATCAGCGCATGGAGTCGGGCGCACTGGCTCCGCTGAAACCGCTCATCCGTTTGCTGGCGGCGGCCCGGCCGCGTGGCGCTCGGGGAAAGGAGTTCCTCGAGGTGCTGGGGATGTCGCCGCTCGACCGGTACCACCGGAAGATGACGTACCAGCCGACGGACGCGCTGGCGATGCTTCTCACGCCTGAGGCAGCCACGATGGGTTCGCCGAAGACCACCGGCGATGTCTTTTCTCGTCTCGCGGCCGAGTCGGGGACCAGTGACTATCTCTCGGTGCTGCAGTATCTGGATGTGAGACGGTACCTGCCCGAGGACATCCTCACCAAGGTGGATCGCACTACGATGCTGATGTCCCTCGAGGCGCGCGTTCCGCTTCTCGACCACATCCTGATGGAGCACGTCGCCCGCATCCCGTCGACGCTGAAGCTTCGAGGTGGTGTGGGGAAGTATATCTTCAAGGAGGCCATGCAGGCGCATCTACCGGGCGATATTCTCGCCAGACGGAAAATGGGCTTCGGAGTCCCTCTCGCGGCGTGGTTCAGGAAGGACCTGAAGGCGTTCGCGCGAGAGATCTTCGCCGATCCGCGGACGCGTCAGCGAGGGATCATCCAGATCGGTACCGCGGATCGACTGCTGGAGAGCCACCTTCAGGGAGAGCGGGACCATTCGGCGCAACTGTGGTCTTTGATCTGTTTCGAGCTCTGGTGCCGCACGTGGTGGGATCGATGAATGCCCGTCCTGTCATCGCCCACGTCGTGCATTCCTTGGCCACCGGAGGCCTCGAGAACGGGGTCGTGAACCTCGTCAACACCGGGGGCGTGCGCTTTCGCCACGTGATCATCTGCATGACGACCGAAGGCGCGCTCCGGGATCGCCTTCATTCGGAGGTCGAGGTCTTTGCGCTTGGCAAGAAGCGCGGGCACGATGTCAGGACGTTTGTGCGGCTGGTCAAGCTCTTGCGGCAGATCCGGCCCTCGGTGGTTCACTCGCGGAACTGGGCGACCTTCGACGCGGTGCCGGCGGCGCGCTTGGCGAGGGTTCCGATCGTCGTCCACGGCGAGCATGGGCGGGACATCACGGATCCTGACGGTCGGAATGCTCGCCGGAAGCGGGTCCGGCGCGCGCTCGGACCACTGGTCGACCGGTTCGTGACGGTTTCCCACGACCTCCAGCGCTGGCTGATCGAGGATGTCGGGGTGCCGCCCCGCAAGACCATCGCGATCCACAATGGCGTGGATCTGACGCGGTTCGGGCAGGGAGACCGTCGTGAGGCGCGGGCGCGCCTCGGTCTCCCGCCCGACACCGTCGTGGTCGGGACCGTAGGGCGGCTCGATCCGGTGAAGGACCAAGCCGGCCTCGTACGGGCCTTTGCCGTGCTGCACGACACTCACCAAGATACCCGGGTCCTCATTGCTGGGGACGGGCCCTGTCGCGGGGATCTCGCGGCCCTGATCGTCCAACTCGGAATCCAGGACCGCGTCCACGTGCTGGGCGAGCGCCGGGACATCCCGATGGTGCTGGCCGCCATGGACGTCTTCGTCCTGCCGTCGATCGCCGAGGGGGTTTCGAACACCGTGCTCGAGGCCATGGCGACCGGACTGCCGGTCGTTGCCACGGATATCGGCGGAAATCCGGAGCTCATCGAGGATGGCGTCACCGGCCGACTGGTCCCACGGCGAGATCACGCGGCGCTGGCGGCGGGTATCGAAGCGTACCTCGACGACGCTCACCTCCGTGCACTTCACGGCAAGGCCTCGCGCCAGCGCGTGGTGGAGCACTTTGCCCTCGACCGTATGGCTCGAGCCTACGTCGACCTTTACTCCGGCCTGTTGACCGGCCGGGAAGCGCGGAGAGCCTGACACGATGTGCGGCATCAATGGCGCCGTCTACACCGACTCCCTGCACCCGGTGGACCGCGAGCTCATCCGCCGGCTGACGAGCACTCTCGCCCATCGCGGGCCGGACTCCGACGGGTTTCTCTTCGGGCCAGGCGTCGCCCTAGGCCACCGCCGCCTCAGCATCATTGATCTCTCTACCGGCGACCAACCCATCTACAACGAGGATCGAACGAAGGCGGTGGTGTTCAACGGAGAGATCTACAACTTTCGTCAGATCCGGGCCGAGCTTGAGCAGCGAGGTCACCACTTCAGGACGACGTCGGACACCGAGGTCATCGTCCACGCCTGGGAGGAGTACGGGGATGCGTGCGTCAGCCGCCTGCGCGGGATGTTCGCGATCGCCCTGTGGGACCTCGCCAAGCGTCGTCTGCTTCTCGCGCGCGACCGCGTGGGAAAGAAGCCCCTGTACTATGTGCACGACGGTGACCGGATCCTCTTCGCTTCCGAGCTGAAGGCGTTGATCTGCGACCCATCCGTGAAGCAGGCGATCAGACCGGAGGCAGTCGACGACTACCTGACTTTCGGCGTTATACCGGCGCCCGGGACGATATATCAGGGTATCCAGCAGCTGCCCCCCGCACACTATCTCGTCTGGGAGGGTGGGCAAATCCGAACGGTCGAGTACTGGGACCTGGAGTACCGGCCGACCTCTCGGCGGTCCGAGGGCGAGTGTCTCGAGGAGTTCGAGTCTATCTTCGCCGAAGCCGTCCAGCTGCGGATGATCAGCGAGGTGCCGCTCGGGGCTTTCTTGAGCGGGGGCGTGGATTCGACGGCAGTGGTCGCCGCGATGGCTGCCCAGTCCCAGAGGCCCGTTGCGACAACCACTATCACGTTCTCGGAGCACGCCTTCGACGAGGCCCACCACGCACGGACCGTCGCGAGGTTCCTCGGCACCGACCACCAGGAAGTGGCGGTCGAGGCGCGGGCGGTCGACATCTTGCCGACGCTGATTTGGCATCTGGACGAGCCGTTTGCGGACTCCTCCGCAGTCCCGGCGTACTACGTCTCGCGGGCAGCGCGCCAGCGTGTAACCGTGGCCCTTTCCGGCGACGGTGGTGACGAGCTCTTCGCCGGCTACGAATGGCGCTACGGCCTGAACCTGCTCGAGTCGCGCGTGCGCGGCTGGCTTCCGCGCTGGGCCCGGCACGGCATGCTGGCACCACTTGCGAGCGTATGGCCCAAGGCAGACCGCCTGCCCCGCGCGCTGCGCTGGAAGTTCTTTCTCCGCAACGTGAGCCTTGAGCCCGAGGCCGCCTACTTCCACGACATGAGCCTCTTCACTCCGATGGACAAGCAGGCGCTGCTGAGCCCTGGTTTTCGCCGGACCCTCGGCGACTACACGCCATTCCTCGGGTTCCAGAGTCACTTCGACCGGGTGCAGGGACTGGACCACTTGAGCCGGATCCTCTACGTCGATCTCAAGACGTATCTGGCTAACGATATCTTGACCAAGATGGACCGGATGGCGATGGCGAGCTCGCTGGAGGTGCGGTCGCCGCTCCTGGATCACAAGGTCATCGAGTTTGCAGCCACGCTACCGTCGGATATGAAATACCGGAACGGAGTGTCGAAATACTTTCTCAAGCGGTATGCAGAGCGGCATGCACCGGCCTCCGTGATCCATCGCCCGAAGATGGGCTTCTCGATTCCACTGGCCGCATGGCTTCGAGGCGAAATGTCAGGGATGGCCGAGGATCTCCTGTTGTCCGAGCGCGCCTTGGCGCGGGGGTATTTCAATCCGGATCAGGTTCGGGCCTTGTGGACCCGGCACCAGGAGCGCCGGCGCGAGCACCCGCATCAGATCTGGGCGCTCATGGTCCTCGAGTTGTGGCACCGGCTCTTCATCGACCAGAGGCCGTCGGCGGCGCCTCAGACGACAGCCCTGGCATGAGCACCTCCTTCACGTTACGGGGGTTCCGCTGTCTCCGATCCGTTTTGAGGGGGTCGGGTCTCTTGCGGCACTTGTTGCTTTTGTTGGGGACGTACGCCGTGGCACACGGTGAGTCCATCCCGCCGGGACCGGGATGGCACGAAATCCGTGCGACAAGGCTTCGAGCCGTTTGCCCGCAGAACGGCTTCGGCGGAAGCGACTACGCATTCGCCAATTATTGCCCCGCGGTTACCGCCGCTTGGAACAGTGCCGTCTTCGATAAGCTGCGAAACCGGCTGGTCGTGTGGGGTGGAGGTCACAACGACTATCTCGGGAACGAGCTCTACGCGCTGGACCTGAACTCCATGACGGTCCGACGTCTGACCGATCCCGGTCTCCCGGTCGTGCAGTCGGGGTGCCCGGAATCTCTCGTGAACGGGACCCAGGCCAACAGCCGCCATACGTATGACAGCATCACGTACGTCGAGCATGCGGACAGCATGTTCGTGTTCGGCGGATCGCCCGGATCTCCATCCGGCTGCTTTACTCGAGATACGTGGTCCTTCAGCTTCATCACCTCGACCTGGGAACGGCGAACTCCCCGGGGCCCGATCCCGGGCGGTACACCGGGCATCGTCGCAGTGTACGACCACGTCAGCCGAAAGGTGTTTGTCCACGATCGGACGACGCTTTACGCTTATGACTTCGAGGCGAATCGGTACAAGGATCTCGCCAGTGGTAGTGAGATCGACTACCACATGTCCGGTGTCATCGACCCGGTTCGTGGCAAGCTTGTCATCGTGGGCGCCGGGCACGTTCACGCATACGATATCGGCCCTCGAAGCTGGTACGGCCGGCGCACCCTCAAGACGACGGGTGGCGAGTTCATCGTGGGTAGCGCCTATCCGGGACTCGCGTATGATCCCGTCAGCGATCGTATCGTCGCGTGGAATGGAGGCGATACGGTCTACAGCCTCAACCTCGATTCAAGGGTCTGGAGTGCCGTCACATTCCCGGGGGGACCGGGCAAGGCTGCCGAGACCGGGACGTTCAAGCGGTGGAGCTATTCCCCTGCTTCGGGAGTCTTCATTCTCGTCAACTCGATGGACAGCAACGCCTTTGCCTTTCGCCTGAACGTAGCGAAATGACGCTTCGGCAGAGGCGTCAAGGAGATTCTGGGATGCATCCCGTTCGTTTGGCTTGGTGCCATGTCGTCGTCGTGATCATCTCGCTCACGTGGACGGCCTTGACGTGGGCTCAGACCGGACCTGACACCCCCCTTCACAGTTGGCCCAGTTCGCTGCCCGCCAGTGAGGTCAGAGTCGGCAAGGAGAAGGTGTTGTGGACTGGACAGCTCGAGAAGGCGAGACGGATAGGAGGAAAGGCGCTGCTCGGGCTCCAGGCAGCTCCGACAGACGAGTCAGTTCCCATCGATACCAGCGTTCTCCAGGCGGTGCGCGACAACTATGTCCTGATCCGAGCGGCCAAGCAAGGGATGGAGGTCTTCAAGAGTGACCTGAAGTTTCCGGATCCGCTGATGGACATGGCGGTCCAGCGGATCACCAGCGCCTGGCACCTTGCGCGGACCCCGGTCGACCAGCATAGCTGGGGGCTGTCGCGTCAAGACTACCTGACCGCGTCGGTGCGCGACTTGAGCAGGTCGCTCCAGCTCTTGGAGCAAGCCCTGGCCATCCTCCCGTGACCGCCTCGTTGGAAGGCGCCGAGAAGACGGCCGCCGGCTCCGTAGCCCACGCCGCGGTCGAGCGAAGACGGACAGGTCTTTCGCCGGTGTTCGTCATGAATCCGTACTACTCCGCCATCGGGATCGCCAGGAGCCTGCATGGGCACGGCGTAAAGGTCTATGCGCTGACCTCCGAACGCGACGCGCTCGGTGCGAGCTCTCGCTACTTCGAGGGCACGATCGCCGTGCCCAATGGTCGCGACGAGCCCGAGCGGCTGTGCGAGGAACTCTGCAGAATCGGACGCTCGCAGCCGGACCGACCGGTGCTGTACCCGACAAGAGACTTCGATGTTCTCTTCCTCCACAGGTACCGAGCAGAGCTCGATCCCTTCTATGTCCTGCCCCAAGGACACCAGTCGCCGATTCTCCGAATACTGGACAAGTTCGAGCTGGCGGCGGTAGCGCTCGGTCTAGGGATTCCGACGCCTGCCACGTGGCTTTGCTCGTCGGCGCAAGAGCTGGATCTCGGGATTGCCGCAATGTCCTTCCCAGTGGTAGTCAAGCCTCGCTTTGCGTACCAATGGCGCGGCAAGGCCGTATGGACGAAGGTGGGCTCGCAGAAGGCGTTCATCGCCGAATCGGCCGACCAGCTCCGCGCGCACTATCAACGGGTCGGCGACCTCGTTAGCGAGGCTCTGGTCCAGGAGTACGTTCCGGGCGGTGACCGGGAGATCGTTGTGTGCTGTTGTTACATCGGTCGGGACGGTGATCTCGCCGGATACTTCACGGGAAGAAAACTCCGGCAGGACCCGCCGGGCGTTGGCACCGGGTGCGTGGTGGAGGCCACCGATATTCCGGCGATCATCGCACCCTCGGTGAAGTTGCTGCGCGCCTTCGGCTATCGAGGAATGGCCGAGATCGAGTACAAGTATGACCGGGGCACCGGCACGTACTATCTCATCGAGATAAATCCACGCCATTGGGACCAGCACGAACTCGGAACCCTCGTAGGCGTGAACCTCACGTGGATGGCCTACCAGGATATGGTTGGCATGCCGGGAGTCAAGGTGGCGCCCGTCTACGAGGCGGGTAGAGCATACAAGTGGGTCGCGGAGCCGGAGCTCGCGCTGGGCATCCTGCGAGGGGCTCGGCACGAGCTCGCGACCCTCGCGAAAGGCCACGCGCCGCTGCGCACGAGGGTTCGCGCCTTGGCGGCGGTCTGGCAGGAGGTGGCCACGCTCCTGTCCGGACGAAAGATCTTTGCCGTGATGCGGTTGCGCGACCCCATGCCGGGCGTGATCTTGGGTATCCGCTCGATCCGGGAAGGCCTCCGCCGGGTGGCCGCCTCATCGAGAGCGTCGACACCCGGGGAACCGGGAGCAGATCAGAACATTGGGAGGAACTCTAATCATGAGTAAGGTGGCGCAACATGTCGAGCAGTCCGAAGGGTTGGTTCCGTGGACAGCGGCTGAAGCCAGCGCATATGGACAGCGACCACTCGTTGCCAAGCACCGGCTTCAGGAGCTGGATCTGTTCTCGGATTCGGCGCTGACGGATCTGCTTCACAGTTATCCGCGGGATCGACTGCAGGCATTTACGATGGGGACGGATCCGGAGAAGCGGACAGATTGGCAGCCGGTCGACACCGCTGGAGCCACCGGGCAAGACCTTCTGCAGGCGGTCTCGAGAGGTCGACTCTGGTACAATGTTCAGCAAGTCCAGTCGGTTGATCGGCGGTATCGAGACCTGCTCGATGGACTATACGCTGGGCTGTCGGGGCGGTGCGCCGGGTTCCGACCGCACCGGATGTCCTGTACGCTGATCATTTCGTCGCCGACCTCGCAAACCTACTACCACGCCGACGCTCAACCAAACCTGCTGTGGCAACTGCGCGGCGTCAAGCGCGTATGGGCCTATCCCGCTGGTGACAGAAGACTGATCGACCAGGAGCTCATGGAGGACATCTTCGCAAACTTCGCAGATGAGGAGGTGCCGTTCGAGAGTTCGTGGGATCGGCTGGCCGAAAGCCACGAGCTTCATGCCGGAGAGGTCATGTCCTGGCCGCAGAACGCGCCGCATCGCGTTGTCAATCTTCAGGGCCTGAACATTTCGCTGAGCACGATCCACGAGACGGAAGAGAGCGACCGACGCAAGCTGGTCTATTGCGCGAATCGCCTCTTTCATCGGACTTATCGCCTGCCGGTCCGGTCCACCCGGGAGTTTGGAGTCGGGTCGTATCTGAAGCGCCTGTCCTACCGTCTCCTTCGCCGCGGTGGTTTGGTGCACACCCCGAGCCGACGCGTGTACCTTTCAGGGCTGCGTATCGACCCGCGTTCAGCAGTTGGGTATGTTCCCTTACCTGGAGGCCCTGTACTGACGGAGTACTCGCAGAAGGAGTTCAGGATGGAACGGGATGCCGCAGGCAAGATGTCGGTAGTGCGGCGCAGCGCTGCCTGACCGGCGGCGCTCGCACCGGGTTACGCGGAGGCACGATGGGGGGAAAGAGGTGAACGTGTGAAGAGACTTTCGAATCTGGACCTATGGCAGGAGCACGGCGGGAATCTTTTGGTTGTCCAACCGTTCATGGATAGCGTTATCGTTCGGGGAGAGGGCTGCTATCTGATTGACGCAGATGAACGGAGGATTCTTGACCTAGCCGCCGGACAGTTCTGTAGCATTCTGGGGCACAATAACCGGACGTTTATCGAAACGCTTCAGAGGCAGTTGGAGAGCGGAATTCACCTCGGCGACCAGTACGTGTCGCCGAACGTGCTGCGTGCTGCCGCGCGCCTCGCTTCGGTCACACCAGGTGCACTTAGCAAGGTGTTGTTCCTGTCGACAGGGTCTGAAGCGAACGAGTGCGCTATGCGGATCGCGAAGACGGTCACGGGCCGGACCGGGATGCTCGCATACTCACGCGGCTACTATGGAATCTCCCTCGCGACGAGGACGCTCAGCTCGATCTCCGAGCATTCTGGGAAGGTGGATTTCGAGCCGGCCCCCGTGAACCAGCACAAACTGATTACCCCATCCTGCCGGAGATGCCCCATCGGGTTGGAGCATCCCTCCTGCAGACTGGCGTGTCTGGGTGTCTCGCTCGATATGGTTGGAGACCAGCTGAAGAATGTCGCGGCCATCATCGTAGAGACGGTCGTGTCTGCCGGCGGAATGATCTTCCCGCCGAAGGACTTCCTGCAGGCCCTATACGCTGAAGCTCATCGCATGGGCGCGATATTCATAGTCGATGAAGCACAGACGGGCTTCGGGCGCTGCGGACGCTGGTTCGACATCGAGCACTACGACATCGTGCCGGACATTCTCGTCGTATCGAAGACCGCCGGGAATGGATATCCAGCGGCAGCGGTCGTGGTGAGCGACGGTATCGCCAACGCGCTCGAGAATAGCGGGTTTACCCACCTCTCCAGCCACCAGAACGATCCGCTGGCCGCGGCAGCGGTGCATGCGGTCATCGATTTGGTGGAGCAGGAGGGTCTGGTTCAGCATAGCGCCGATGTGGGTGCGTACTTCGTCGAGCAGCTAAGAGGCCTCCAGGGTAGACATCCAGTCATCGCAGACGTCCGCGGACGGGGCCTCATGATCGGCATGGAGCTGTCGGACGAGTACGTGCGGCAGTGCCCAGATCTTGCATTCCAGCTCACGATGCTTTGCGAGCAGCGGGGAGTCCACGTTACGTTCACCTACTATGAGCCGGTGATTCGATTCATACCCCCTCTGATCATCTCGAAGGATGAGATAGATATGGCCGTCGGGATTCTGGACGAGGTGCTTGGAGTTCTCGAGAAGGGCAAGGCGAACCCGAGGGACCTGTCACCGCGGAACCTCAGGAGCGGGCCCTTCGTTCGAAGAATGACCAGTACTGGCTTTCATCCAATTAGGATGGCTCGGAAGATGTGGAACACCTCACCGCAGCAGTGGGCGGCGCGGCTCCGCGCCTCCCTTCCGAAGTGACGGTGACGCAGTGAAGATCAAAGCCGAGGAGGCAGTCATGAGCGAGGCGGCATTCGGCAGGGGTACGCCACAGGTCGCGCCGGGAGGCCCCTCCCAGTGCGGGGATCGAGGGCAAGATGTCAGTCATGCGCAGACGTTCCCGCTGGTGGACCGACGGTCCGGGCTCAGCTTGCGCGAGTTTAGGCAGGAGTATCTGTACCCGCAACGTCCCGTGGTCATCACCGACGCCAGCAGGGGATGGGCGGCCAACCGGAAATGGACGTTTTCGTTCTTTGGGTCCCGTTACGGACAGGACCGGGTCCGCATCTATAGGTACGACAAGCAGAACGAGTTCCGAGAGGATGCGGCCGAGCAGGTATCCTTTGCCGCGTACATCGACGCGATCACGACCCAGGACTGGAGCTCGTACCCGTACTATCTTCGCGACAACTGGCGCCTATTGCGTGAGCATCCCGAGCTAGCCGGGGACTACCGTGAGCCGGAATACTTCTTCGACTGGTACCGAGTACTTCCGAAGTTCTTGCGTATGCCATATCCCCGACTCTTTCTTGGGCCGAAGGGCGCGGTGACCCCATTGCACTCTGACATCTGGGGAACCCATGCATGGCTTTCGCAGATTGTAGGTCGGAAACGGTGGATTCTCTTTTCGCCGGCTCAGAGGGATCTCCACTACGGATCGCAGGTTCGAGTTGACGCTCCGGATCTGGACAAGTACCCGCGGTATCGAGAGGTGAGGCCGATCGAGGCCACGATCGGGCCCGGCGACACGATCTTCGTTCCCAGCCGGTGGGCACACTGGGTTGTGTCTCTGGATCCGACCATTTCCCTCACCGGAAATTATATGGCTTATGGATGTTTCGGCATCGCGTTATCGAGTACGATGAGAGAGTTCTTCATCGACAAGGTTGGAGGACGATTGCGTCGCCGCGCATAGTCTGCTAGCACGCTTGGGGTTAGTGGAACGGGAGACATGAGAAGGGTCTTGATGATCGCGTTTCACTATCCCCCGCTGCTCGGTAGCAGCGGGGTGCACCGGACGCTCACATTTTCTCGGCACCTTCCTGAGTTCGGGTGGGAGCCGCTCATCCTGACCGCGGTGGCGTCCGCGTATCCGAGCGTGGCGGCCGAACACAACGATCGAGTGCCGAAGGGCATCGTAGTGGCACGAGCACTAGCGCTCGACGCTGCGCGACACCTGTCGATAGCGGGCCGGACCCTGAGGCCGTTGGCGCTTCCGGATCGTTGGGTGAGTTGGTGGCCGGCGGCGGTCATGAAAGGCCTCCGGCTTATTCGGCAGTACAAGCCGAAGGTGATCTGGTCCACGTACCCGATCGCCACTGCCCAGTTGATAGGTCTCACGCTGCATCGGCTGAGCGGCATTCCGTGGGTGGCGGACTTCAGGGACCCGATGAACGAGGAGGATCCGGCGACCGGGGAGAAGTTTCCGTCGGATCCAGCAGTCCGCCGGGTGAATCGATGGATCGAGCAGCCTACCATTCGATACTGCTCTCGCGCGGTATTCACCACTCCTGGAACGGCGAGGATGTATCGGGCGCACTATCCGGAAGTGCCCCAGTCGCGTTGGCGAATCATAGCCAACGGGTACGACGAAGTGAGCTTCCGCGAGGCGGAGTCACGGCCGCGGCCAGCGCGTACCGCGGACGGGCGTGTCGTTCTCGTTCATAGCGGTGTCATCTACCCTTCGGAGCGGGACCCACGAGCGTTTTTTGGAGCCCTCGCCGACCTACGGCGCGCGGGGAAGTTCACGCCGGATAATCTCAAGGTCGTTCTCCGGGCTAGTGGCCACGAGGACAAGTACAGGACCTATCTCGAGAATCTGAACATTCAAGACCTCGTCGTCCTGGAGGGTATGATTCCGTACTCCGAGGCGCTCGCCGAAATGCTGAGCGCGGACGGATTGCTACTCTTTCAGGGGTCAACCTGCAACTGGCAAATCCCGGCGAAGCTGTACGAGTATCTACGCGCCCGTCGTCCGATCCTGGCGATGACGGATCCCAACGGCGACACCGCGATGGCACTGAAAGAAGAGGGGATCGATACGATCGTCCCACTCGATTCACGCGAAGACGTGGCGCGGGCACTGCTGGCCTTCGTAACCCGGATTCGGGCTGGGCGCGCTCCCATTGCGAGCGGCGAGGCGATCGAGGGCCACTCACGGCGATGCCGCACCAAAGAGCTCGCGGAGGTGCTCGATTCCGTGGTTTGACAGGGTCTATCACGCTCGACGTGACTTCTCAGCGCGGCGTTGCTGGAGCTTGTCGAGAAGCGGCCTGGGAAGGACGCGCTTGAGCGCGTCCTTCAGCCGCTGTTTGACCACGGGCGAGTAGATGTGGGTTGCGGCGCGGAGCCGTCGGTTGCCAATGACGAGGCGGCTTGTGTGCTTGACCGCGCCTCCCCAGAGCTGCTTGTGCTGGGTGGCCCCCGCCAGAAAGTCGTAAACCGCGACCTTGTTCTCCACACAGTCCTGAAAGACGCGGGCCCTCAGCATGTTCCCCACGCCCTCCTCGACGTAAGCCGGATCGAAGGCCTCTTGGAGGAGGAGAACGCGGTCGCGCCAGGCGAAGCAGTACTGGAGGGCGATCGGCGTACCGTCCCGGAACAGGCCGTAAAAGCGCAGGAGGCCTGATGTGAGGAGGCGCGCGGTCAGACGCCGATAGAAGTCGCGCTTGCCGGGCAGGCCGAACACGCCGGGTTGGCCTTCCAGCCGCCAGCGTGCCTCGTGGAACCGGTAGAGGTCCTCGAGCCATTCGTCGATGAGGGCCACGTCGTCGAGGACACGAAAGCTCAGGCGTGAGTCGGAGGCGAGCTTCTTCAGGAGGGAGCGGACCTTGGTTCGCATTCGAGGCTTGAGGTCGGCAAGGTAAGCATCCCAGCTGGTGGGCAGCTCGACGTAGGTACAGGGGACGCGATGTTCTACGATGAGGAGGCCGCGCCGGTCGGCGTCTGCCTTCACCGCAGCGAGGATCGGCGAGCCCGAGGGCACCTCGTTGAGCGCGAGGACATGCCACGGGCCACCGTTCGTCTTGAGATACCCAAGTAGGGAACAGGCCACCGGCTCCTCTTCGCCCCGAGCCGCGATAAGGTCGAGGTAGTCAGAGTCGCCGGAGCCGTCCCCGACGAGGTGTAGACTCCGCAGAGGAAATAGGCCGAGGGAACGCGTCCGATACAGGGGGGCGATCCCCACCAAGAGCTGCTCGCGATAGAAGAGCAGGACCTCAAGCTCTTTCTTCTCCCCGTACGCCTCCCACCACGAGACGGACCAATCTGGGCTCAGGAAGATTGAATCCGACGCGCTCGCGGCAAGGAGGCGGTTCCACGCCGCACGCAGGGCGTCCAGCTCCTCGAGGCGGGACACCCCGGAGACCTGGAGGCCGGAGGCCGATACGAACGGGCGTGGGGTGGCGATGGCGGCGGGCTCCTAACCGATGCCGCAGATCGTCGCGCTCGCGAGGTCGGTCGAGGGGCGCCGCCGGGCCCCCTGGATCATCGGGCTCCAGAGCGCGGTGCTTCCGACGAGGCCACGGTAATTATCCATGGCCTTAGGGAAAAGTCAGAACCGATCCAACCTTTATCCCCTGGCCGATGCGCCACCCGGGATTCGTCGGCCGGCCGTTGGTCTGATAGGCGCCTATATCGTAGGGAGCGGCCCGTCGCGTACCATTGAAGTCGTTCTCCGGAGCCAGCCGCCCCAGGGCTGCCCCCACCAGCGGTGACCAGGGTTTGGGCCAGAAGTCCCGCGCCACCACGTCCGTGAACACCGACGCCGCGCGGCCTCCGGGTGCGAACTGGATCCCATCCCGCAACCCAGCGGAGACAGCCCCCTCCACGAAGTTCAGGAATACCTGTTTGCCGGGCCCACTGAGTCCGGCCGCGTCCACTGCCTTGGTTCCGGGGCAATAGATCGCATTGTTGGCGAGCACCATCCTCTCCGCGGTCTCCCACCGGATGCGGACGCATTCCTGATGCCCGTAGAGCGTGTTGTTCACGATCGTCACGTCCTTCATTTTTGGAACCTGTACATGGGGGCCCGCGGTGATGCCTCGTTCGGAATGCATAATCACATTGTTGCGAACTCCCACGTCTGACACGACCTGAATTCCCTCACCGCATCGCCACACCACATTCCGCTCTACGATATTCCTCGCGATTCCCCCTCCGTACACGAAAATACACGGAAACTTCGTGCCGATGTTCGTGTCGTGGACAACGTTGTCGCGGACTACTATCCCGTGGGAGCCCGGCTTGACCTCGATTCCGTCGTTGCCACCGTCGGAGGTACCGCGCAGATGGTGGATGTAATTGTACTCTATGATATGGTTCGACGCGATACATTTGGCGTCGTTACATCCCACGTACATTCCTTCCCCTTCCGTGGTACCGGCCGACGTTCCGAGTAAGCCCGTGTCGTGGATGTGATTGCGCCGGATCACGAATCCGTCGGTATCCCCGTTGTTCATCGCCAGTGCATTGTTTCCCGTCGCCGAGATCTCAATGTCCTCGAGCGTGATGTGGCTGTTCGTGCCCACGAAGCGGAGGCCCGTGCTGCCCCCTCTGAGCTTCAAGCCCCGGATCACGAGGTATGCCGAGTCCTCGATCTCGAGATTGTTATGCTGGTAGTCGTGGTTAGGGCTAACCGGTCGGGTCAGAACCGGGGTCTCTCTGACCGCCGCACGGATGACAATGGGACGTTCGGGGGTTCCCTGCCGACCCGAGATTCGTCTCCGACAGGTCTGGGAATAGGTACCTCCGTGGAGAATCAGCTCATCGCCAGGCTGCAGAGCGTTGGCTACTGCCTCGAACTCCTCGTTGCACGTCGCATCCGCGTTCGAGGGATAGATCTCGATCGCCTTCGGCTGTGCGTCGGCTGGACGCTGTGCCGTGGAGAGAGAGAGGCTGAGGCCACAGAGGGCCAGCCCTGCGGCCGCGACCCACAACGCCCGGATTGGGACGCCCGGGGCTCGACGGGTTCCGAAGTTCCCTTCACTCTTGGCCATATTCAATGCCCTTCCTATGACTATAGTAGCGGCCGTCGATCAAGAAAGTCGACATTTCGACGCCCCAGTCGGCGCTCGGGTCGCTCGGGGCGGCGGCTATGGCTATACTGACCGCATGCTCAGGACCGCTGGACACGGTTCATCGGATCGACGGGGCCTTGCAGATGTCGCCGTGATTTCACGAACTGCGTATCTGACCGTATTGCTGTTTTGGCTCCTCTGGCTCGCGTCGGATCCTGCGGGCGCACAGCCATTGGTTTCGAACACGATCACAATCTCCGAGACCTCCGGGGCAACACAGATGAACCGCGTGGTCTCTGTCGCACGCCCGTTTCGGCAAGGCGAGATTCCGGAGTTTGCTTTTGCCTCATCGAACGGTGTGCCCATTGTCACGCAATGCGATGTCAAGGCCCGGTGGCCGGATCGCTCGGTCAAGTTCGCGATCGTCAGCTTCGTGATTCCGGAGCTTCGGGGCGATGACTCAGCGACAGTTCAGTTTGGTAACCGTGCGGGTACCCCCGAGGGCGGGTTTCTCACTCACGAAGACATGCTCGGGCCGGACTACGACTTCGACGCCACCATCGAGATGACGGGAGCCGCCACGATGCAGAAGGTTAGCGCTCGGGCTATGCTGTCACGCGGCCACTGGCGCTACTGGCTCAAGGGGCCGGTCGTCACCGCGATCATCCTCGATGACCGCACCCCCTCGCGCACCTACGACACGGACTTCGGCGACGGCAGCAAGGCGTTGCATCCGATATTCGAAGCGTGGTTCTCTCCGAGCAGTCGCGCCGTCGACATCGGCTACACCATCGAGAACACCTGGGCGAGCGGCGACCCTTCCAAGGGCATGCGGGATCTCACGTACGGCCTGGTCCTGAAGTCCGGCCATACGGCACCGAGAATCGAGTCGGCTCACCCGACTATGACGCATATCGGGAAGTCGCGTTGGCACAAGAGACATACGCTCGGTCCGCTGCCGGGCACCGTCCGAATCGACCACAATATCCGTTACCTGGTGACAACACGGGCGGTACCGAACTACGACACGGCGTTGCGCATCCCGGAGTCGCTCATCGCGGCGAAGTACGGAGAGTGGCTGAAGGCGCCGAAGCGCCTCGACGGCGACGCTCAGGCCGTCGGGAATTATTCGCATGAGCTCTCCGCCGCCGGTGCGCAAGACTGGATCGGGCTTCTCACAACCTGGGACACGATCTACCTGCTCACGATGGACGAGCGGATGCGGGAGATGGTGCTCGGCAATGCCGACCTGGCCGGTCGTATTCCGTGGCACTTCCGTGAGGCGGATGCGTCGGCGGGAACTGGCCATTACTTTGATCGACCGTCTTCCGGGTCCGTTGATACCCACGGCCGCGTCGTTTCGGTCAATGCACGCCGAACCGTGTCGCTCTGGGACCTCAGTACCCGCAGCGACTGCGGGTCCACCTACCGACCTGATCGGATCAACACCGGGTTGGTGACCGGCGACGGATGGCGGACCACGCGCGACCACATGCCCGATACGGCCTACGTTGCGTATCTCCTGACCGGTCGCTACTACTATCTCGAAGAGCTACAGTACCTGGCCGCGTTCATCGTGGCCCACCGCACGGGTTGCTACTCGGACACCGAGGCCTATCACCGGCAAGGGCATCGCGGATATCTGAACGATAGCCAGCTGCGCGGCGACGCTTGGGGCTTCCGGACACTCGCGTACGCCGCATTCTTGTCGCCGGATGGTACTCCCGAGAAGGCGTACTTCGAGGACAAGCTCAGAAACAACATCGCAGCTTGGGAGGGTGAGCACGACGTCCCATTGTCGGATCCGGCACGCGCTGCCGATTGGACGTGGGCGAGGCGCCATTGGCTCGACCCGCAGGGCGTGTCGCCGCTGGGGATATGGCGAGATCGGAGCGTGCTGTTCGTCCAACCCCCTCTCTACACGAACGGGCGCATCAAGAGTGCCGGATCGGGATGGGAAGAGCACTTCCTCGTCGTCGCGTTGGGCATGGCAAAGGGTTTCGGATATCCTACGGACAACCTCCTGCGATTCACGGCCAGGCTCCGTCTCAATCTGCTTCAGAATCCGGAGGCGACCAAGTACCTGATCGAGGCCTACCGTTGGCCGCACAAGCTGACCGCCACCGGCGCCTGGATCCTGGACCATCGGTCTTTCACGGCACAGTTCGCGAGTCCTCCGACGCATTGGGGGAGGGACAGCACGGCCGACCACGGCTACGGATTCATTGCGATGGCCGCGCTGAGTTTCCTTACGGCGTACAGCGTCGATGGGTACAGCGGTCAAGCGGCCTGGGAGCTGTTCAAGAACGAGAAACCTGGCCAGGAGAGACTCCGCACCGAGAGCCCGAAATGGGCGATCCTTCCGATCTACGGAGGGCCATGAGGCTCGGTCACCTCAGGGGTTCTCCGGTCCGCGGGCCAAGGTCAGCGCTCGCTCGGCATTGTCCTTCCAGAGGAACCTCCGCGAGATCACGGTCTCGAAGGCGTTCCGGCCCATCGACTGCCTGACCTCGGACTCACGGAGGGCCCGGAGAAGCGTGCTCTTGAGTTCGGCCGCGTTCCCCGCCTCGAACAGCAACCCATTCTTTCCGTCCTCGACGATCTCGCGGATGTTCGGCTGGTCTGGAGCGACTACGCACTTGGCCATCGCCATGTACTCGATGATCTTCATCGGGCAGGCATACTCGGGAGCGCTCGGTTGCACTGCAACGTCCATCGCCGCGATGTGAGCCGGGATGTCCTCATGAGGTACGGGGCCCGTGAACACGATGTCGTCCCCGAGGCCGTTCCGGGCTATGAAGCGATCGAGATCAGGACGCGCCGGACCGTCACCGACGAGGAGGAGCCGCGCCCCGAGATCGGCTAGGCGTGCATCGTGGAAGGCCTGAAGCAGCATTTCGAGGCCATGCCACGGCCGGAACCAGCCGACGAATCCCAGCACGAGCTTTCCTTCGAGTCCGTGGCGCGCGACCACCTGACGGCCCTGGACACCCGGGTGAAACTTGGCGGGGTCGACGCCGTTGGTCACGACGACGATACGTTCTCGGGGAACGCCCTCCTCCACGAGCAAATCCCTCATTACGCCGGTGACTACGATCGTGCGAGTGCTGTTCGAGCAGATCCAGCGCTCCGAGAACCTCGCCAGACGCCGGAACGCCAGCTTTCCAAGAGCGTCCTGCTCGTAGGCGAGTGGGGCATTAACCTCGAGGATCAGAGGAACGCCGAGCCGGCGGGCAGCCCACACCCCACAGAAGGTGTTCAGCGAGTACCGCTCGTAGAGAAGATCGGGCCGACGGGCCTTGGTCGCTCGGCGCAGCATCCGGTAGCCATACAGATTGTAGGCGAGGCTCATCAGCTCGTAGGCCCAAGCGGGAGCCGCGCGGAATCGATCTGCGGGCCGCCGCTGCTTCTTCCCGCCGGGCTGGTCGTTGCGTTCGTCCGCGAGGGCCGCTACCTCGACGTCGTGGCCGAGCTCGCGGAATGCCCGGACAATCTCGTGGATGTGGATCCCCTGCGCGTCGCCGGCGCGAGTCCGGTGATGATAAAGGATCCTCACGGTTCGTTCGCCGCCTCGCGGAGGACATCGAGCTGCAGCTTCGCGGTATCTGTCCAATCTCGGACCACCGGACTCCGCTGGATCGCGTCGCGATTCCAGGTCCTATCCATGCCCCGCGCGAGGCATTCCGCAGTTGCCTCCGCAGTGCGCTCAGACAGGAGGAAGCCATTCACCCGGTCAGAGATCATCTCCGGGAGGCCTCCGACCTTCGAGGCGATGACCGGCGCTCCGCACGCTAGCGCCTCGACCACCACATTCGGCCAGCCCTCGCTCTCGCTGAGCAAGACGAACAGATCTGCGGCCGCGTACCAGGTGGGCAAGTCCTCCGGAGCCACCCAGCCCGGCAAGTCCACACGGCCCTCCAGGCCGAGGCTCGTCACGAGAGCGGCGAGGCGTGCACGCGCCGGCCCCTCTCCAAGTATCACGCAGCGTACCGACGCGGGCGAGCGCTTGGCCAGACGCGCTACCCCATGGAGAAAGAGGTCGAACCCCTTGACGGCGTCGAGCCGACCCACCGACAGGAGAAGCGTGGTCCCTTCCGGGATCCGCCGGGCGGCGCGTGCCTCGTTTCGGTCGAGCGGCCGAAACCGCTGGGTATCTACCCCATTGGGAATCACTCGGATCCGTTCATGCTGGGCGCCGAGCCCTTCGGCGAACTCCGCGAGCGCGGCTGACACCGTCACGATTCGCGCTGCAGCGGCCAGGGCCTGCTCGATGCGGCGGCGCCGAGCGGGAAAGCGAGACAGTACGTACGCGTCAGAGCCTCGAAGCGACAGCACGTAGGGGACGCCCAGGTCGCGCGCCAGAAGCCTCGCGGCGTGGCCGTCTGGATACGCGTAGTGCGCGTCGAGGACGTCGATAGGGCGCTCCGCCAGCAGTCGGTGTACCGCGCCACGAGATTGGAGGTAGAGAAGGCGTCCATCCAGAAACTTGAAGAGGCGAGGAATAACCGCAAACTTCGGGTACAGTATCCGGATTCCATCTAACGTCGCCTCACTCGGGACGCAGGTGCCGCGAAGGTGCAGGAGACTGACCGGGGCGACGACGCGCAGGTCACACAACCGCCCAAGGCGCTCGATCCGATTCTTGATAAAGAGACCGTGGAACGGGCGGGCCGGGCTCGGGAAAAGTGTCGTATAGGAAAGAACGCGGAGTGCGCGCGCGTGGGTCACGGACACATGGCTCAACAATCTCGTCGTGGCAAAAGAACGCTCGAAACCCTGTCGGCTCCTGGATTGCTGAAGCCCGGACCAGCATATCCAGTCGCCGGACACCCATTGATTATACCCTAGTCCGCGGAGGCCGCGGGCCCCGAACCGACCGAGATGTCTTTCACGTAACCACCTGAATTTGGGTCGTGGTATGTTGGAGTGGTTGTCCCTTTCGACGGCATGGCGACACTCTGGCGCTCCCTCGACGAGTTCACCGTCCCGGCCAACAAGATCGCGCCACGGTTGGGCGCGACTGGCCTCGCGGGCCCGACCGCTCACGCGCTCACCCGCGGAATCGCGCCGTGGCCCTGAAGATCGGTGTTATCGCGCTCGTCCCGGACGACTGGGACTCCATGTGGATGCCCCGCCAGCAGATACTCACGCGGCTTGCCCGTTACTTCGACATCCTATGGATCGAGCCGGCCAAGGGCTGGCACGACTACTGGACTCCCGCCGGCCGCAGCATCCTCCAGTCCAGGGCGATACGGGAGATCGCTCCACAGTTCACGGTCATGACACCCGGATGCATGCTGCCTCGATTCTATCGACCGGCATGGCTGCGCCGAGCCGTCTTCGGCCGAACCCTGCAATTGGCCCGCCGTTACCTGCAGCGCCGCGGCGCGAGCCAAATCGCGCTCTATATCTGGCGCTACGAGTTCGCCGAGGCCCTGGAGCTCGTCCCGCACGATGTGAGTTGCTACCACGTCGATGATGAGTACTCATTCTCCGAAGTGGATGTGCCCAAGGACCCCCGAGAAATCCGTCTTCTGACCGCCGCGGATCAAGTTATCGTTCACTCGACGAGGCTGCTCGAGACGAAAGGTGGCATCAATCCTCGTACGGCCTTGATACCGAACGGTGTCGACTACCGAGCGTTCTCTGCGAAGGTCGAGGACCCATCAGACCTCGCGCCCGTACCGCACCCCCGCGTCGGCTACATCGGGGTGATAAAGAAACAGCTTGACCTCCACCTGCTGGCGCGGCTGGCTCGCGCACGCCCGGCATGGTCGTTCGTCCTCGTGGGGCCGATCGGTAACGTCTCGGGTAAGGAAGACCCGGTTGCGGAGCTTCGAGCGCTGTCGAACGTCCACTTCCTCGGAAGCAAGCCGGTCGAGCGACTCGCGGCCTATACTCAGCACATGGATGTGTGTCTGATGTGTTATGAGGTCAACGACTATACCAACTACATCTACCCTCTGAAACTGCACGAGTATCTCGCCGCCGGACGGCCAACGGTAGCTGCTCCAATCGCTTCCGTCCTCGAGCACGCCGATATCGTCACGCTGGCGCGCACCGACGAGGAGTGGCTTCTCGGGATTACGCGCGCGCTCGGCGTCGACGCTTCGACACCGCTGGAAATCGAACGACGCCGTGAGCGCGCACGCCATTTCGACTGGGACGATCTGGCCGACAAGGTCGCGGACCTCTTTCGAGAGTGCCTGCGCGTGAAGTGACCCACCGATCAGTACGTGCCGCCTTCCTGAGGACACGCATATTTGCTCTCGCGGTTCTCGCGGTTGCAATCTGCGTGGGGGGAATCGGGGCGGTCCTTCGAGACTCATCCGGTGCTACTGCTGAGCCACGGGTGCGGAAGCTCTTGTTCATCGGGATCGACGGTGTACGCTCCGACGCGCTCAAAGTGGCCCACACGCCGTATCTCGATGACCTCATGAAGCACGGGGCCTTCGCCTACGACACGCAGATACTCGGGGAACGGTATCGGCTCAACGACACGGTGAGTGCACCGGGCTGGTCGAGCATCCTAACCGGGGTATGGGCCGACAAGCACGGCGTGAACGGCAGCACGTTTCGGGGCACGAACTTCGGGAAGTACCCGAACTTTCTAGCGCGATTAAAGGACGCTCGGCCCAGCGCAAAGACGGCCGTCTTCGTGAGCTGGCCCGCGATCGCGCAGCACATCATCACATCGGCAGATGTCTTGAGGGTCTTCGCGCCGACAGGGCCCACCGCAGCGGGGTACCTTGAAGCCGACCGGCAAGTCGCGGAGGCGGCGCGGCGCCATCTGGCCGCATACGACGATCCTGACGCGCTCTTCGTGTACTGGGCGCTGCCGGATGCGACGGGTCATGAGAGCGGCTTCCATAGGCAGGTACGCGAGTACCGAAGGGCCATCGAGACGGTCGACAGTCTCACGGGAGTGCTGCTGCACGCCATATGGGCGCGTAAGACGTTCCGCCGGGAGGAGTGGCTGGTGATCGTCACGAGCGACCACGGGGGGCAAGGGACGCACCATAGGAATGGGCATCACGACGCGGAAGTCCTGAGCGTCTTTCTCATCGTCAGCGGCCCCGCGGCCCGGCGCGGGAGGATGCAGTTTCCGACATACATCGTGGACCCGCCGGTTACGGCGTTGAGGTACTTGGGTGTCGCCATCGAGGATGCTTGGGGCCTGGACGGGCGGGTAGTGGGGCTCAAAGCGAGGTAACTTCGGTCGGCAGGATGGCAGTGTGGTGGAGGGCGCGGCTCACCAGATTCGGGCGCCCAGGCCGTCTACGGCCAGCCGCTCTTCCGTGTCGAGATTGCCGAAGAAGCTCCTTGCACCCGAAAGATCGAACCCGGCCTCAGTATGGAAAATCCAGCCGCCGGCACCAGCATCTCTCGCTTTCAGGGCGGCCTCTAGAAATTCGGTCGCGCTGGGATTCAGACCGGAATGCCGGCGCCGTGCTTCCTCCTGCAGGAACACGGGCACGCTCCTGTCGATGGAGGCGAGATACCGTTTGACCGACTTCACCCGGACCCCGGTCTTCAAGGACCAGTCGGGCGTTCGCGGCAGGTGCGGCCCGATGAAGTCGAGCAACGCGACAACGGCATCCTCGCTGAGGTCCGTGCCGATCGCTTGATCCGATTGTCCCATGAGGTGCCCGCAGCAGCCGGAGGCGGTGACGACCTGATTCTGCTGGATCGACTTGAGGCGGTCCCGGTAGCTGCGCATCAACGTGTGACTTGCGTAGGCCCTGCTACCGTGCGTGTGCTCGTTGCAGATATCGTAGAAGACGTTTGGTTCGTCCTTCAGTAGAGTCACGGTATTGTCGATGGCCAGCTCGGGATTGGTAGAGAGCGGGTTCGACTCCCAATCCAGAATGGTTACCTCGACCGTGATCCCTTTCGCGCTGCAGTACCGGATCAGCTGGAGCAGACCGACGGGGTCATTCAGGCCGCCGTCGGGTTCCAGATGCCAACGCTTCCAGAATGTCCCGCTCCCGTTCTCCATCCAGATCCGGATGTTGTTGAAGCCGCAGGTGGCGAGCGCGTCAATGTCCGAGCGCTTCCAGTT
>Ga0184623_10000077_pt1 | contig 36327 bp, 60 predicted proteins | sample PLM1_100_b1_FD_133138 | JGI IMG/M metagenome (GOLD analysis project Ga0184623, IMG submission 133138) | Groundwater sediment microbial communities from an aquifer in East River, Colorado, USA - PLM1_100_b1 | ecosystem: Environmental > Terrestrial > Soil > Riparian zone | place: USA: East River... | reverse complement strand
GCAGGACTAATCAGGGCTGCGGGACCAAGTAGCAATTGACAGCGTGGGTTGACCACGGCTGCCGGCAGCGAGCGAAGCACTAGCTTGGTCCCGTTGACATAGACGGTGTGACCGGCGTTGGGAGCCCCGGACCGGCACGCCCATTGGTAGCGGTCCGCTAGCTGGGCGGCGAACGCGCCTTTACCTTCCGATCCCCATTGCAGCCCGACTAGGACGTCAAGTGGCATTATGACACCTGCTGCTGCTGATGGGGTATGACGCGATAGCGGATCTCGAGATCATAGTTAAAACATTGCAGCAGCATCCGCAGTTTGGTATCTGAAATATATTTGGTTTGGCCTGCCAAGATGCGAGTGATAGTCATCCAATGGACCCCCGAGCGCCGGCTCCATTCGCGGATCGAGATCGGGTGGGCGGCATGGACCCGCAGCAGTGCTTCTACTGGTGAACCTGTGACAAAGTTCATGTCACGTAGTGTACCACATAGTGTTGCGGCTGTCAAGCAGCCGATCCAGCCTTAACTTGACGGGACGCCGGTGATTATGCTATGGTGCTGGGACTACGGCTCCAGTTGAGACTCCCAGGGGCACCCGGGCAGGGATCGATCAATACGGTGGGAGTCGTAGCGGTTGCCGCCTGATCCGGCAACCTGATCACCCTGCCCGAATGTCCCGCCATAGCAAGGATTGCTATGTGGGCTAAACTCGATGATGGGCTAACCGATCATCCCAAGATTCTCAAAGTAGGCCCGCTTGGCCTCGCTCTATGGATCGCAGGGCTAGTTTACTCCTCCCGTAATCTCACTGATGGTTTTATTCCCTGGAATAAATTGGGTACTTTGATTGATTGGCAATATACGGCCGAGTCAAATAATGATGGGAAGTACAAGATTTGGACAGTATCTAGGACTAGTGGTTATGGCGGGGAAGATGTCGATTCGGAGATGGTTGCTAAGATGCTTGTGACTGCTGGGCTATGGCACGAGGTAGATAGTGGATTCCGGATTCACGACTACCACGACTATCAACCAACCAAGGTTCAAGTGTTACATGAACGTAGTCGATCAAATGAGCGTCAGAAACGGTTCCGCGAACGTAACGCCGTTACTAACGGACCCGTAACGCCGTGAGTAACGGCCTTGTAACGCTGGCCCCGCTCCCGAAAAACCAGGGAAAAAACACTAATCCAGCAAGAGTTACCCGCCTCAAACGATATATTAAAAACAACGACGACGAGGAGCAACCCGCATGCCAACAGGAGGCCCGTAATGACATTCGACCCAGGATTGATCGAACGACTGCAACGGCAGTACCCCCAGATCGACGTATTGGCGATCGCCGGTAATATCGGCGACAGCGCCAGAAATCCGAATGCGGTACTGGTAGCGGCATGCCGAGAAGCGGCGTCCGCCCCGCCCCGCCCCGAGGCGTCGTCGTCGGATGCTAGTGCATACGGCTCGACCTCCCCCACCACCCCGCCCCACGGCGGCTCACAGGAAAAGGCGGCGGAACACGCCGGATATTGGAACCCCGAAGGCAACTGGGTCCACACCGGCGACCTGGCCGACTACGAACAGGCACCGTCAGGATCGATCACCCGCAGTGTCCGGCAGCTAGTATTCCTGCGGCGAGAACGAAATTTGACACCGCGACAGGCAGCGTTGCTCGTCGAAGCTCACGGACTAAGGCGTGCCTTCCCGAACCGGGCACAATGGCTCGACCAGCAGCCAGTGGCTGACGTCGAACAATGGCATGGCTGCATGGCGTCGACGTCGGCCGAGCAAGCAGTAAAAACCGCCGGGCTGGGTCGCTATCACCATGCGATTCGGTGGAGCGACAATGACCCCATTCCGGCATCATTGGCTCCAGATAGTGCACTGGTGGTATCACCGCTTGATGCGCTGTCCTGGAAGCAGCCATGACCGATAAGCCCCCCACACTACGTGAGAAGATTGCCAGCAGGAGTAGGGTGCAGATGCCGGAGCGGGGTAGGAATCGGTTGGTTGCGGCGATCAACGGCTACCTGCCCGCCGCGATCAAGCGTCAGTGGGTCGAGGAATTTCACGAGGACGCGTCGGTGGCGTTCAAGGCGTTGCTCACTGGCTCGGCTCACGTGTGTGATGAATGCCATTGCGAGCGGCCTAACGTCCACGCCGTGAGGCTCTATGCCGAACTGGCTGGGATGGTCGGTCAAGCGAACCAATTCATATTCAGTCTCGGATTCAAGAGCGAGGGCGAGTTGCTCGCTCTGGCCGAGCAGGGCCGTAGGCTGGAGGCGATGAAGCTGGATGCCAGTTCGTCCCTGGAAGCCGCCGTGGAGTCGGCCGTGAGCCTGTTGCTGCTGGCGTTCCGCGAGGACCCCACTCGCCGGGCCTCGGTGCTGGCGCGGCTGCAGAGCGAAGCCGTGGTAACCAGTGAATAGTGTCAAGAGCCTCAACGGAGTTTCCCTTGGGCTCACGAATTCAAGTCCGCATCTGAATGCCAACTAGGCTGTTCAAGGCCAAAGGAGGGCTCGTCATGACTGTTGGCGGCGTATCGGCTGCGTTCCCTGAGCTAGGCGTTGATCTAGTAGCACGGTTCCGGACGTGGAAGTTGGAAGACGGAGAGCCGGTGGTGCGCCTTCGTGGTAGCCATTTCAAGAGCCGCTCTGATTATAAGTCAGATTTTCCTCACGCCGGCCGCCGGGGCAAAGGCTCTATATATGTGTTGATTCCACATCCGCGTCCGGGGCGGCTAGCTGCGATGATACGGGAGTTTAATAATCGATTGGAAGTCACGGAGACCGAGGGCTCAGTGTTGGTATTAGGGCCTGATGAATTGATTATCGAGTTGTTAATTCGCGGCCCAACCAGATGCCGTGGCTTGATTCGGCGCCAATTATCGCCCGAGCAGAAGGCTCGCCTCCGCAAGCAATTGCCCGTGCCAGTGCCCAAGCCATCATGACGATTCTCGAATGGGAGAAGCTGAAAATCGGCGACCTACTCCAACCGTGTGGCTCCAAGGCACGTAAAGGTCTACCATTACACGAAGTCATGCGCGTGGGGTCGTGGCACAAATGGGTCGAAGTCCGCCAGCAAGGTACCACCATACAATTCATGATTAATGCGCTGCGTCGTCACCAGTTTCAAGTGATGTATCAGCAAGGCGCACTAAAACTGTGACACAGACTCTCATCGAAATCGGCTGTTATGTCCTGTTTGTCGTCTTTGTAGGTTTGGCAGTGTCGATGATACGGAGGCGCTAGTGACCGATCACGTTAAGTGCCGCTGGTGCGGTGAGAAGCTGGATCCCAACGACATGCTGCCTCGGCTGCATATTCCAGGGCGTAGCGAAGCAGACATCGAAGCGACTGCGGATTATCGGCACCAAAACCCAGCGACCTGCCAGGTGCTGCTGCTGCGGAAGATAGTGCGCTTGCTCGGGAGCGAATCGCGCCCGATTTTCGAACAGGTATTCGGTAAACCGAATCGGCGCAAATGAACTGGCCCTGGACTCGCGACCGCGTTCTCCCCTATGAGAAGGTGTACGCCTGCCCCGATTGTGAATCGACCCAGCCAGCCTATCCGGTGGCCGCGCTAGCTAATTTCGTACTGCGCCATGGTGCTGTGATCGGGATCGTCACCGGTCATCGCGTGTTATGCGAAAAATGTGGTAAGATCTATTGTGTGGGACCTAATGGAGTATTCAAATCGATCATCGATACCAAGCGGCCCGTTAAGGGACAAATGGATGAACAATTAGAACAGGACGACGATGGCTCACCACCGTCGATGGGCATTCCACTGGATCGGCCCGACGTATGAGAATGAGAGACAGTTTGTTGCTGTATATGGTGGCGGGAGCAGCAGCGGGCTTCGTCATCTCGATCATGATTCTGCTAATCGTGGTGGGACTCAAATAACAATCCAAGGATGGAGTCCATGCTGTGCATGGGGTATTAGCCGAATACGCAGTACAAGTCCAGATCGGGCTGTCCCTGGAAGAGCAAGATCCGCTTAGGTTCTGGCACTTTGCTGTTCCCCGCGTCAAGCAGGCGTTCCGCTTATTTACCGACCCAGACCCGATCGACGAATTGGTGCTGCGTGGTCCCAACAAAGGTACCAAGACCGAGACCAAAGCTGCCGTAACGATCCGGTGCCTACAGAAAATGCCGGACCTCGATGGGGTGCCTTTGCCGCAGTGGAAGGGCCGGGTCGAAGCGGCACAATTGTGTCTCGACTACCAGCAACAGTTGCTGTCGGTCAAGCCTGCTTATTTGCGGCTGATCGGCAAATGGCCGCATCATACTCGCTATGTGGGCGAGGCGCTAAGTTCGATCCACATCAAGCCCCGGGGCTGCTGCAGCGATGACGAGGCCGACTGGTCAGTAATTAATTTCCTAACTGAGAAGAACCCCGACACCGGGGTCGGCATGCGGGCCGACGTGATCGACTTCGATGAGCCAGCGGTGATGTCGATTCTCAGGGAGTTGCGTAAGGCCGCCCATGCTGGACGCCGCTGCATTATGATGCATGGGCTTACTCCCACTATTCGTAGACAATGGGCACCGGTCAGGGACGATTACGGTGAGACGCCGAGACGCAGCATCAGGCGGATCGACCGTGAGCGCGCCGAGGTCAGGTGGTCGCTGGACGAAGTCGCGGACTGGGTGCTCACCCCCGAAGAAAAGAGCAAGCAGCTACGCAAGTATACTGGCGACCCGCTGCATCGCCCTGAAGCCAGCGCCCGCGAGCACGGCGACTACACCATCACCGAAGGATCGTGCCCGTTCGACGTTAAAGTGCTCAAGGAGATGCTGGAGTTGTGTATTGATCCTGAAGTGGTGGATTGGCGCATTACCGAGGAGGGCGACGGTGAGGACAGCAAAGTTAAAGTATCGCGCACCGTCCCGGTCGAAGTATGGCAACATCCGAAACATGGCAAGAGCTATTACATCTGTATTGATCCGTCGAGCGGCGTCGACGATTCGCAGCATGATCCGTACGAAATCGAGATCTCAGAGTTGGGCTCAGGGGATCTCGTGGCGCGAGTGGGAGGCTACCTTAGTGGCCGCACAGTCGGTATCCTCGCCGCTGGTCTCGCGCGCCAATATAACGGCGCCTTAATTGATCCGGAAGTCAATGACCGCTGGGGGGTGAACGTGGTAGAAGGCGTTTACGCGGCGCATTATGGGACGTTCGCTCGGGAGGCTCGTGAACTTAGCCCCGGACAATTTAGTAACGAGATCGGATTCCACAATACCGCCCTTACCCGTCCCATCATCATCGGATCGATCCAAGCGTGGTTGGAAGCGTGGAAGGCCGGGATCCGCTATGCCAAATGTTCCAGCCGATTCGTCATAGAGACACTGCTGGACTGTGTGCTAGATCAGGACGGTAAAGTGGTGGGCGCGCCGGGGGTCCATGATGAGGCGTTAATCGTGCGCGGCCAGACCCTTAGGACCGCCGTTACTCGCAGCGGCCGGATCATCCCCGAGATCTTCAGGATGCCTCTAACTCGCGAGCAGAAGTTGGGTCGCCTGATCCAGGGGTTGGATGAAGACGACGATGATGATCTGGCTGCTGGTATCCTACCGATCCCAATTGAGAGGCCCCGATGATCTATAACGAATACTTGACTCGCCCTTCCTAGAATGGTTTGCTACACGAGGCTGGCGAGCCTTATGGACCAAGGACGCTTGGCCCATAGAGAAAAGGAGTTCTCTGGATGAAGCGCTTCGCTGCATTCCTAGTTGTCCTCGCTGTGCTGCTGCCGCTGCAGTCCCACGCCCAAGGCCTATCCCAGAGTTACGACTGGAAAACCATCATGACGTGGCGGCCGATGTGGATGCGAGGCACCAGTGCCTCGACCGTGGCTCAGAATCGGGTGTGGTCGGCTGGTGGATTTACTGGTGGCCAGACCCAAGGGTTCGTCGATAGTATAGCGTTCCGCAAGATCGGCACCCTGACTGCTTACGACACTTCTGCGGCATTCCCGCGCGAACATTTCCACTATCCGCCCCAGATCGGTGCGGCGATGGGCGCAGCGGTCCAAGACAGCATTTTCCCGTGGATCGTAGTTCGTGTCCGCCAGGATACGTTGTCCTATAGCTGGACCGGAGCCACCGGTTTGGACTCGGTTAGGGTCGCGATCGAATACAGTTATGACGGAGTCGATTGGTTCTCGTGCTCGGGCACCAACACTTACCGGCATGATACGGTGTTCTTGACCACCGGAGCGGATGGGCTCCAGAGTCCCACGCTAATCGGGGTCGAGGGTACTCCAGGCGAGGACGCGGTCGTTATCCCGTTCCAGTGTCGGCTCAGTCAATTTAAAGCCAATAGCTTTATTACCAATGTGAGTGCGTGCGTCGCCGGCAATTTCCTCAGATTTATTGTCGGTGGCGATGGTATCGGACAGTTCAAGGCCGAGTACGCTAGCTGGAAGGAAGAGTAGATCTCTCACGGTCGAGAGGAATCTCCCATGGAGAGGGAACAAGGCGTCCGTCGTAGTTGGGCGGACGCCTTTGTTTGTTAATGGCTGACGACCTTGCCCCCTGTCAGCAAGTCCGCGATATCTACCAGGACAACATTGGCTTCTGGAAGCCGCGCCGTGAGTCGATGCAAAGGCTGCGCGAATTTCTGGCGGGCGATCGCTACAAGAAAGACTTCGGTCCCTATAACAAGGACCGCCGTCTAGTACAGATTCGCGGTCAAGAGACCCAAGACACCATCCGCCACATCGTGGCCAAAGCCACCGAGCGCCCGCGCACTGTCGATGCTCGCCCGATTGACCGGGAAGACGACCCTACGATCAGCGAAGTGGCAGCGGCGCTAGTCGAAGCCGAACTTAATAATCCATGGAAGGGCTTCGATGCAGCGCTCGAGGCGGCCATCACTAGCTGCCGCGAGCAGCGGCTCGGCGTGGTGATGATGGATTGGGTGCCGGACGCCGGTGATTATGGTGAGATTTTCGACCGCTGGGTACCGCCCGATCGGGTAATGTGGGACCAGACTTATGAGGACCCTCATCACCCGCTGTGTGAGTGGTTTCTAGAAGAGAAGCGCCTGAATGTCAAGAAGGCCCGTTTGGATTACCAGGTCGACTGGCTTGAGCCCGATCGCGAGGCGGTCAACACTAGTGGCGAATACCGGCCCGGTGTGCCGCTGATCTTGGGGGCCGATGGGTCGCGTCTGCCTGGTGTCGGTGAATACAAGGACGATAAAGCTACGTTGTGGTTCTGCTGGTACAAGAACGATCCTGAGTATCAGAACAAACCGGCCGACGATGCAATCCCAGCGGGCCGGCGCTATATGGCGTGTGTGTCGGGCTGTGGATTCCGTACGCCGATGGAGCGTGAACTACAGGAGCAATCCAAACTAGTCGACGAGCTGCCGCCATATCTGGAGCAAGCGTGCGATACCTGTGGTGGCGATCTCGAGCGTATCGATCGATTGCCTGAAGACAGCAGCACCAGCGGTTATCATAAGGGCAAGCGCCTGGTGATCATAGCGCCATTCTCTCCCGGTCCCGAAGACCAGGCGGTCTATGACGGGGCTTGGCCGATTCCTAAGGCCCGGTCGTTCCCGGTGCTCATCCTTACCGCCTACCAGAAGCCGGGCGAGCCCACCGGCCCGTGCGACGTCGATCTGATGTGGGACCAGCAGCAAGCGTCTGATCAGCTACGTACCATGGCAGTGCAGCGGGTGTTCGAGCACCGTAACGTGTGGGAAGTGCCGAGAACCGGCGTAACCGATGTCAAGAACCGTCGTTGGGCGCCCAGGGATGACCAGCTCAATGTGATGTACCGTGACAATACCCGCCAATTCCAGTCGGAGGTCCACCTGCATCAGGGTACCGGCCTGGACCCGGCCTGGTCGATCGCCTTCCAGGCGACCCAGGACGCCTTGACCCGCTATCGGCCGGCACTGGACGTTGGACTGTCTCAGGAGAACACCCGCAACATTCCGGTCGGCACTATCGAGCGCATCACGCACGAGGCCGAGGTGTCGACCGAGCATTTCAATCGCAGGAAGAATCAGGCGCTGGCCAAATACTATGGTGTTCGTTGGGACTACATCCGGGCCACTTATACGCCCGATCGACTGCAGCGCCTTAATATTGACGGGATCGACCAGTTTGTGGAACTGCGGGGCGATGATCTACCCAATTTCGATTTCGTGCTCAGCGACACCGTTCCGTTCACCGGACAGGATAAGGCACGGGCCGAGGCATTCCAGGCGCTGATGGGTGCCTATCAGCTGGCGGTACAATTGCAGGTGGACCCGATCGCCATGATCGACCTCCATGCCGAGATTAATAACCTGCCTAGGTCAGTGGTACGGAAGTTCGAGAAAATGTTGATGGCTAGCCAGGAGCCGATTCCAGAAGTGGAGAGCACACTGGGCAGCGGTATGGGGGATAATCGACTAGCGGAATTGGCTGGCCTAATGGAGCCAGAGGAGACGGAGATGATGAATGGCTAGGCTTGAGTTGAGTAAGGCAATTAGACAATCCGGGGTGCCTGAGCAAGCGGCCTTCGGCATAAGGAGGACGAGTCGTGTTGGTAGAGGAACGGACGGCGGGGACGCCTGATCCTGACGACGGTGACCCTGGTGATGATACCCAGGATTCCGGGACGCAGGATCAGAAGGACCGGGACGCTGATTCTCGAGAGCCCGATTACAAGAAGCTCTATCTGGAAGAGGCAAAGCCCAAGATTGAGCGAGTCAATGCGCTAGAGAAAGAGAACGCTGAACTCAAAGAAGCTATGAAGCAGTCGCCAGCCGCTTCAGATGATGATGAGGACAGCGATCCAAAAGATCCGGCGCATTGGCAGCGGGTCAAGCATTTTGCGGCCCAGGGCGATGTCGCGTGTCAGGCGTTGTTGGAGGAGCGTGAGCAACGGAAGCGCGATCAGGAAACGCGTGATCGCGAGACCATTCATGCACTCCAACTGCGTGACATCGAAGACAAGCCACTCAGGAAGCGGGTTTATGATCACTTCCAGAAGAACCGGCATCGGTTGGGCGATACGCGAGCGGCGTTGGCGGAGGTCAGGGAGCAGGAATTAGAACAGGATAACAAGCGATTGCGCGAGCAGATTGACAAGCGACCAGACCAAAGTGACCGTGACAAGCCTCCTAAGACGCATGATCGTACGCCACCCGAAGGGAAAAAGAAAGTCCATATGACCCAGAAGGAATGGGACCAGGAACAAAAAACTCTATCGCCACTCGATCGGATGTTGAGGCAAAAGGATTATAATCTAGGGAAGATCGTCGTAGAGGATTGATCCTGGTGTATGGGCAGGGAGGCCTATAGAACATGGCAGGTACAGTACTCACCCCCAGCGGAACCGTTGGGTTCAATCTAGAAGATTGGAAGCGAGGAGCAGAAGAGGCCACCTATCAGAAGATGATTCTGATTCCGGTGGTCGACGACTACGGCGGTCGGATTTACGGCCTGGCACACATCCGTAAGCATGCGCGCGTCACGGGCTCCGTCCTGGCGCAGAGTTCGGATGGCACCGGGCTTACCTATCTCAACATCATCGGTACTCCGGTCACCATTACGCCGGTGGGCAGTACGGTGCCGATCGCCTGGTCGGAGAACGAGGACGCCCAGATCGATCTCAATCTGGACACCGAGGGTCGCAGCAATATCGAGCAATCGCTGGCTGAATTGACTGAGACTAACGTCGCAGCCAATTTCCAGACGGCGACCCAGTTCATGTCGCAGGCGGGAGTCGATGCACCAATGCTCAGGCAGGGTATTGGGCGCCTGCTTGGCAACACCAACGGCAAGGCCATGCCGGGGGGACCGAACCAGATCTACGGATTCTTCAGTCACACTCAATATCCGAATCTGGTGAACATCCCCGAAGTCAACACTGCCGAAGCCCGTGGCGATTCCGAGAATCCTTATATCAAGGGAATCTGGGTACGCGGCTTCGGTTTCATGCTGATGATCTCCACCGTGGTGGCGGTCGATGGCAACGGTTGGCACAATGCGCTGTTCCTTAAGGAAGGCCTGGTGACGGGCTGGAACGTCCGTACGCGGATCAAGCGTCAGGATGATGAGTTGCAGAATCGGCTCATCATCTACAACAACATGGGTTCGTCGGTGCAGCACGATCTGCGAATTATGGCGCTGCGTACCACGGCGTCTGCGCTCTAAGAGAGGAGAAAGGAATGGCAATTAGCAAGGCAACTCTTGATAAGATCGCCAATGCTCCGGGTGCGGTGGAGTCGTTCAAGGCCACGTTGGATGCGTTGGTGGAGGACCAGACCATCAAGCCCGAGGTGGCTGGGATCGTGAAGTTGGCGCTCGACCATCATAAGGACAAGTTGGAAGTGGCCATCGTCGCCAACCCGGTCACTTAAGGAGGATTCAATGGCTGCTCGTGGCCTCATGATCAAGGAGGATTTTACTCCTGTCATCCACGCCTTGCGTGAGCAGGGGCTGGACCCGAGCCGTGTGGTGTCCTGCGTACCTTCGGCTGGCCTCACCGGCGCCATTCCGGGGGTACGCGGGTGCAATGTCTATGATCGTTGTCCGTTCCATCTGACCCGCTATGGTGGCTTTAAGGGCGAGGGTCCCAAGAACGTAGGTTACTACATCAAGGTTAATGATGGGACCACCCATCAGGCCGAGAATGAGATCGCCTGTTATCGGTTCGTGTCGTTACTATTGGAGCGCATGCGGGCCGGTCTACGCGACCGCGAGCAGGGCCGTACCGGCAATCCAGGACCCGAATTGATCAATATCGTGTCTCAGGAGGGCGACTCCATCAGAGTCAAAGATTGGGTGAAGGTCAATCTCAATGATGTGTCCCTGAATGCGCCCTACCATTTCGTGCGCAAGATCCAGACGGTATCGGCTTATAAGCACCCGGACGATCTGCAGGGCGACAGCTACGAGAGCGAATTGGAGCGTTCGGCGATGGAGCGTATGCACCATGACCCCGATCTGCAGGTCGGGCCGCCCGAGATGCCAGAGGTTACGACCCGACTAACGGAGGATGACGATGACGTGGATTGGGAGAATCAAGCGAACGAGCCCATCCAAGGTCACCCGTCTCCTACTGTGGCGAAGGCTGAGCCAGTCGGCAAGGCGAAGAAATGAATCGCGAATTTACCAAGGAGCAAGTCACCCAAGTCGGGAAGTGTCAGCGTCTCAAGCCAGGCGAGAAGGAGTTCGAAGCGGCCGGATTGCCGATTAGACGCCGTTATCGCCCAGATGGCCAGTACGAATGGCGATCAAAGATTAAGACCAAGGACAGTAACGGTAAATTGAGTAAGCACGCCCACATTATGGGCGAACTGATGAAGCCGTTTATGGTGGCGGACACCGAACGACATGCAATCAATCAGGAGAAGCTCGAGCGTGTGCGAGTCCGTGATTGCGATGGCGGTGTCCGCACTCTAGACCCCGCGCTTGCCGATGGAGCAGTCCGTACACATGGGTGGGGCCACGTGTGGCGGGCTGGGGGATTAAAGGTGGAGCGCGGGGTCATGGGTGACATGCTGTGGCGTTGGGGGTACCCGGGGTGGGAACCATTGGGAGTCCGCTGTTTTGGTGAGCCGTTGTTCGGTGGGACCAGGACAGTGTCGAGACGTGGTCTCCAATTGGATCCCGATGGTAATGCGTGGCGTTGGATCGACAAAGCTTGGAGGATGATCGATGGCTCGTAAGAAGCAGCGTGTTGGTTGGCCAATCGATCCGCGTACCGATCCCATGCATCCATTCTTCGAAGAGCCCGCCTACCGACGCAAGCCTAGCGCGAGGGTGCCACAATCCACTGGTAAGCGCAAAGACAAGCGTACTCTGGGCCAGATCAAACATCAATATCGATCTACGGATGAGGACGGCGAGTAATGGCTATTGCCCTACGTCGGATTCGCGATCGCATTCGCTTCCGATTGCGTGACTTCGATGCCACCAATGGGTCGTATACTGGTCCCGAGTATGATCAATATATCTGCGACGCTTACCTGGCGATGCAGTCGCGACTCCATCGGCCGGATCTTTATACCAGCAGCGCATTTACCATCAGTGCCGGCACTGATCTGTTCTCTCTCCCAGCCACAGTGTTGCAGTACACCGGTAACGATGGAGGTGCTGAATATGCTGGTGATGTTCGCATTAGGCTTCGTTCGACTGGTGACTATTTGGTCAAGAATACGGTCGAGGAATTGGACGCATGGCGTGACGGCGACCAGAATGTAGTACTGGCGATCCCACGCCATTTCGCATTGTGGGAGGATAAGGACCAAGCAGTCCAGGGCCGTTGCCACCCCGGTGCCAAAGTAGCCGAGCTGTGTGATCTATTCGCTCCTCTGACAGCCGACGATTTGCGCGATTTTGTAGGTGGTGGCACGTCCGATCTCGATGATGTGGAGGTATTGTTCTCCAGGGTGGCTGCCCAAGCGTTGGTCTACGGTGTGGCAGCAGAATTACTGTTGATGATGCCGGATGATGAAGCGACAAGACGCAGAATCAACAAGGCTGTGGTCCAGAAATGGGAGCGAATGTCGGAAGTCATGCTCGACAGTGAGGAGGCCCGTCGTCATGATGTCGAGGATGTGGGTCGCGTGCAGCGGTGGCAATCATGAAATGGTTACTACGACCATTGTGTTGGATTACGGAGCACCAGCCTCTATGCGGTGCTATCAAAGGGATTGGTATGATTTCGGCCAGCGGTGAATGTCTCCGCTGCGGAAAAGCATTGCCGATCATGGTAGTCGATGAATATGGATTATGGACTCCGATCGATAAAATGAAAAGGATTCCGAGTTAAATGCCGGTACTTACTGTTACCGAGATCGACACGCTGATCGACGATATCATCGTAACTCAAGTTACGGTCGATGATCCGGTGCCGGCAGCCGAGAAATTGCGCTCCATCAACGATGCCTATGGGTCGATCTGGGAGGCATCGGGTGGCAGCATTAAGACCGTCGCATCGGCTACGTTATGGACTAGTGCCCAGACCGCCACCGGGATCGTAGTTGGTGCACTGGCTGATATTCGCCAAATCAAGCACCTATTCGCTAGTAATACGTCGAGCAGTACCGGGGTATCGGCCAATGACAGTGAATTGGACCCGGTGGATCTGGCCCGCATCCAGCGGCTGCGCAAATCTAACTTGACGGGTACCTACGATCGGCCCAAGGAGTACGCGGTCACTAGAATGGGGACTGCTACGGCGGCCGATGTCGGTAAGTTGCAGTTGGATTACTGGCCGTCAGTTACCGGCTTTTACTTCCCGGCCATCTATATTCCATTCTTTACACCAGCGACCGCGATCAACAGTGATAAGCCTGATGTCAATGATTTGGAGTCTTATGACATCGCCTATCTGTCGGCGGCCGATCTGATGCAGCGGATCGGGCGTCCTGATCTGGTCCCGGGGGTCCTCCTCAAAGTGTCTGAGGCTACTGCAAAAGCGCTAGAACGGAAGTTAAAGAGTATGGTGGCGGCGGACCAAGACAAATGACGCTCCAAGCATACGCCGGCCGGATTGCTCGAGCCAAGAATGCAGTACGGGAAGAGCGTGTTCCGTATGGACCATGGAAGGGATCGATGCGTTCGGTCCCGGCCGACCGGGTACCAATCGAATTCATGGTGGCAGGTAATAATTATCTATATCTGCCTAGGTCTGGTTATTGGAAGCGTCGCAATGGCCAGACCCAAGTGTTCGATAGCTTCGCTAGCCCAGTTGGGATGTTGCCAGCCAAATGGACTACTAACGGTGCCAAGGGTCGGCAACTAGAGGAATTCACTAGCCCAGAAATTAGTGACGACATTCCCACCATGTGCGCGCTGACGACGCGCGAGACTGTTGCGACTGGACTGGATGATGGGCCGTTCTCTAACTTCTGGATTCGTGATCAGGTGCTTGATATCAACTATACCATGGGGTCGGAGTTTGACATCACGAGTACTTATCCGGTTCCTGGATCATCGCAGAGTTATAAGTATATACCACTATGGTATAAGTCGGGTGATGGTGGGCTGACGCGCGGCACCAGTGAATTCGCACGTCGATTCTTTATGGCGTGGTCCAGGCGCTTCCTCAAAGTCGGTCGCTGGCATTACTTCCCGAGTTTGAAGGCCACGCCATCGCGATGGTTAGGATCGCCCGAATCGGTGGTCGGCGTGTTCGGTCGTCCTGGTGCTAATGTCTCAGCCAATATGTTGGGAACACCCAACACTGGTGTTAATACTTACCTCAATGTCAGTGATAATCCCGACCTTACTAGTTCTTATAACTATATTGATGCTCCGGGGCAGGCTGCTTTCCCCAACACTCCATTCGGGGACAGCTATACCGGTGCTACCTTCACGGCTGATTCGCCCCGTACTGGCTGGAAATTGAAAGCCACACTAGGGTTGTTCACCAATTCCGGTACTACTAGGGATTGGGAATACCGGATGCGCGTAACCCTGAACGCAGCCGGGGCCTATGCTGATGCTGCGAATTCCGGCTTCGTCTCGATTCAGGGATTGGCGGGTTACGCTATCGACACCTTTCTGAATGTCGAGTTCGCCCTGAGTGGTGCCGAGATGGCATTAATTGACCCGGCCGATTACCGAATAATTATCGATTTTCGCTATAGTGGCGGAGCGTTCGCTGATACATCACCTCGTGCTTCTAATTTCAAATTGGAGGTCGACGCTGGTAGCGGCAGTGTCGGAGCTACGCGCCTGCTTCCATCAGGACCATTCCAGCCTACCCATGCTGGTGTAATAACGCGTGGTGATACGATCGAGACCAATTCGACTTTCTATTATCCCGACGCCGATGTCACCGATGGTGGGTGGCTGAAATCGAGTGACGGCACTAACACTGATCTCTACACTATGATCGATGAAGTCACGGTCGATGATGCCGATTATATCAAGTGCCCAGCGGCAGGCGCGGCTTGTGTCATCGGGATTGGCAATCTAGGGTTTACGCCGGCCTCCGACGATACTGTCAAATTGCATGTGCGGGCCAAAGTGGTGTCGGGGTCCGGGACCATTTCCTATGAACTGCGCGAATTGGCTGTCACCATTGCCAGCCAAGCTACCGTGATCTTCGACTTCTTTACTGATTTGTCGATTACGTTATCGGCGGCCCAAATAGCGTCGGTGACCAATTGGGACGATATCCGTCTGTATGTCAATAATGGAGCGGCGGTGGAGATGCAAGTATCGGCATCCAAGGTAGAACATCTAGCATCGGCTGGCGAGCAGACCCAAGGCGGATGGCGTGGGTCTGATCGCTTCTATTATTCGGTGGCTTATAAGTTCGAGGACGACTCGATCTGGATGCCGTGCACTCCGCGTGGCCCCAACGACCAGGTGACGGCTGGATTCAATTTATTCACCGTCAATGCCAGTAATTTCACGGCTGGCTATGAGAAATTGACGTGGACTCACATTCCGATCGGTCCATATGGGACCAAGAGCCGATTCCTACTGCGATCACTCAAAATCGACGCGTCGATCGAGAGCACGCTGGCCTTAAATCCGCGTGATCTCAAGGTGGTGTGGGAAATTCAAGATAATGTTACTACTAGTTACGAGGATTTCTTTGCCGATGACGATGCCCTACAGTTCGACATTAACGATCTCTTCATCCGTGACGACCATATCATGCCTCCGCGCGCTCGCTATATCTTCGGCGGCGATACCCGAGTGTGCCATAGCTACGGCGGGTTTAACCCAGCGGCTGTCGTCCTGGCCCCGGTGGGCCGTGCGACCGATTATGATCTTAATTCGCCGGATGACACGGCTGCGCTCTTCAATCAGAATAGTCAATATATGCGTCTGGAATTGGATTCGTCGGGGGTTGGAACGCTTAGGCTGACCGAGTCGGATGGCACCACTGCTCTTGACACTACCTTCGCGCTAGCGACTTATAACACGCTAGAGAAGCTGGTCGACGCCATCAATGCGACTACCTGTACCAATGCGTCTCCAAATAACAAGCAATGGCGAGCGCAGATCTGTCCAGGTGCCAACCCGCAAGCGGTACCGGCGACCTATCTGACTCCCCATCACCGCACCATCGCATCGTGCGTAGTGACCAACACCAGCAACGAATTGACCAAGGCGGCTGGTGGGTTGTCGAAGGTCGCAGTCGGTGCCATCATCACCAAGACCGGTGTGCCGGCCGGCACTCATGTGTTGAGAATCGACTCGGATACCAAATTAATCATGTCGGCCAATGCGACGTCGACTAGTACCAGTGATGTGATATTTACCTTCGATTTGGGCGACTCGCCAACGTCGGGGACCACGGTACGCGATGGCTACCAGCGGGTGATCAGCAATTCGTTGCCTGGGTTCTTGTATTTCAACAGCGCCTATCTCGATCAATTCCCGATCGAGAAGAACGCGGTATGGATGACGGTGGCTGACCCGGGATCGATCAAATCGGCTGCTAATTGCTTCGCCGCTCGTGCTGCCAACAAGCATTTGCCACCGCTCGAGGCCGGCATCAGCATGGGTGGATTCGCAGTCGACAATGGATTCGTGGTGCCGTTCTCCTTGAAGAACGCCGCGATCCGCAATACTCGAGACACAGGCTCCGGCGTCGATTCCGACTACAAATTGTTCATTATCAACGAGACGCGCGGCTGTTGTGCCTGGCAGACGGTAGTGCCTGGCGGCAGGTTCGGGCTGCTCGGCACCCCCGATGGATTAGTGGCGGCAGATCTCTACAATGAAATTTTGATCTCGCCTGACGTGTTCCAGCATACGCCGACGGCACGCGGTGATTGGGATTATGAGATCCCTAAATGTATAGCGGCTACCGGCATGGATGACGACACTGCTTATTGGATTGCCGAGATTGCGCGTGGCATGATCTTCGTCAATTATCGGGACTCGGTGTCGGATGCGCGACCGTCGCGTCAAGTGATCTATGACTTCTCGTCGGGTAAGGAATCTAATGGCCTGGCGGCACTGGTCCGTGGTTCTGGCGACAGGTGGCCAGGGAGCCTGTGGGGTTGGTCCAACGAACTAGTCCGTGCGGTGACGGCGATGTCAGAAGGACGCAGCAGTGATGGTGTCCATGTCTACGGGTGGAATGACGCCAACGCCGGGTCTACCGGCGACGGCCGTATCGACGAACTAGAGACCAGTGACACCGACAATGGTACGGCGATCTCGGCCAGTATCACGGCACCGTGGCTTCGGTTCCCTACCAAGCTGGCGGCGCAGGAAGCGCTGCTTGAGCACAGTAGTCCTTCTGGGGCCACGGTGGCCTTCGATTGGCACCGCAGTCTAAATGACGAAACCTATACGCTGACCCCCAGCACTGGCAGTCTCATCTACCAACGTGATCTCAAGATGCTGACCACTCCGGCGCGTGCCGCTACGCCCGCTGGCTATTGGGGGTGGCGGCAGACCGTGGGCGGAGCCGGCGAAATCCGTGCCATTACACTGAAGGTGTTTGTTCTACCAAGCTTCAATTGAGGAGGGACGGTGCCAGATTATAATCAATTGCTAAGAGCCGGTGCTGGTGCCGGGTACTTCGATCCGGCAGGCTCGCCGTTGTCTAGGGAGCGTTATCGGCGTGGACTATTGCGGACCGGTCGCAATCGACGTCGGCGCGGCGAAGTGACGGCGCGGCTGGCGGGCCTTGATCCGCAGCAACAGCGCGCCCAGCTATTCGATCTCGAGCGTGATATTGGACGCGACTACTCGGAGTCGATTGGACGGGGCGAACTAGAGGACATCCAGAGCCGCGAGGGCTTCTTTCGTAATTTGATGCTCCAGAGTCTTCCCTATCAGGAAGCCGCCCGCCGCCGCAAGGGCGCGGGATTCCGCAATTTCTTGAAGTTAGCTGGCGGGGTCGGGTCGCTATTTATTCCCGGAATCGGTCTAGGTACTGGCATCTTGGGCAGCGGTGGCGGTGGCAGTAGTAATTATGGCGGTGGGTTCGATACTGGCGGCTATGGGAATTACGGATAATGGCGACTGAGCGCGACCGGATAGCAGCGCTATTGGGATTCGAAGACGATCCTGAACTGTTGGGCTTGGGCGACGAGCCAGAGGATCTAGAACCACTCCCGTCGATTAAGCCGCCCGGCTTCGGCGAGCGGCTAGGTGGGGTACTTGGATCGTTGGACTTCGAGGAGTCCGATGATCCGTTCTCGGCGCTGGCATCGGGATTCCGTGGTGGACTGGCGACTCGCGCCCAGCAGGCGGCGAAACGGCGCCAGGAGCTAGAACAGTCGATTGCCAAGCGCCAGGCAGCCCGCGATCTAGGTACGATTGCGGCGCAGCGTCAGCGGCGTACCGGTCTGCAAACTCTAGGCAAAGAAGCACGCGAGGCAGTCAAAGCACGGCACAAGGTGACCAAAGAGGACATCGAGGCGGCTCCTGAAGGTACCATTATCAAGCGACTCAAACCCGGTGCCGACGTCAGCCAGAAGGAATTCGATCAAGCGATGCTGCGAGAGCCCAAAGAAGAGGGGCCAGCTTCCCAGGGCGCATTGTCGTTGTCGCCTGCCGGCCTAGACATTGCCGCTCGCATGTACTCGACTACTGGTATGTTGCCGCCCATGGGAATCGGCAAGGCTACGGCTGGGATTAGGACTAGGATCATCAATCGAGCGGCCGAGATTGATCCTAATCTCAATATCGCAGCCAACAAGGCCGGATTCGAGAGCAACAAGTCGGCGCTAACTAATCTCAAACGCATCCACAATTCAAGCAAGGCATTCGAACAGACCGCGTTACGTAATGCAAAAGTACTCGAGCGTACCATGCAGAAAGCCATCGATACCGGTTCTCCATGGCTCAATCGGCCAATTCGACTATTGGCCACTGCGACAGGTGACCCGGCGATGTCGGCATTTAATGCGGCACTCCAGACGGTGACTCCCGAATTCGCTAGGCTGTTGTCCAGCCCGACTGCGTCCGGGCAGCTCACTGATTCGGCTAGGCATGAAATTGCAACCATCCTGAGTAAGGATGCGACACCACGCCAGATCCTAGCGGCGCTTGACGTGCTCCGTCAGGATGCTCGCAATCGCACTATGAGTTATGAAGGTCAGGTCAAGGCGCTGGAATGGCAGATCGCCAATCCTGGCAAGGATCGTCCGTCTCTTAAAGAATTGAGTGGAGGTCGCAATGCCACTCAACCGTGACGAGGCCAAATCGTTCGGCTATACTGACGAAGAGATTGACGAATTCATGGCACAAGAACAGGCGGACTCGGCCCAGGCAGTTCGGATGACGCCGGGGCGGCCGGCCGGCGCCGGTATAATGCAGTTCCATCCCGAGACGGGGCCGGAGGAGCCGGGGTTAGAGGATACCATTAGTCCGATTGATCTGATGTCGTTTACCGGTCCAGCCCGTGTGGCTGGCCAATTGGGATTGAGACTGGCTGGTCGTGGGTTGGCCCGTTTCGCCGGGGTCCGGACCCCCAGTGAGATAGCCAAAGCGATCGGCAAGGAAACTGTCAAGAAGGGGGCCAAGAAGGCCACCGCGAAAGGGGCTCTTGTCGCTAGCCGCCTGCTCCGCCCTATCGGTCGGTTCCTGGCTCGCCGGGTCCCTGGAGTCCATGAGGCCGAAGATATTGCCAAGCTGACCAAGGGAATCAAGGCGGCAGTCACGGAGACGGCCGAGGAAGCCGCGCCACGGGCCGGTAAGGTGGCCAAGGAGGCCGTCAAGGGAGCCCGTGCGACCCGGAAGCCCAAGCGCCCTCCTAGAGGCCAAAAGAAGGCCCGTAAATCAACTCCGGAACCGGGGACGATAGAATCGCGGCTTCCCCCTGAACCGCCTCAAGTCCAACTTAGACCTATGCGACTTGAGATCCCACAGGAGGCCATGGCGGTCCGGACCCGGTCGGTGGCACCTCGTGCCAGGGCGGAAGGGCCTAGGCCGGCTGAAATGCAGTTCGGGCAACCGACCGGTATGGAGCAGGCGCTAGAACAGAGTATTATGGTCGAACAGGAAATGGCTAAAGCTGGCCTGGCGCCGGCCGAGAAGGAATTCATTCGTCAGCAATTGCAGCGCGCTCTGTCTGGCCTCGAATGACCACGATTGTGATTATGGGTGGCCCACGGACCGGTAAGACCACCATGGCTGATCGGATAACTGACCAGGCAAGACATACCGACGACACTATCGGGTTGGGATGGGACGGGGCCATCGACGAGGTGTCGCGCTGGATGGATGGGGCCGGGGTTATCGAGGGGACGCAAGCCGTCCGTGGAATGCGCAAGTGGCTGGCGGACCATCCGACCGGCAAGCCATGCGACGAAGTGGTTTATCTCAAACATTCAATAGTCCTACAGACTCGTGGTCAGCGGATCATGGCTAAAGGAATCAATACGGTATTTGAAGAGATCAAACCGGAGCTGATTCGGCGCGGAGTCGTAATCAAGCAAGGAGCGTGAAGCCGTGAAAGCATGGATACGTAATGTGGTGCTGGCCATTCCCTGTGTGGTGATCGCGGGGTTACTGCTATTGTCGATCCACCCGCGTCCAGTCAAGGCCGGCAAGCCTGAAATCCAGACCTATGCCTTATTCGGCGGCAGCGACGTGGATTCACTGGAGCAACCAAGCGCCTGGTTTCCGGTCTATGGTGCACGGCGCATTATTATCAAGACCCATAGTGATCACACCGCGTTCTCCGGCACCGAAGCCGACACGACGCTGTCCGATTCGATTGCGACTTGGAAGACGTTATTCTCCGATTCGATGTGTTGCTTGGTAGTAGGGATCGATGGCCGTACTAGGACTAGTGCCGCCGACTCGCTCGTAATTACCGGTACCGCCACCGATACTACCAAGAACGCCGGTGTATATGGCGTAGCGGTGAATAAGATCTTGCGTTCTCCTGCCAATGGTAGCGGTGTCATGACGGTAATTTACCCAGTGAAGCGCAATTCCGATGGAGTGGCGGTGCCTGACGATGACGGCGTGATCACATCGGAATTCTGTCGTATCCGCGTGACTCCGCTGCGCAGGAATACCATTACTGGTGGCCAAAGCACCGCAGGTAAGCGGGTAAACGGGTTGGCTGGCTTGCGGATGAGGGCGTACGTAGTGTACGAACGATAGTTCAATGACTGTAATTACTGGGCGCTACGTTAAACAACCGATCAATCGGGTTGGTAATCAGTATGAAGGAAAACTGATTCAGCCGATTCTTAATGAGATGGATAAGGAGTTGAGACGGTTGCAAGGCAGTGTCGGCTCGATCCCATCATCGGGTGCAGCGTCAGCGGCTGCTAGTTACCTTACCATTAGTCTAGAAGGCGATTTGTCGAATGAGCGCCAATTCGTAGCCGGGTCGCGTCTCACGCTGACTGACCTAGGCGGCAATTCAACAGCGACGCTCCAGGTCAATCCGACTCCATTGTTGGATGCTAATTTTCATTCCGATACCGTGGCACAGGCAGTGACGCGTGGGTCCCTGATCTACGGCAATGCTACTCCCGCCTGGGATGAATTAGCGATTGGTGCCGCCAACACCTTCGTAGGTTCAGACGGTACCGATACTCTCTTCCGCACGGTCACCGGTGCCATGATTTCAACTCCGAGATTCGCTGATAATGCTTTCCGTATCAGGGACGAGGCTGACAGTTCTAAACTATTCGGTTTCACCGTCGATCCCATCGCCACCGCGACTACGCGTCTGTGGACTATTGGCAATTACGACCTTACCTGGCCAGTCGCCCAGGGCGCCGCCTCTAGCTACCTCAAGAACGATGGTGCGGGTGGTTTGTCCTGGGACGTCCTCACCGCAGCGAGCTTCACCCACGCACTCCTTAGCGCGACCGTCCACACCGACACCGTCACCCAAGCCGTCTCACGCGGATCGTTGATTTATGGCAACGTGACTCCTGCTTGGGACGAGCTGACTATTGGCGCGTCGGGGCGAATCTTGCGGAGCGACGGTACTGATGTTGCCTGGACAGACTTTGAGAGTCTGATACATTCTTGGACCAATACCAATACCTTCCTAGATTTGCGGATTAGCAATGGATCGTTCTCTGCGATCTTCGATCCTACCCCACTTACCGCCGATCGCACCTACACCTTCCCCGATTTCGATGGGACCGTGGTTCTTACTGGCGGTGCCCAAACCCTCACTAGCAAAACGATGGCCGTGTCAACTATTTTGCTGTCATCTACTGCCAGCAGTGGCGTCTCATTCACAGATAATGTAACCGCCACCAAGAAGCTCCGTATGGTGCTGTCCGGGGCGGTTGGCAACAATTCCTTCACCCTTACCAATACTGCCGCTCGCAACTACGAATTCCGTAATTACAGCGGTATGGTGATGACGCCACCCACCGAGGGCACTTCGGGCCAGGTACTAACCTCTAACGGTGCTGCGCAGCCTACCTTCCAAGATGCAGCAGCTGCGGGCACTACTAGCTGGCTGCGCCATTTCGCCGTGATGGGAGCCTAAAATGGCCGACACTCTGAAGATTCTAGCCCAGTCCGCGCCTGCTGCTAATGCGCTGACCGACATCTACACTGTTCCCGCCGTTACTAGCGCCGTAGTCAGTAGTGTCATTGTGTGCAATCAGAGTGGTGTCGCGACTACGTTCCGCTTCGCACTCGCGATCGCTGGGGCCGCTGACGAGCCAAAACAGTATCTCTATTATAATCTCCCACTCCCTGCCAACGATACTTTCATCGCTACGGTAGGCGTGACGCTGGCGACCACCGATGTGGTCCGGGTCTTCAGCCCTTCCGGCAGTACGTCCTGGACGCTAGTCGGCGTCGAGATTACGTAATGCAAGGATATACTAAAAAGCGTATCCCTAGCGATATAAGAATCGTCGATGCCTGCGGACGCCGCGTCGTGCTCTCCAATCTAGGAGCGCTGTCGCTGTCGGTTCGCAGACCGCGATCTTTAAAGGTGGATGACAAAGGCCTGCTAGCCGAAGACACTTTGCGATCCCGCGTCTCAGATCCGGTCTCCACCTCGGCAGTGGTCACTCGAACCAACGTTGGAGATCCGGGGTTCGGTGGCCCAAAAGTGATCCTGGGACCCAACTCATCTCGAAAGATGGTCAGCCTCTATAACAATAGCGCTGTTAACATCGTGTATATCAAGACTGGAATTGGTGTTTCTGCTATAAATAACACTACCAGAATGGGTCCAGGAAGCTATTACGAATTCCCGCTCCCAATTCATACTGGCGTCGTCGAAGCCGTATCATCTGCCGGAAACTCAGACGTCTTTGTCACGGAGTACTTCTGATGCAGGGCTACGCGAGCGGACGGATTATTGGCGATGTTAGTATTATCGATGACTATGGGCACCGGATCTTAATATCCGATCTCGGTGCCCTACTGGTCAAATTCGTTGATGACCCCATCGTCGAAATCGACGGAATCGACGAACTCCTAACCGAAGACACCTTCAAACTGCGTGTCCCGGAACCCTTCGCCAACATTACGGCGGTTAGGAGTATCGCGTCATTGACGACGCCCCAAATTTTCCTCCAGCCCAATGTGACACGTAAGATGGTCAGTATTTACAACACCGGTACCGGCAACCTATTCGTCAAAATGGGGCTCGGTGTCACTACCACCAACTTCACCGTCCGCATCAACACTGTCAGCTACTTCGAGTTTCCATTGCCCATTTATATCGGCATCGTCGAGGGCGTGTGGTCCGCTGCCAACGGCGTGGCGCTGATTACTGAGTATTCATAACAAGGAGACCTTAATGATTCCAGGAAGAGTAGGTCCAGCAGTCCTGACCGATGGCGTGCAGCGCGAGGACCGCCTTGATCGTACCGGTGCGGCGGTCAGCACTGACGCCCACGGTCGCTACATGGAAGCATCGCTGCGCGGCATGTTCTTCGCCTGCAATAGTGCTGCCCAAGCACTATCGCTCGGTAGCTTGACCGCCACTGGTATCATCCTCAGTAACACTGCTGGCAGCGGTAAGAACCTCGTTATCTGCGAGATTCTAGGGTGCTTGACGGTCGAACCCACTGCCGACGGCGCGATCCTGCTGTTTGCTAATGTCAACACGGTTGCCGCCGCAGTAGTCCACACTACGCCGCTGGTGGTACGCCCCACCATTCTGGGTGCAACCTCCGTCGCAGTCGGCCTGGCCGATAGCGCCGCAACCCTGCCGGCCACGCCGATTATCGTCCGCCCGCTCTTGAGTTCGATCTTCGGGACGGCAGTCGGCCTAGCTCAGACCTCTATCCGAGACGACGTCGGTGGCGCCTTGATCATCGCACCGGGGGCAGCCGTCTCGGTTCAAGCCGTCACCACCGCTGTCACCGGCATCTGGGCAATTAGTTGGGAGGAGCAGGCCATCTAATGCCACTGTTCGAGGGCAACGTCGCGCATCTAGACGTCCAGGAGCGATTCAGCGCTAAACGTTCGTTTGCCAACACCCCCCGTTTCGAGGGTTTTAGTACTGTCTCGGGCGGCGGTTCGATCGACGCCTTCGAGATCGAGGACGAAGACAGTTTCGCGCTGATGGGCTTTGTCTTCGAGCCTCTGACCGCCAATCGCAAGATCATCTTCAAGAACGCCACCGGTAGTCCAGTCCTAGTCGGCAGCAGCACCGACCCACCCACCAGTGGGCGCATGGGCCAGGTCGATCGTACCGCGCAGACGGCGGCGATTGCCAGTACCGTCCTCACCGATGCCACTGCTGCCGGTCTCTATCGTATTAATTACTACCTACGCTGTACCACCGCCGACGTGACAGCCGGCACCATCAGCGTCTCGTTCACGTTCACCGACAATGTCGGAGCAACTACCGATGTATCGACGGCGATTGTTCTAACTTCGACCGTCGGCACTGGTCGTACCCAAGGAACCTTCATCCAGTATTTAGCCTCCGGCAACATTGCTTATCTTACGACGCTCACCGGTATCATTGGAACTTCTCAATATCAACTTAGAGTCCGGTCCGAATACTTGGGGTAAACTATGGCGAGAATCGGCAAGGCGGTGCTTCAGAGGGAATTGGATGGTCAATATACGCTGATGGTCTACCTGAGGAACGAGACCGATCCGGAGCAACGGTTTAGGCTTCAAAGTTCGACACCCAATCTGACTCTAACAGCAGCATTCAACGCTGCGCGTGATGCGCTAGGGCCGTTGCCCGTTGGTGGCGAGATGCACGAGGAAGTCACTATTCAAACCGTGATTGCGCTGCCGGCCCCATGAGCGAGCAGCGAGAACAACGTATTCTAGAACTGAAGGGGATGCATTATGATGTTCTCCGTAGAATAGAACTAGGACAGCAAATGCTACGACAGATCAATCAAGAAATCGCAACCTTGGAGATGCCACCGCCAGCGGACGAGAAAGTTGAGGGCGCCGAGCGGCCACCTGATCCAGAAAAGAAAGGAGGCGCTATATGATGCGGTCCAAACCCCTATGGCGACTAAATGCTGATCCCAAACTGTCCGAAGCATCGCCGTGGTGCCCTCTATGACTAGACTAGAAGCGCTCGAACGAGCACGCTCGGCAATCGGAAGCAAATGCGCCTACAAATTAGGCAAAGGCGGATTCAATCCGGCCTCGCCCCATCCCTGGAGTTCGAAGGGCGAATGCGATTGTTCGGGCTTCATGGCGTGGTGCCTGGGGGTGTCGCGCCATACTGACAATCCGTGGTACAAGAGCTATAATGGCGGATGGATCGAGACATCGGCAATTACACGCGATGCGAAAGTCCCATTCGGATTCTTCGATCAAGTCGTCTGGGAACATGCCGCTCCTGGAAATTTGATTGTCTATGGCGACTTCGGTGGTCATCAAGGCCATGTCGGTATGATCAGCGTAGCCGAGAACGGTCCGACCCAGGCCATCCATTGTAGTAATGGGAACTACACTAGAACTCAGGATGCCATCCAGGAAACTGGGACAGCTGTATGGAAGATGCATAATGGCATAGTGGTCCGTTGTGCATTCCTCGAGGAAGCGACGGGATAGTGGTGGGGAGGCTATGAGTGTGCCCTCGCCGAATACGACGGCGCAAGCCGCGCCCACAGCTCTTCTGCAAAGAGAACATGGCCGTGCTTCGGCAAGCAGTACTGATCTTGTTGGGAGTAGTCGGGGCCGGCTTGGGAACCAAAAATGAAGTCACCAAGGGTACAGAGAAGGACCGTGGTGCCAGCCAGAATGAGGCAGTATATGTGATCCTAGGAGCGATGCAGAAGCAACTTGATTCATTAAAGGTAGAATTAGCCAATGAACAGGAAGCACGGCAGCACGATCGACTCGTGAATCGGGTGCGCACCCATTATCACTATGTACGCGAACCAGAGATGTATGGTCCGCCCGAGCCGGGGAAGCGACCCAATCGAGCAAAGCGATGGATCACATCGCTGGGCAGAGTTCTCAAAGGAGGCAAATGATGTTCGGCAGGGAGCCAGTATTATGGACCGGCGTGATTCGCGCCGCAGTGGTGTGTGGTGCAGCATTCGGACTCAAGCTATCTACGGAACAAATCGTGTCAATTTATGCGCTAACTGAAGCCATTCTAATCCTGGTCACACGTAGTCAAGTGTCGCCGACCAGCAGCAGCCAGGGGGGGTCCAAGTGAAGCAAGTCTTGTGGTCGTTGCTGATGATCATTGTAATCGCGGCGATGTTTATCCTCGGCGGGTCGTTGGCCCATGCTCAGGAAGTCGTGGGACGCGAGCCCAATATATTCGGACTCTATGGCGGCGCCAATGTGGTGTGGTTCGACAATGATGCGCGTCCGTCCGATTTTGAAATCGGAGCCAATGCGCGAGCCGCTCTGAGCCCACACATCGCGCTGGTTGGCTCAACCTACTTCGGGATAGACAATAGCTACCTGCGGGCTTCGCTAGGTACCAGGATTACCGCAACCGATGCCTATAACCAGAACTTCTCGGTTGGTTTCGGGATTCAGCGCCACTTCTCGAGCGAACCCGCACTACGACCCGAGGAATGGGCACCGGATGTAACGGTCGGCTGGAAGCCATGGCCGATTTCTGCACCGAAGTTGAGCCTGGGAGTCCAGGGCCAATATGGCCTGTCGAGCACCACTGCGGCCATTCTCGCCGGAGTACGTTATAAGCTTATCCCAGCCTATTAGGAGGTGATCCGTGACTCTGCTTGAAGGATTGGAAAGATTGGCGACCTCTGGCCCGAAACTGATCGCATGGTTGCGATCGATCGGCGATAAGTATCCCGACTTGAAACCAACAGTCGATACACAAATCACTGAGGTTGAGGAGGCCATCGTCGCCATTACTCAATTGGGAGCAACACTCAAGGGCGAACTTGGCGACATCGCACAGTTCAAATTCAAGCCGACCGACCGGCCAAGCGATTCGTTCTGATGCCCGCCAAATCCAAAGCTCAACAGCGCTTTTTCGGTGCCGAATTGGGACGGTCCAAGCGTGGTCAGCGGACCCAAACTGGCATGCCAAAGGAGAAACTAGAGGAATACGCGTCGACTCCTCGCAAGGGGTTGCCGGAGCGTAAGAAGAAACGGGGTAAGTAATGCCGCATCTAGGGAAGAATCGCAATTACAAATCGACCCCGGGGCATCCCAACTCGGGACGAGTTGCGAATCCGCGCGCTACCGGCTATGGGATAATCCAGCCTGGTGCCCATCCCGAATTTGAATCTCGGGCGACACCATTCGAGAAGCTAACAAAAGTAGCGGGGCGATTTGGACGTAAGGTCGAGCAGGTGCTCAACCGTATGAACTCAAGTGGGTCGTATCGCAGCCCTAGTACCAAGAAGGACCAACACTAAGGCTCATCAGCCTTCAAATCTATGATCGTGGGCGACAGCCGCCCAGGCACCTGCACTGCCATGGTACCCATGCATGGATTGAAACCTACGCCGCTAGTGTAATAGTACAACGTATAGCTCCCCGGCGCTAGCGGCATGTCGAACCAGTAGCGCACTCCACCCTTGCCACGGATTTTCAGCGTGCTCACGAATTTGTAGTTCGGTCCACGCCACATGAAATGGGCGTTACAGGAATCGGCCAGCATCGGGGACGCCCCAGCGCATGATGAGCCATCAGTGACCTGATTTGGCATGGTGAAGGTCATATAGCGCTCCGGGAGCGGGCGCGGAATTGCGAGCATCAATGTGAGTGCAGCAGAAGCGAGCATCCTTGCTCCGAGCAGGCAAGGGAGAGAAAGTTTCCTCTCCCCGGCCCTTTTAGACTACCGCCTAAGCCACCACAATATGTCTCTCATGATGGCTACCAACATCCCTGTTACTGCGATTTCTATCATGGGGACCTCCATTCTGCGGCCACTATGGTGTAATCTCGATGCGAATTGGTAGGGTGCGGATACCGTCCTTGATATATTGGAGCTTAGAGGGGATGGTCGTGGCGTCGGATTCCCGCACCCGCTCGCAGTTCGCCTCGATTAGCCCTAGCACCCATTGGGCTCCGGTGGCCGGCGTCGATGCTGCCAGCGTTACGGTGATTTCCCGCAGCAACCGCTCGCGTTCTTCGCTCACTTCTCCCTCGCCGTGGGTGAAATATCGAGACGCCAATCCCTTGCCATCATTTCGCAATGGCAGCGATCGGCGAGCTGATTACAATTATGGCACCAAGTCAGTGCAACGTGACTGCCTGATTGCCTGAGACGATCGAGGCGTTCCACCAAGTCGGGGCAGACGCAATCGCCCAGATCGCGTTTGCATTGGAGGCACCACATCACTTCTTATCCACCTTGCACGGCGAGCGAGTTGAGGAGATCGATCAGGGAGCTGTTGATCTGCGTCCAGCGATTGCCGGTGAGCCGATCCACGATGGCCCACTCGGGTTCCTTCTCCCAACCGAACCTGGATCGGCGCTCGCTCGCTTCGAGTGCGCGGACGGCAGCGAACAGTTCTTTGCACGGAGCCTTATGCGATCCCTGCTCGAACCAAATCAAGTGCCATGCCTTCGCCGCCTCCACCACGGCCTGCTTCTCGGCGCTCCATTGGGGCTCAGTCATGGCTTCTTCTTTTGCGAGAAGGATCCATTGTCGAAACAAGCGAGCCCATCCCACGTCACGGTGACGTGGCCGCAGCGCGAATCGACGCGAAGCACATAGCACGTGTTGTCGTTCAGGTATGCAGTGATCTCCATGCCATTGTTTGGTCGTAGCGTGATGGGGTGCAACTGGAATCCGTCCAGGGCATGGCCCTTCAGTTTGTCGATCACGCCTTCTCCCATTCGCTGCGCAGCTTGTCGATGCGCTCTTTCGGGTCGTCGGGCAGATCGCTCCACTCCAGCTTGCGGATACGTTCCTTGAGCACCGTTTCGGCGGGCGGATCAATGCACACGACGGGAGAATTCTCGATTTGCTCGCATAGTTCCACCGCTGCGTCCCTGCTCTTCTCGAAGCCCCGGCGCTCGCCCTTGCGTGCGGCGGACAAGAGAGCCTGGAACGTGAGCCCACTCAGTTTTGTGTCATCGCTCAACTGCCCCGCCGCGAAACCGAGCATCTGCGCGATCTCCTCTCGGAGTTCCGGGCTCATGGCTGCTCCGGCATTCCGTGATTCAATGCGTAGAGCAGCGCCTTCGCATATTCCTTGCGTGCTTCCAGGTCCATGCGGGCCGGCAGCCGCTCAGTGTCCAGGGTAATGCGCCACCCATGCGAGTTCTCAAATACGCACCAAGAGCCGGGGATGTAATCCCACTCCTCGTTATTCATGGCTTGCCGCACTGGCACAGTCTCAAAGTATCTCCGTCAACTTGCACCCACGCGCCGCGCCCCGTCCAGCGCACCGTGCCATCGTGCTGTCGAAAGCTCGGCTCATGAACTGCGATGCGCTGCGACTCAGGACAGGCGGCGAGCAATGAGAGGAAGAGGCCAAGGCTCAGAATCATGGCACGTCGGATGGCGCACCATCGGGAATGTCGGCGTAGGCGATGTAAAACCATGCCTTGTAGAACCACATCAGTAGCCCCCACGTATCGGAGTACCACATTGCGAACCTCCACTAATCACGAGTTACTGCGCGCGGCCAAACACCAGGGCGGCTGTCTGTCTCCCATCAAGCCAGACATAGGCGAGGGGAGGTCTCCCAATGAGCAAGAGCCGGGGGATCGCTCTCTCCCGAAACCTCGCCTCCATCACGGGCCGCCCACATACGTATATGCGTTCAACAATTGATGTAGCTGGGCCACTGAACGCACCATTATGGCTTCAGCACCTTGCAACCTCCAGATATCTATGACTTCCATTTGGAGCTTCGATAGATGCGATGTGCCGGTTTTGCACTCGATAGTAATAACACGGCCACCGGGGAGACAGCCAAAGATGTCTGGGGCGCCTTCATCGGCGCCGGAATTGCGCCAACCGCGCGTGGTTTCTACTGGCCGTTGGTTGACCCTAAATGCCGGGATCCTATGAATGGCGAGTAGATCCATGCAAGCCTTTATTAGATATTCATGCTGCTGGCGACTTCCGGCGATGCGGGGCCGGACGGACGTCGTAGCACCAGATCTCATAATTGATTGGGTTCTCCGACATTCCAATTCTGAGCGACACTTGGTCCGGCGAGATTTTGATGATGGCTCGTGTTAGCGGATCAACTGCCGCCCATAACGTCTTAATCTGCGGCTTAACCGGTTCAGCTTTCCACTTCATCAGAATGGAAGATCATCGTCCGGTAATGCGGCCTTCTTATCCCGTGGCAGATAATCAACCACCTTGTTCTTGTCTTGGAATCCTGTCTGTTTCTCGATTTGGGTATGGATGCGAACGTTCTTGTCCTTGACGTCGTCGGGGAGGAGTTCGCCACGGGAGAAGTCGAGGCCGGCGCTCTCCATGAAATGTCGGAGTTTCCAGAGTGCACGTGGCGTGCTGACGAGATTATCGAAGATGGTCACCGTTGCGCCTTCGGGGCCGTATACCGTCAACATCAATTCTACCATAGGGTTACCGGCCTGGGAAGTCTTCTCGCGGGCCTCATAGACCACTGCGTCATATTCGCCTTCGGGCAGCAGACTCATGTCCACTTCGTCACTTGGCTGGTAACGCAACGGGGGCCTCCGGGGTGGTCACTTTGGCTTCTAACCAGGCGATCAACTGGGCAGCTTGAGCGGTCGACAGGTCCTCGTATTCCTCGGCCCCGGCCTTGGTCAGCCAGCGGGCGATCTGGCCTTCGTCGATCTTGAGCACTTCGGTCAGGTGTTGGAGCCTGAATATTTGGGCGTCGTTAGCCGGGACCACCGGTTCGCTGGGCTTCTCCATCACCTGGAGGCCATAACGCCGGGCGATCTCTGGGTACGAGAATTGGAAGGTATCACCCTCGGGGAACGCTTCAATCCGACTCTTCATCACACGCGCCCAGCGTTCCTGGCCCCGTTTCTGGGTCTCCAGTACCAGATCGAACAGGTATTCGAGTTTGGAATAGGCGTCGAAGGTGGTACCGGCCTCGGTGATCTGGTCACCCTGGCGCAACCATTTGGTCTTGGCATGCGATGTCAGAATGACATTCATGTCGAGGTTAGTAAGCAGATTAAACAACCGTTTCATTTTGCGATCGGCGACGGCACGATGGCGCCCGTACTCGGTGCCATCGATGCGTGGATCCTTGGCACGGGCGGCGATCTCGCGGGCAGCCTTGTCGACTGCCTCGTTATATGGCACGGTGATAGGATCGATGATCAAGGTCTTGAACGAATGACGCTCGGTCATTAGCGCCACTACTTCTTCGATGATCTCGTCCAGATCGGTAGTGAACCAATGGTGTCCCTCGCTGGTGCGGATGGCCTGCGCGTATTGGTCGTTGGTAGCACCCTGCTCGGTGTCGATCATATAAGGACGCGGGAATTGGATCGATACTTTGGTCTTATGAGTCCCGGTCTCGCCATACCAGAATGCTTTGAAGCGCTTAATGATCTGCGCCGGCTCGACGCCACGAAGACGGGTCATCGTTTCCTTTCTAATGATTTGAGCCATCGATTATGCAGCTGGACAATATGGTCAGCGATCTCACGCGATACTACTCCGCCGCCGCCATCCAATTCGTTAAAGAGTATGACGTTTCTGGGTTCGTCCTCAGCAGTGACGATCAGAGAACCAGTTGCACGCGGATTATATTTAGTAGTTTCGCCTCTATGGAATGCATGCCACGGTACTTCATTGATCTTGGGCGCCGTCGCCTTGTTGAATGCCTTCATTAATTTACGCTGTTCCCTGGTCATAAGTAGCCGTGCCTGTTAGGGCACTCCATGAGATCGCGGCCATCATCGGTTTTCTCGATAAAGCGGAGCGTCTCGCCACATTCGGGACAGGTGCCATTGGCAGCGATATCGCCAGCCAGGTCGCGACCTACCGTTTCGGATGCTGCGCCGATACCCAATTTGAACCCGCGCAGGAATTCGGTATACTCGCTCATGGTCCGTCTAGATTCGTGAACGCGCAGCGGTGATCTAGACAGTCAGGATATCCGACCAGCTGCCCGCACTCACACTCGAACTTACGCGAGAGGCCGGGCTGGTGCAATTCGTTGCGATCGATGAGTTTGCCTCCCTCGTGCAGCACTAGGTCACGTTCGCGCATTACAGCCATCGCCCGGCGCTCATGCAGCGGCGTCCGTAATCGTCGGCATCATGCGGTGGCGCATACGCAAGCGCCCGCTCCACGGCCTCCGAGAATTCGAGCCACTTGCGCGTCAGCGGCGTGAGCCTATTGATACGCACTGTTTCTTCCCATGCCTCGGCGCAGGCGGCGCTGATGGTCTGGCTATTAGCTTCGCGCTGTTCAGCTGCTTCAAGTGACTGCTCGGTGGTCTTCATTAGGTCCTCCTGGTTGAGCGCCGGCCCTTGCGACCGGCGCCTACCAGTGTGTCATTGCATGTTACGTGCCAGTGGGCACGATTCACGGGAACCTAAGTCGGTGGCGGGCTGGATTGGTATCACCTTAGGCTCAGATTCCGGAACCGGGCAGAGTGCACGGTCCTCCAGTGCAGTCTGCACCAGATCGGCTCCACGCCGGCACTGAATTTCTCGGACCCAGAACGTGCGGGTCCTTGCAATACAGAAACTATGCTCCAGCATGTGGATATCGATGCCGGTCATACCACAATAGAGGACGTCGCTACGTTCCATCCAATCCATTAATTGGCCGATAATGCAGTTGCAGCTATCGGAGATATCGAGACGATCGATGTCAATATACTTGTGCCAACCCGGTAGCTTATGATCCAGCATCCGAGCCGATGCCCATGCGCAGCTACCGATTGACGGCATCACAAAACCTCCTGCAGCACCAGCTCGGCCGGTTGCTTGGTCGATAGTGATGGATCGGTATTGGCGAGTAATGGCGTCGTCGTTGGTTGTTTGCCAGGTACCAAACCAAGTAACTTCGGAAAGTGACCCCATGGGACCCCCTGGTTATTGAGTGTAGCAGCACGATAGGCCAGACAATTATCAGATATCAAAGCTTCATCAGTAGTGCCATAGACAAAATAAAAATGGTCAACCTTACAACACAGACCTAGATCATGGATGATCTGACCCAAGATGCAGTGATCGGAGCAGTCGTGAACATTAAATCGGCCCGTTAAACCGACCCGATCGGGCCAGCGTTCGGCACAACGGACTAATCCTATCTCTAGTTGCTGCTGCGTTATCGTCTGCATCGGCACTCCTTGGCTTGTGCCATCCCTAGCTGGGTTTAAATTAGCAGCTTCCCACTTGCAGCCGCCGTCCTGAGAACCAGTCATGAAAGGCTGCTGGTTACGACAGTCTCCTATCGTACCGGACTAATGGCGGATTTTCGCCTAGCTTTGATTGTTGGACTTATTAGCTTGATGAGCACCCTAGCTTTAACTCCTAAATGCTGAACTTGTTAATTCGATCCATGCGCGATTGCATTCGCGTCCTATACGGGAATCGAACCCGTAACATCTGGATTATTGGTCCAGTGCTCTACCAATTGAGCTAATAAGACTATTGTCCTTCACGTTCTCTCACTTCGCTAGCGAAAGCTGCTTTGATCAAATTTCGATTACGATGGTTGCATTCTTCAGCGACAATTGCCCATCCAGCGTCCCCAGCACCGTTTCCATCCGCTCCATGTCGCGGGCCAGGTCGGATTCCGAGATGTTGATTACGATGTCGTTGAAATCGGCTCCTGGAGTGCCGGACTCCACTACTCTAGCATCTTTCTTCTTGGCTTGGGCACGAGCGTTGTTGATGACGTTGCGCATCTTGTCGTTCAGCGCTTTGACCTGTGGTGCTACCTCCCTACGCCACACCAGCCAATCGGCAATCGAGCGGGTCTCTCCCTCCACCGTGATGTTGTTGGCCTCGTTGGCCGACTGAATCCGACGCCGAATGACGACAGTACGCAATTGTAGATCGCTGATCGCCTGGCGCTCGGCCCGGATCACTGGCACTGATCCGCCGTCCTTCTCTAATGGGTCGCGCGCTGCCTCCTGGCGGCCTAAATACATGAGCACAAATTCGTGTTTCTTCTCGATGCGCTTGGTAATAGTCTTGATCTCAGCTAAAGCTTCGGTGATGGTAATCTGACTCATCTAAACCGCCTTTCGATGTCGCTGTCGATGACAGTAAACGCACAATAGATCACATCTTCCAATTTCCGAAAGCAGATTACTGGTTCGCTTCATCAGTGAAGTACTAATATTAAATCTCTTGGCAATTTGGTCTCGATGATGAAAATGCATCCTGTATGGTTCGAATACTAATTTACAATCAATACATGGTCCAATTTTCAAATCACGTACTAATTGGCGATTTGCCATTCGGCGCTTATAATTTCTGATTCGATTTAGTTCTCGTACTAATCCAGGATTAGCAGCACGCCATTTGGCTATGCTCTTACGTTGATATCCACGTGTTTTGTCTCGCCGTAATGGATAGCGTTCCCGATCCAATTCACGGCAGTATTCTCTATTGATAGCACGCCAATTCCGTAAATATTCTAGACGCCGTTCGCGATCTTTGTAAGGCACAACTACGACCCCGTAGATCCAAATCCGGTTGCTCCACGGACCGATGGTGGCAGAATGTCGACTTCCTGGAACGACACCTGCGCGGCTGGCAACGGGACCAATTGGGCGATCCGATCGCCCCGTTCGATGTTTACTTTGTTGTCGGTGAAGTTGTAAGCCATCGCGAACAGGTCGCCCCGGAACCCGGGGTCGATCACCGATGGCACCACGATCAGGCCACGTCGATGCAACGAACTGCTGCGTCCCATAATCATGAAGAACAGCCCCCGTGGCGGCATTACCCGGACCCGTGATGGGATGCCACGCCAATCATGGGATGGAATCTCTAGATCGTTACTGGTATAGAGATCGAGCCCCACATCCAGCGGCTTAGCTTGGATCGGTAACGGCAAGTCAGACAGATCGCGGTCACGTGAAATCAAGGCTCCACCAGGACCTACCGATGCTGTAGTAGCCAAATCCCGTACGGTCTTGATCGCATCGCCGTAGCCATCCGTAGCGTGGAGCCCATGGGTTGCTAGTCCGTTGAGTGCCACGCTGCGAAGGTCCGAAATGACGACCGTTGGGATTCCCCACTCGACTGCTAAGGTCAATTCACTGGGGACGCCGATAGTCGGCCCTACCACGATCGCCAATACCGTGTAGGCATTAGACAGTGCTACACGATTGACCTGATTGATTAACAGCGAATCGGGCCACGGATCGGCCATTTGCCACGCCTCACCGGGGTCGTAGTAATTGATTCCAAGCTGATTTAGCGCCTGTTGCACTTTCAACGTCAGGATAGTGGCTGGGGACGTCTGGTTGTCGATTGGGTGTGCCAGATAGACGAACGGCAAGGCTGTCCTCCATGGCTGTTCAAGGTCGATCGTCCGTGCCGATTCTACGTAGTTCATAGGCCAGCAGCATGAGTATGCACGCTGCGGCATGGGCCAGATGGGAGCGCCCGGAATCGCGATCGCTTCTACTTCGTTTCTGCCACCACTCGACACAGAGATGGCGGCAGGCAGCGCCGAATAGTCGCGAGTACGACATGCCACGCTCCCAATCTCTGGCTCCATACGCTGTATTCCCCGATTCGATTGCCCGCGTTACTTCTTCTAGTGCGTCGTACGGCAGAAATTCCAGTTTCACCTTGGTACTATCATGTTTAGTGGCGCCAGCCATGGCGCGCTCTTCGCTCATCATCGTCCTTTCTATTTTCCTAATCGTTAAACAGGTTCTTGAGTTCGGCACGAACCGACGTTCTTACTAATGCACTCAACGCTTCAGTGAACAATACCGCGATCTGCCCCGGATCTTGTAACGACACCGAGACTACAGCGCCATTGGCGCGACGTTGGTGTTTGCGCTGGTTGCCGGCCTTGCCAATTTTCGATTGATGATTGCGACCACGGGTGGCGGCACCACGTAATGCCACTTCT
>Ga0184623_10000076_pt1 | contig 36557 bp, 32 predicted proteins | sample PLM1_100_b1_FD_133138 | JGI IMG/M metagenome (GOLD analysis project Ga0184623, IMG submission 133138) | Groundwater sediment microbial communities from an aquifer in East River, Colorado, USA - PLM1_100_b1 | ecosystem: Environmental > Terrestrial > Soil > Riparian zone | place: USA: East River... | reverse complement strand
TGGTTATTTAACCTCAAAGGAATATGTGATATCTGCTTTGCTTTTAAAACCACCGTTAAGAGTAGTGGATCCGACATCATTTTGATAGTAAATAGTATGACTTCCGGGTTGGAGTGGTTTTAAGAAAACAAACCAACCATGGGCAGCAGCAGGAAATGTACCAATTTTTTGAGTAGTAATGTGACCCTCGTTTGCCATGGTAGCATTAAATTGGTTTGTATATACTTCAGTTACATTTTCAATTTGATTCGTCTTATAATCGACTACATCTAACTTGGCAACAGGAGTATTGTCCACCTTGACCTCTCCTGTGATTATTCCCGTATCAAACCCTCTAGCACACTCTGATAATTTTTGAAATGAGGCTTTTTCATAGCCTTGTGCTCCCTGATTACATTCTCCAGTCCAGATGGGAATTAGTATTCCTTCATTCTGGGAGATTGTACATTTCTGATTCCATGTTCCCCCTGCAGCACTATCAACCAACATCACCATAGAACTGTCCTTATGAACTAGGCATCCATTCTCCTTGAGACCAGCAAATTTCTGTGTTTGTGGATCTGTTTGGATATTATAAGACCAATTCCAAAATCTTGCTATCCAATCCTTGTGGTCAACGTCAAAAGGTGGTTCATCCTTAGAGTAAAAGTCAACATCATATGCAGTTACAGATGCTACAGCAATAGAATAAATTGATCCTATACACACCAGAAGGTAGAATATCAATTTAATCGAATCTTGATGAAATCCTATCATTTAGCAACCATACGGAGCTATTTGGGGCTTACTTAAGAAGGTTTCCACGTTTCCGATATTATTATTATATAGTTTCCTTAAATGAAAGATATCAGTGCATTGGGCGAGTTGTGTAGTTAATTATGATTCAAATAAACGTAACTCTTAATAGAAAAATGGCATTAGCCATAATTTTATCTGTAATGTCAATGATGGTTATTGATACAGCCATCGTCAAGTACATTGCACTTACTAATAATGAGCTAGCAACGCCTGTTTATGTTGGTATCTTTATCACATTTACAATAGTATTTGTAGGAACCGTAATAATACTCCTTACAGTTATCAATAGCAAGGACTCAAATCCGGTAGTAGTGCGTGGACTAGCGGTAAAAAGCTACTATTTATTAATAACTATGACAGGACTCTCACTTTTAGGCATTCTAGTAATATTCATAATTCAACCAACTCTTGAATTAAAAAATTACAACACTTTAGCATTATTTGCTATTATATATGTTAGTCATATCATTTCTTTATTATTTCTATTTCTTTTAGTACTGACTTTATCTGATTGGATTAGAACCAAGAGGTCTAAAATCCTCTCATTTTATACTGTCGCTTTCGCCTTAACTGCGGTGGCCATTATCACTTCACTCATATATGCCACAAATGTATTGGCTTACCAACCAACAACCATACGTCCTTATCCAATTCACGTTTCGGTAATAAACCTTCCACGTGGGGAGCTGGCAATTTATTTCGGACCTATACTTGATGTTATGTCAATAGTTTCTTTCGTCTCAGTATGGGTTGCTACGTCAGTTCTGCTGAATACATACAGCAAAAGGTTGGGAAAAATCAAATATTGGGCTATCATAGCCATACCGCTGATTTACTTCTTATTCCCATTTGAAAGAAGCGTTGCTGATGTATTTCGCCCTCTCATTGATGCTTCTCCTGCGTTATTTGGAGCAGTAGACATTCTGGTTTTTAGCGCAACGAAACAAATCGGGGCTTTAGTTTTCAGTTTAGCTTTCTTGGCTGCTTCCGCCTTAATTACAAAAAATGAAATGCAGAAGTACATGCTGATATCTGCTATTGGTATCGCTATCCTTTTTGGTTCTATCGAAATAGACACGTTATTATATGCTACCTATCCGCCTTTTGGCCTCATAACTACCTCATTTATGCCAATTGGATCATATTTGGTATTTTCTGGCATAACCCTTTCTGCAACACTTCTAGCACGGGATAAAGAGCTTCGAAAAGAATTTTATCAGACTGCAATGAGTGAACTGACGCTTCTTAAGACGATTGGAGTGACAGAAATGGAAAAGGAAATTATAAAAAGTTACAAATCTATTGAAAAACGTAATAAAGCATCTGAGAGGAAGGAAACCCGTTTTGAAAAAGATTATGTAAGGGAGATTTTACACGATGTAGTCGATGATCTGGACAAAGATAACGTAAGAGAAATTTTACACGAGGTATTGACTGAGCTTTACACAAAGTCTAGACCCAAGAGTAAGACTTGATGCCAAATACAAAATTTCTAGTAGAATATATCCTTGTTCGATGCAAATAGCAATTCAAAAAATGTCCTAATTAAAGATGGAAGCTCCCGGAAAGGGTTTTTCCATTGCTGGTACAAAGAACATGCCAGCAGACATAACAGATAGAAGGTTATGCTGCAATAGATCAGGAGATCCACCAAAGTTTGTTTTGCCCATCCAACGTGGGTCAGTCAGAATGAAAAACAATCTTTTCGGATCGTTTTGGAAACTTATAAAATTAAGACCTACTATAAGCCCTTTTTTTTCATCACTCAAAGAGTCGACAAAATCAAATCCTTGTCTGTAGATCCTACGCGAGGTTGGATCCTTGCTGCTTATTATGCCTATGTGGCGCGTCCTGCCTATATGACTTTGACTAAGTATGGCTCTCGAGCTTGCAGTCTCTTTAACTTCAGTTGTGTCAGAGATCGGTGGTGTTTTGAAATAGTCAGGATGATCATGAAATTTAGGATCGTAAAATTCTGCCGAACTAGAGCCGGGATTATTTTCTACGAGAATTGGTTTACCACGTTTATCTACTCCAATAATAGGACTTCCGCTTCTCTTGTCTCTTCCTACTATGAGTTCTTGATCTTTTAGTTTTATTTTTTTCCAGACGCCAAGATCGATCACTGTCCTTAGGAAAGCCATGTATGTACCACTTTCAGTCCAGAAATCGTCAGGTTTAAGCCGATTTGATTTTATATTAATGGAGATGGCGCCTTCCCTTTGACTAGCATCCTCCATGTTTGATACTTCATCATGAAAACCCAACCAACTACGACCATCATCACGCTGAAAGCCGGTATAGAATTTTGTTAGTCGCAAGCAACTCTGATTTTTATAATTTAGACATAGATGCTGCCATGTTTCTACCACGGCTCTGTGCGTGGCCATCTGTGTTTCTGAAATGAATTGGATGGCGATGTGTTCTGAACTTCCAACATTTTCACAGGAATGTTTTGAATACTTTATTCCACAACCTTCAAGGATTGGTTCTCCAGCTATGGCTGGTGAAAATTGTTTTCCAAAAAAGTCTCTCGGAATTTTTTTTCTTACTCCAGGCAGATTAAAAATTTCAGGTCCATAACCTATCAACACCGTTAATCCACTGGATGGTATTCTACAGTTAGGAGTATCGACTAATATCCCTTTTTTTAGTTGTTCGTACACTTGCCAAATTTTATTCAAAGTGTCCGCAACATATCCGACATCAAAACCAGTTAATACTCGCAGAAAAAGTATTGCAAAGGAGTGATTCCCATGTTTCTTGAATTCTAACATTTTGTCGTAGAAGATACCCTCCTGTATTTTTCGTGGCAATCTAAGTCGCAGTTCAAGCTAGCAGTAGAATCCTTATTATTGGTTTTGATGCTTTAAGGAGATAGTAAACTTTTCAAATTACGAACCAAGCAATCTCTCAAGTGCAAACCTGGTATTTTTTTTAAGTTCCTACAAAAGGGTTAAGATAATAAATATAGTGGTAAATGAAGATATTCACATATGAGATTGAATGTCCTGCCTAAATCTGAAACTTTTAAGGGTCTCTCATACGGAGAATGGACTGCAATTTGGACTAATTGGTTCTTATCGAGGAATGTCGACATTTATGATGCACAAGATATATTGTTTTTGAGGGGGGATGTAAATTACAGACCTGTAAGCGAAGTGGAAGGTGCCATTAGGTATCAGGATCCTGATAGTTTCTTGGATATGACAGGTCAAAAAGGACAGAAGATCCTTGAAGGAACATCTATACTTATACCAATATCAGTATCATACAATGCAATAGGATGCTATTTTGAAGGTAAAATTATCGAAAATGAAATAGAGTTGAGAAATGCAGTAAATGGTGATCTTGATAACGTGAGAACTTTATGGGCAACTGTTACCATGAATAGTACTAAAAAAAGTATGAAGCTAGTTCCAAATTTGGGATCGTACAGGTTCGAATCGCCATTATTCAAACTGAGGGTCCCAAAAGATAGTGCCTTAAACAATTTGGTAGATGAGCCATTGAAACCTGGTATCTATGATGCAGTTGCAGCAGGATACTTTGTATTACTCGGAGGATTTATGCCTTCCACTTATCGAATAGTATTTGGCTCTGAAGGCCCTGGTGAATATGCAACGAGATCAGTGTACGACGTAGTAGTTTTTCCTGACACAAGAAAAAAACCTCTGGATATATCAGGACCATCAAGATATTACAAGTAAGCAAATCCAATTCTATGTGTATGATCACATTTACTTGGTTCAGGTTTCATTCATTTTTGTCAATTCTATGTATACTTTTGTTGTGATTGGATGATATGTTAACGAAAGGGTTGTTAGTGATATTGAGGGTGTATCTCACGACCTTAAATATACTTCAATAAGGAACGTCCTAAAATAATTTCTCGAGGTTGAGTGCTTAACCCTACACAGATATTATTTTTCATTACTATTATTGAATACTATGTCTTGTTAATTATCTTTGATTTAAACAGTTTTAGAGACGAATTATTCAAACCTATGAAATGAATTACAAAATGACTTACACCAAACTCGATATATTCATTTACTCCTTTAATTATCTTTTCAGGAGTTCCTATTGTGATACCACCCACAAGGTAGTCCAGGTATTGTTTCACTGTTTTATCCTTCCTCTTATATCCGGCTAGAATTTGATTGATATCCTCTTCTGATTCCGTAATTATGCATGGTAACACCACAGAAGTTTCTATTTCTTTATGATCTCTTCCAATATTGTTACAGTGTTCCTTTAATAGCGTAATCTTTCTTTTCATTTCGTGAGGAGTGCCAAAGAAAATGTTATATCTATTAGCATGTTTTGCAACAACCTTTAGAAGATACTTTTCCCCAGAACCGCCAACCATTATTGTAGGATGAGGTTTTTGGATTGGTTTGGGATTGCATATGGCATCTTTTACTCTATAATAGCGACCTTCAAAAGAAGCACTTCTTTTTGTCCACATCTCCTTGATTATGCTTAATGATTCATCTAATTGTTTGATTCTTTCAATGTGAGATGGGAAATCATAACCGTATGCAAGATACTCCTTTTCATACCAGCCAGCACCTATCCCTAATTCCATTCTGCCATTATTTATTACATCCAAAGTCGAGACCATCTTTGCCAAAAGTGCAGGATTGCGATAGGAATTGCATGTTACTATCTGACCTATCTTTATTTTTTTAGTTATTGTGGCAGTAGCCGACAATAAAGTAAAACATTCAAAAATGTTCTTTTCTGTATCCTCCTTAAAGAAGGGAATGAGATGATCATAAGCATATATTGAATCTAAACCAAGATTATCTGCTGTTATGGCTATAGATTTTGAAAACTCGAATTGTTTGACTGGATTGTTTTCTTCCTCTAAATCAAGATCTCCCCCTCTCCATCCTTGGGGAATCGTTAACCCAAATTGTAATTTACCGTTTTTTTCTTTTAACAATATTTTCCACTTCAATTCTCAACATAGACATCATTGTTTTTATTGTTGACTATAATTGATTAATCTCTAGATTGTGGCAAAAGGTAGAATATACATGATTTTTTATAAGAAGGAACGAATATTATATAATCTTCGTCAGTTACAAACGGCACAAATTTATGTTTATTATTTTAAAAGCTGTGCTGATAATTGAGCGTCAGAGTTCCTATAGACTTTTTATCATTATCGCTAAATTTATTAACTTCAAATCTGTGAAACTGCTAAATTGAACCAAAATATTTTAAAGAAGGGAATGGGTTGGCTTCCTGATTATCCTAGCTTTAGAGACTATACTCCACAGAGTACTAAGGTCGCAAAGTTGTTTAAAAAAGTTGATTTAGACGAAACTCTCAAAACTAAAGTTTTAAAAGTTTCACTCCCTTCAAAAAAAGATCTACGAAAATGGTGTTCTCCAATCGAAGATCAAGGTGCAATAGGATCATGTACTGCAAATGCTGGTGTTGGATTGGTTGAATACTTTGAAAGAAGAGCACATGGAAAGCATATAGATGCATCTAGGTTATTCCTTTATAAAGTAACGCGTAAAATGCTGAATTTTAAAGGTGACACTGGCGCTTTTTTGAGGACCGCTATGGGAGCACTTACCTTATTTGGAGTGCCACCAGAGGAATATTGGCCATATACTATTGAAAACTATGATAAAGAACCACCTGCGTTCTGTTACTCATTTGCCAAAAACTATCAAGCCATAAGTTATGTTCGTATTGATCCTTCTGGCGTTGCAAAGGATATTCTCTTACAGTCAATCAAGGATAACATTTCTAAGGGTTTTCCATGCATGTTTGGATTTACTGTCTACAATTCTATCCAACAAAGTACATCGACTGGAAAGATTCCATATCCATGTGAAGGAGAAAAAATAGATGGCGGACATGCCGTGGTGGCGGTAGGATATGATGATAAAGTATTAATAAAAAATGAAATGTGCGATAAAGAGACAAAAGGTGCTTTACTCATTCGTAATTCATGGGGTGTAGAATGGGGCGAAAAAGGATATGGTTTCTTGCCTTACGATTATGTGATTAAGGATTTGGCCGAAGATTGGTGGACGCTTATTCAACAGGGATGGGTAGACACAGGTCAATTTGGTGAATGACTGTTAATAGATTGAATAAACTACAGAAATATTATAATTATGGCAATAACGTTGGATGAAAGAGACCAATCTTGCTACATAATGTTGAAAACCATAATGTAATTTACTAGTATTGTCTTTATAGAATATAGAGATGGGAAATAAATTAAATAAAATTGGCCTTTAAAAAAATAATTTATTAACAGAGTGACTTAGAAGGATATCATTAAGCAAACAAATTCCTTGTATTGTCTTATTATATCATTACTTATTAAAAGAATTTCTAGCAGTTAGTTTATAAACCTCGCCAATATATTCACGCTAATGAGTTTGAAAATTAGAACTGGAATTATATCGACTTATTTTTTAATTTTGGTCTTGTCATTAGGATTACTAACGTACTATGTTAGTGCAAACAATTATTTATTAACAAAGGCATGGGCTGCAGATCCATACCAAATTTCAAATGATGAAGTAAAAGATATCTACCTCACATATATTAAACTAAAAATGAATCAGGGTTTAGGGGGACCTTTCTCTGAATGTCAACCTGGCTTGGGGGTACTCCAGAGTGACGACCTTATATGTAATCCAGATTTAGGAAATTTGAAAAACAAATTATCTAATGATGACTTGGATGAAGAGATAATCAATAAATTAGGTGATAATTTAGAGGAAAAAGAGACCATCCTCAAGGACAAATTTGAGAATTTAAGGGAGAGGATGGAAAAGGCTATCTCTGAAAATGAAATACCAATACCTCAAGGCGAACAGAAGGAGGTTGAGGACGAAGATGTAAAAGCTGTGGAAAAACATAAATCCCTAAAGGGTGAGAATTGCAGAGACGGAAATGTTCTTGATGGTGCCTCAAATGAAGAAGATCTGAAAGTTTTAGCAGAATGTCAAGAGGCAGTTGGTGATGTAATGCATACTAAAAAAATGGATGATGGAGATTACAAATTTTTGTTAAAGTTAGAAGATAAATATGAATTCCTCATAAATGATAAAAACGACGAAAAAACTGATGGATTGCTTGTTGTTGAAGTTGTTCCTAAAGACCAAGACATAGAAAATGTAGTTCTTCCCAAGGAAGGTGACAACGTACATGTCTGGGGCGCATGGGTCACAGATAAGCCAAAGGGATGGCATGAAATACATCCCGCTTGGGGAGTAACAAATGAATAAGTTCTACAGTGGTTAATTATTACACTAGAGACTAACGTCTATCACAGAGGAAACAAAGCATAGGTTATACCTAATTCTATCTACAGAAATAGGAATTTGGAGATTTCCTAATCTTCTATTCCTTGAATTTGCCAAAACTGATTTATTGAACTTTGACACTTTTATTTTACTGATTAATGGTATTGAATATCACATTATCTGATAATTTATCACGCCTATATGAGAAACTAGACAAGAGAATATCGTTGTTGTCTGGCTTTCAGCTAACCATTATCGCTTTAATTGTTCTGCCGTCAGCAGTTATCATTTCACATTATTTCTTGACAGAGATAGTAATAGAGTACTTCAAGAGTATTTCTACAATTGAGACCATAAGGCAAAATTTGGAATACGCAAAATTATCTGTCAATCTTTTTTCTGCCTTTCAAATAGTTGTCTTTATAGTCATGATCATAATTTATCCTCCATATCTAGCACCATTTTCCATTGAAAAATATTTTGTAAAGAGAGGTTATGAATCTGCAGTATCAGAATTTGAACTAGTCAGAAAAATTCTCTACGTGGCAGTTCCTTTATTGATATTCTTTACAGTAATAAACTTGCTACAACCGTTATTTGATCTATTTTTCTCTAAAGAAATTCTATCTATATTTACGGAGAGTATTGTATTTTATTCAGCAAGAGGATTTCTTTTTCTTACAGTACTGGCAGGACTCCTGAAGATGGTCTTTGCACTTTCTAGAAGACGATTTAGGTTATATTTCGCCAAGGGATGTTTTTCTATTGCCAAAAATGGTGATGATGAAGTAGAAAAGATGGAGTATCTAATCAAGGGATTGAATTCGTATAACTCGTTTCTTAAGAGACATATCAAACTTGAAATAAATGAAATAAAAAAGATTTATTCAAAAATTACCACTCTTCCTGCAAAAGAGAAAATAGATACAGTCAACAGAATAATTCAGTCTTTTGAATCCGGAGATACATTAGAGCCTGTAAGATATTTGTCATCACTTAAGGATACCAAAACAGAATTATTCCTTACCGAAGAGCCATTAGAACAAAAGATAAAATTACAAGTGACATACGCAGCAGGAATTATTCCAGTGATATTGGCAGTTATCCAAAGTGTAATCAATTTTAAAGGTCACTAATGGTTTAAAGGTTATCGATAACTTGACTGTAGAATTAATCTACAATTTAGAGAAATTAGAAGCTGAGTATGAAAACTATATTATCATCCATTTTAGAATGATCTAATATGTGGAACATGAAATTGGGAATAATAATGACACTTTCCTTGTCCATAACTTTGAATCTATTAACTTCGTATCAATATGTGTCTGCACAAGCAAATGAGACTGGAAACAATGGAACAAATAATATTACAAGTCCAATATTTACACCAAATAACAATATGACTACAGGTACTTCATCTAATACTACTGGTATAATGGAGAACACTTCAGGGATGATAGATGATGCGTTTGACGCGCTAAAGGATTCGTTCGGATCATTTTTTGGAAAATAGTTGGTTATGCACTATATGCAAGGATAGTAGTACTATGAGAAAATGGCTTTAGTGACTATTGCAAAGTAATATGCCGTAGTTAAATTATCTTGAAAATAGTAAAGTTAACTCAAGTAATATAACATAGTTAAGTTGATCCAACTGATAATTATCATAATAAAGCAATTAGCTGCATTCATAATAACAATCACGAAGCTATTCACTAGAGAACTTAGGAATTTCTAATAATAATTGTAGTACTTACCATCGATGTATTTGGGGCAAGTATTATGTCACCATCATCCGTTCTTAGTTTACTGTACAATAATCCAATATCAAAAATTATGCCAGTATTACCAAATACGGTAACCTTATTCCCAATCTTAAAGGGTCTCGTAATGGCAAGATACAAGCCAGAAATTAAATTTCCCAGAACATTTTGACTTGCAAAGCCTATTACTATTGCAGTAATGGTGCCTATTGATGCAGCTATAATGGGGTCTTGGCTCAAATAAGAAATTATGATAGAAATGACGATTATGGCACCAATAATTTTAATTAGAATTCGAATTATCTCTGCATTCTTTTTCAACGAATCATATGAAAGCTTGTAAAAAATGTTTGCAAGTGAGTTAATGACAAAATATCCAATAATGGAAACTACGCCTATTCTTAAGTATGGCCTATACCGGTGATCAAGCAGTTGTTCAATAAAACTGCTAGCAGCGATTACAATGGCTATTACGATAATCATGATAGTTAATGTTTTTAAAAGAGATCTTCCTTTTTTGCCACCACTACTATTATTCAATTTTGGATTATTAATGTCATCCTTATCTTTCTCATTATCCACGATATGAGTCATACAGCACTGTTTATATTTCAAATTATCATGAACGAAATTCTACAAAAGACTATTTTGACTGTAATTTTGTTTTAGGTTCGTTCATAACTACTGTTTCAAACTTTAGTACATAAAATATCCTTCTCCAAAGATTTAAAGAGATGGAATCATGATATAATCAAGATCCTTATGGTAAAATGTGCAGAGTGCAGAACTGAACTTCCACCAGATGCTAGATTCTGTCCAAATTGCGGAACGCAGATAGGACTAAAAAAAGATGTTTATCATGTGGCTGCGGGGGGATTGGTTGGAAAGGTTAAAGAGATACTGCGGGATGCAAGAGTTAAGCGGATAATTGTAAAGGATGAAAAAGGAAAACTTCTTCTGTCCATTCCTGTCACATGGGGTACAGCAGGAGCAGTCGCAATGATTACTTTGGCACCATGGCTCGCTGCTTTAGGAGTTATCGCAGGCATAGTGACAAGATGCAAAATCGAAGTAGAAAAATCAAAAGAAATCTAAATACGTTACGATTGTGCTCAAATTGTATAGTAAATTCTGTACATAACACGTGGTAAACCTTAGAATCTACTCATATTTTTCTCAAACAATATTTTCAGTATTATTTGTTCATAGGAAATTATCTAGTTATCTTACTGTCAGTTATTCTGAAGGGTAGAAAAAATACTAATGATATTAGCCGTTTAATAGAGTTCTGTGCATTGGGCACATCGCTATCATATGAGAGAAAAAAATATGAAATGTTTCCTGTTAAGGGAAAATAACTTTGACAACACAGATAATTGAAATGAATATTAATGTCCCAGATGTTTAATCTAAATGTGTGACAACGGTTCAGAAAGAGGTGAAACACGATAAATGTTAGGGCGTATCTGGAATAATTCTTTTTTCCTTATTCTGATTGTTCTTGTTATCTCTTCATATACTCATTTATGGAATCCTGTAGGATTCCCATCTTTTTTTAATGATGAAGGAACATATCTTCGCAGGGCTTTTAGAATCCTAAATGGACAAGATCCACAAGAGTTGTCAGAGTATGTTCATCCATATTTTGGTATTTATTTTCTAGCCGGTATATTTAAAATTATAAATTATCCTGCTATATTGCAATTTGGAAACGATCCTACTTCTGTTGCGCGCACCTATATATGATCCCAAGAATAATAATGGGCGTATTATCAGTAATTGATACTTTTTTTATTTATAAAATAACCATTCGCAGGTACAATCACATTGCTGGATTAAGTGCATCTCTATTTTTTGCAGTTATGCCATTAACTTGGATGATAAGGAGAGTATTTCTAGACAATATCGAAACGACATTTTTGCTCTCGTCAGTACTGTTATGTGTCTATGCTAAGGATCAAAAAGGCACCACAAGTATTTTCATTTTTATTTCAGGAATTTTATTGGGACTATCGATTTTCACTAAAGTTCCATCCTTTACCTTTATTCCACTTGTAGGACTTTGCGTGTATCTATTTGGTAACAAAAATATCAAGAATCTATTGCTATGGTTTGTACCAGTAATTGCAATTCCATTCTTGTGGCCAATTTCTGCAGCTTTTAGAGGACACTTTAGTATTTGGTTAAATAATATCATCTCACAGACATCTGGGAGAGAGAGATCAATTCTAGATGCAATAATGGTTGTTTTCAGGTCAGATCCCTTATTATCCATTTTATCTTTAATAGCAATTGTCTTTGCAATTATCAAGAGAGATTATTTTATACTTTTATGGATATTACCATATACCATTTTATTGACTTTGATTAATCAGATGACCTTCTCGTACTGGAGTCCAATTATTCCAGTATTTTGCATAGCTATAGGAGTTTTTATTAGCGAGATGTGCCTTAAGATTAAAAAAATCAATATGAGAAAATTAGCGCAAATTTCAGTAATAGGTTCAATTGGTCTTTTTGGTTTGGTCAGTACCTCCCTACTCATAAATACCAATGTCTCATATTATCAAATCCAAGCGGCATCATTTGTAATGAAATACATCAATGAGGATATGAAAATTCCTTCCAATAACGTGACGGTAATTTCAGGATCAAGTTATTCTTGGTTATTCAAACATGTATACGGCCTAGAAAATGTATTTTATAATTTCTACGATCCTCGACCATTAATTACTAACAAAGTCATTTTGATGGCAGACAACTATTACAAAAATAGTGTAAGGAATTTGAAAGGAAATGAAGAAGCACAACGACTAGAACAACTCTATAATTCAACTAAAAGTATTGCAAAATTTGGAAATAATACAGAATTCGATTATGACAAGTATCCAAACTATAGTTTAAGGTATGCTAATAGAGGAGGAGGTAGTGTGGATATAAGAATCAATTGAGATTTTGTGTGTTATTATGATCTTAAGTGAAGATGACCTAATAAGTTGAACTAATCTTGAATCTTAGAAAAATTAATCAAAAATCGGTCATGGTCTAAGAATCTATTTATTACGGCTTTTAGATTTTGAAATAAGAAACACGAGTTTTGTCTTCTGAAAAAAAGGATATTAAAATTACGAACCATGTATATCAGCCTAAACACGAAATTTTATCCAAAAAAGAAGCTGAAGAAGTATTGAAGAAATATAATACAAAACCAAGCCAGCTCCCATACATATTAATTAACGACAAGGGATTAGAGGATCTAGATGTGAGACCCGGGGATATTATAAAAATAACAAGAACGTCATTTACCGCCGGTGAAAGTGTCTATTATAGATATGTAGTGGAGGATTAGGCCATGTCACAAAATACACTTGATATGTGGGCGATAATCCACAATATTTTACAAAAGGAAGGCGTTGCTAGGCAGCATCTCAATTCCTATGGTGAATTTATTGAACGTGGTTTACAAAGTATCATTGATGAAGTTGGCGAGATAGAGATTGAAACTGCTGAATATCCATACAAGATAAGATTGGGTAAGATAAAATTACAACAACCAAGAATTATGGAGTTAGATGGTTCAGTAACTCACGTTGCTCCTGTTGAGGCAAGACTACGTAATTTAACTTACGGATCACCTATAATGCTTGAATGTAGTATTGTTGAAGATGAAAAAATTTTAGAATCAAGATTTATTCATATTGGAGATATTCCAGTTATGGTAAAGTCCAACGCCTGTATATTGCACAATCTTCCTGAAACCAAACTTATTGAACTCGGAGAGGATCCGAAAGATCCTGGAGGTTATTTTGTTATTAATGGATCTGAACGGGTAATCATTGGATTAGAAGATTTATCTTACAATAAGATAATTGTCGATACTGAAGAAACAACAGGTAATCTGGTCTACAAAGCTAAAGTGTATTCTTCAATAGTTGGATATCGTGCAAAACTGGAACTGATAATGAGACCAGATGGTTCTATTGTGGCAAAGATTCCAGGATCTCCAGTAGATATTCCGCTTATTACATTAATTAGGGCATTAGGTCTTGAATCTGATAAAGATATTGCAGATGGTGTATCTTTAAATTCATTTATACAGGATGAATTAGAACCTTCCTTTGAGAAAGCAGGAGAAATTATCACAAGCAGGGACGCTATAGTCTACATAAGCAAGAGAATTGCTCCAGGAATGTTGGAAGAATTTCAGATAAAGAGAGCAGAAACTTTACTTGATTGGGGATTACTCCCACATCTTGGAAAGAATCCTGAAAATAGGAACGAAAAGGCGCTATTTCTAGGAGAAGCCACATGCAAGCTTATTGAGTTGAGGCTTAATTTGGTAGCCTCCGATGACAAAGATCATTATGGTAATAAAGTTATAAAATTTGCTGGTCAGATGCTAGCCGATCTTTTTAGAACAGCCTTTAGAAATCTCGTAAGAGACATGAAATATCAGCTAGAACGATCTGGTCAAAAGAGAGGAATAAATGCAGTTGCTGCAGCAGTAAGACCGGGAATAATCTCTGATAAATTAAACAATGCTATTGCAACAGGAAATTGGGGAAGGGGAAGAGTTGGTGTTACCCAACTATTGGACAGAACAAATTACATATCAACTATCAGCCATCTTCGCAGAATTCAATCACCATTGAGCAGAAGTCAACCTAATTTTGAAGCAAGAGATCTTCACGCTACTCACTTTGGGAGAATTTGCCCTGCTGAAACTCCAGAAGGATCTAACTGTGGTTTAGTAAAAAATATTGCATTATCTTCTATAATCTCAGTAAGTGTCTCTGTTTCAGAGATAATTGAAAAATTATACGAGCTGGGAGCGCATCCTGTTGAAGAGGCTTCTGATATATTACGAAAAAATGGTACCAGAATATTTGTCGATGGACGTCTAATCGGATATTATGATAACGGACAGCACTTGACAGATACCCTAAGAAGTTTGCGAAGATCAGGAAAAATACATGCTCATGTTGGAATTTACTACTATTCAAATGAAAATGAAAATGCAACAAAGCGACTTTATGTAAGTTGTAATTCAGGAAGGATACTCAGACCACTTGCTATAATAAAGGAAGGTAAACCAGTAATAACTTTGGATGTTCTTGATTTAATCAAGAGGAATATGAAATCTTGGTCTGATTTATTGTGGATGGGCATGATAGAGCTACTCGATGCAAATGAGGAGGAGAATTGCTATGTGGCTATGGACTTTAATAGTCTTCAACCAAGTCACACTCATCTTGAAATTTATCCTCCTTCAATATTGGGTGTTGGAGCTTCTATAATTCCATATCCAGAACACAATCAATCTCCAAGGAATACCTATGAAAGCGCAATGGCAAAACAGAGTTTGGGATTTTCAACGCCTTTGATGAATGCAAGTACCTATGTAAGGCAGCACTTAATGCTGTATCCACAGATCCCGGTAGTTACAACTAAAGCAATAAATCTTCTTGGACTGGAGGAACGTCCCACTGGACAGAATTGTATTGTTACCGTGTTACCGTTCGAAGGATATAACATCGAAGACGCAGTAGTTTTCAATAAATCATCAGTTGATAGAGGTCTTGGCAGAACCTTTTTTTACAGAGTGTATGAGGCAGAAGCAAAACAATATCCGGGAGGAATGAAAGATAAGTTTGAGATTCCATCATCTGACGCAAATATTAGAGGATACCGGGGCGAGAAATCGTACAGGTTGCTTGAAGATGACGGTGCTATAATGCATGAATCAATAGTAAATGGAGGAGACATACTCATTGGAAGAACCTCTCCGCCAAGATTTATGGAAGAGTATAAGGAGTTTGAAGTAAAGGGCCCATACAGAAGGGATACCTCGATAGGTGTCAGGCCTTCGGAAAATGGGGTTGTTGATTCAGTTGTAATGACTCAATCTGTAGATGGAGGAAAGATGTACAAAATAAGAGTCAGGGACATGAGAATTCCAGAAATTGGTGATAAATTTGCTTCAAGGCATGGACAAAAAGGTGTAATCGGAATGCTGGTTCCACAAGAGGACCTTCCGTATACAGAAGATGGGATAGTTCCTGATGTTATGATTAATCCACACGCATTTCCATCAAGAATGACTGTTGGTCAATTCATGGAATCAATTGCAGGTAAATCTTCTTCGCTTCGAGGTAAAGTTGTTGATGGTTCAGCGTTTGTAGGCGAAAAAGTCAACGATCTAAAGGAAATATTGGAAAAATATGGCTTCAAGTCCACAGGCAAGGAGGTCATGTATGATGGACGTACAGGCAAGAAATTCGATGCTGAAGTTTACATAGGCGTGGTATATTATCAAAAACTTCACCATATGGTTGCAGACAAGATTCATAGCAGAGCAAGAGGACAGGTTCAGATGCTTACGAAACAGCCAACAGAAGGACGTGCCAGAGGTGGTGGTCTTAGGTTTGGTGAAATGGAACGAGATTGTTTGATTGCCTATGGTGCTTCAATGATGCTAAAAGACAGGCTTTTAGAAGAGTCTGACAAGGCAGAAGTCAATATTTGTGAACGCTGTGGATTGCTGGCCTACTATGATATCAAACAAAGAAGATATGTATGCAGGGTGTGTGGTGATAGAGCAAAGATTTCATCAGTGGTTATTGCTTATGCATTCAAACTTTTGTTACAAGAAATGATAAGCCTTAATGTTGCCCCAAGATTGATTCCCAAGGAGAAGGTGTAAAAATTATGGAAGTTGAAGACAACCTAAAAATTTTAGGTAGTATTAAATTTAGTGTATTATCTCCTGTCGAAATTCGAAAATTCAGCGTAGTTGAAATCACGGCACCAGAGACATATGATGAGGATGGCATGTCCGTTCAAGGCGGTCTCATGGACAATAGACTTGGGACACTGGAACCTGGACAGAAATGTGGAACTTGTGGAAACACATCGGCTAATTGTCCGGGACATTTTGGTCATATTGAGCTGGCTGAAGCTGTGTTGCACATTGCTTTTGTAGATGATATACACAAACTGTTGCTTGTATCATGCAGGTCATGTAGTAGGATAAAACTTTCAAATGAAGATTTGGCAAAATTCAGGGAGCTTCGGGATACCAAAGCTGCATATGCAGTAATAACTCTTGAAAATATTAAAGAAGAAATCATAGAAAAAGCAAAAAAAGTAAAGATATGTCCACATTGTCAAAAGGAACAATACGATCTTGTGTTTACAAAGCCTACCATTTTCGTAGAAAAAACTGAGATAGGTGAAAACAGGCTCCTTCCAATAACAATCAGAGAACGACTGATGAATATTCCAAATGAAGATCTTGTTTTATTAGGATATGATCCCGAGACGGCAAGACCTGAGTGGTTTGTCTTACAAGTCTTACCGGTTCCTCCAGTTACAGTAAGACCATCAATTATCCTGGAAACAGGGATAAGATCCGAAGACGATCTTACCCACAAATTGGTTGATATTATTAGAGTTAATCAAAGACTAAAAGAAAGCAAGGAAGCAGGAACACCGCCACTCATAGTTCAGGACCTAGTTGACCTTCTTCAATATCATGTTACCACTTACTTTGACAATGAAGTTTCTGGAATCCCACAGGCGCATCATAGATCCGGAAGACCATTAAAGACACTGACACAAAGACTAAAAGGAAAAGAAGGACGATTCAGAGGATCGTTATCTGGTAAGAGAGTAGATTTTTCCAGCAGAACAGTAATTTCTCCAGATCCTAATTTGAGCATCTCTGATGTCGGGGTGCCTGTTGATGTGGCAAAAAAACTCACCATACCAGAAACTGTCAACGATTGGAACATTGAGGAATTGAAGAAAATGATTACCAATGGACCTAATGATTATCCTGGAGCTAATTACATCATAAGGACTGATGGAGTAAAAATACGACTTGATTATGTTACTGATAGGAATGTACTGGCCGAATCAATTGGTCCTGGTTATGTTGTAGAAAGGCATTTACGAGATGGAGATGCAGTAATCTTCAATAGACAACCCTCTCTGCACAGGATGTCCATTATGGCACATTATGTAAAGGTACTTCCATATAGAACATTTAGGTTACATCCTGCAGTCTGTCCACCTTATAACGCAGATTTTGATGGAGATGAAATGAACCTTCATGTTCCACAGAGTGAAGAGGCCCGTGCAGAGGCTGCATTACTTATGCGAGTTCAAGATCAACTAATTTCCCCAAGATATGGTGGACCGATAATTGGTGCAATTAGAGATTTCATAACAGGTGCCTTCATCTTAACACAGGATAAGACATTTTTGAAACAGGAAGAATTCACTAATTTGGCGTTATTGGGAGGATATTCAGGAACCCTTCCAGAACCAAAACATCTTGAAAATGGTAGAAAAATCTTTACTGGAAAACAGCTTTTTTCGCTGTTTCTGCCTAAGGACTTTAATTTTGTAATCACTTCGAAATGGAACAAAGCATCAAAGGGTGAAGGGAAAGATGTTGTAATAAAGAACGGCCAGCTTTTAAGCGGAGTTATTGATAAAGCCTCTATTGGTGCAGAAGAACCAGACAGCGTATTACACAGAATAGCTAAAGATTATGGAAACGGGGCAGCAAAACAATTTTTGGATTCAATACTGATAGTTTTAAAAACATATCTGACACATAATGGCTTTTCGTATGGCTACTCGGACCTCTGGTTGTCTGATGAAACCAGGAGTGAGATTAGTAATGTTATCCTTAAGGCATATGAGAAAGTATACGAATTAATAAAACAACATGATGAAGAAACGTTACCATTAACAAGAGGCTTATCACCTACAGAAGCATTAGAACTCTATGTGGTAAATGAACTTTCAAGAGCACGTGATAGAGCCGGCAAAACTGCAGATCGTGCATTTCCTGATGATAATTCCGGTGTTATAATGGCCTCTACAGGAGCAAGGGGTTCAACGTTAAATATTGGACAGATGACAGCTGCACTAGGACAGCAGTCAATTAGAGGCAGAAGAATCACCAAAGGATATAGAGACAGATCACTTCCACATTTCAAACGCAATGATGCCAATCCTGATTCGAAAGGATTCGTAAAGTCAAACTATAGGGACGGACTAAGTCCACTAGAGTTTTTCTTCCACGCAATGGGTGGCCGAGAGGGGCTTGTTGATACTGCTGTAAGGACTCAACAATCTGGTTACATGCAAAGAAGACTAATCAATGCACTTGAACACATGAAGATAGAATATGATCAAACTGTCAGGGACCCCCACGGTAATATCATACAATTTGTTTATGGAGAGGATGGGATAGATCCTGCAAAAAGTGATCATGGTGAAGCAGTGAATATTTCTCGATTGATAGAAAGTGAACTACTCGTAGATGAAGGCAAGAAAGCAACCGAAAAAGAAATTTCCGAAATTGTGACTAAATACGGAAAGAGTCTTAATCCAAGGCTAAAGGAAAAGTTGTTATTATCAGTAAGTCAAAATAGAATTAGCAAAGATGGTACTAATAAGGTGATAAAGAAAACACTGGATCTAATTAACAAAGCGATGGTAGAACCAGGAGAGGCAGTAGGAGTTGTTACTGCTCAATCTATTGGCGAACCCGGAACTCAGATGACACTTAGGACATTCCATTTTGCAGGAGTTAAGGAGAGAAATGTTACATTAGGACTACCAAGATTGATTGAACTTGTCGATGCAAGAAAAAAACCTGTTACACCGACTATGGATGTATATTTGGATGAAGAACATCGAGTCTCAAGGGAGAAAGCTCTTAATGTTGCGAGAGACATAATATTTACAAAGGTTGCAGATTTAATTGAAAGAAGCGAAACTGACTATTCTGGAATAATAACATTTCATATTTCTGAATCAAAGTTATCTGAACGTGGTTGCTCAATTGAAGATATTATGGAAGTACTAAAAGGGCCGAAGAAAAAATATGATGTTACTTTACAAGAATCCAAGAAAATTATAAAAATTTCTATTGCAGGAGAACCTGATGCACAAACGCTACTCACAATGAAGAACAAACTATTGAATGCAAGAGTTAAAGGTGTGCCGGATATAGAACGGGTAACAATAGTAAAGCAAAATGAAGAATGGGTCATTCAAACTGCAGGTTCGAATTTATCAAAGATTATAGCAATAGATGGTATCGATACTTCGAGAATAACGACAAATAATGTTTATGAAGTTTGGCAAACTTTAGGAATAGAAGCTGCAAGAAATGCATTGATTAAGGAAATAACCAATACACTTGAGGAACAGGGATTAGAAGTTGATATGAGACATATTATGTTAGTTGCTGATCTTATGACTTCAAAAGGACATTTGCAACAAATAGGAAGACATGGAATTGCGGGTACAAAAACTTCTGTATTGGCAAGAGCTGCATTTGAAATAACTGTACCTACTATTGCAAAAGCATCTTTGGAAGGACAGGTTGAATCTCTAAAAGGCGTAACAGAAAACGTTATAGTAGGCGCTACAGTACCTATTGGTACTGGTATGGTCGATCTATACATGAGTGTGAAAGATGAAAATGAAAAATCTCGAAAAAAGAATTAAAGAAGCAATTAGTTCTAATAAATGTAAAATAGGAACCAGACAAGTCATGGGTTCAATTAAGGGTTCAAAATTAATAGTTATTTCAAACTCATTGATGGCGGGAAACAAATCAAAAATTTTGGAAGAAGCAAAATCTGCGCAGGTACCAACGTTACTTTATGAAGGTAATTCTGTTCAGCTAGGCAGACTGTGCAATAAACCATTTAGAATAAGTGCGTTGTCTCTTAAAATTGGCAAAGATAATGAAATTCAAGACATACTAAATGAATTTGGGAATTAGAGAATTGAAATGCAGAGTTACTCTTATCTTGAAAATATTTTCCAGATGATCAAAATTTAAAAAAATGATTGCAAATTGGCAAATTATCAATTTTCAAAACTATCAAAAGAATTAATGTTAGAGGATAAGCAACCAAATTGACTGAAAAAATCAAACTAACTTCTGGAGAATTAAGATTGATGTCGTTATTTCAAAATATAACCGGGGCCATTGCACGAGATTGCGTTGTGGATGAAAAAATGGATAGGGTAATTTTTATAGTAAATAAAGGACAGATGGGATTGGCGATTGGAAAAGGTGGGGCGACAATAAAGCAGTTACAAGGTATTGTAACAAAGAAAGTTGAATTAGTCGAATATTCAGATGATCCATCGGCCTTTTTGGGTAATGTCCTTAATTCAGATATGATAAATGAGATAAAGATTAATAATAGATTTGATGGCTCAAAGCAAGCTATAGTGGTCGTAGATTCGAAAAAGAAAGGCATAGTAGTGGGTAAGGAGGGACGTAACGCGGAGAAGGCAAGAATATTGGCAAAAAGATATTTTCAGATTTCAAATGTTATGATAGTGAGTGAGGATCATGCCCAGATTAATTGAGGTTAAAAATTAAATGGCAAAGTCTCCTTTAGGGCTTTTTTCAGGAAGAGTCTTAAAATCTAAGAGAAAAAGGATGAGATGGTCAAATAAATACTATAAGAGACGGATGTTGATGCTCGATAAGAAAGCAAACCCATTAGAAGGGGCTCCGCAGGCAAGGGCAATTGTTCTTGAAAAAGTTGGAATTGAATCAAAACAACCTAACTCTGCAGTGAGAAAATGTGTTAGAGTTCAATTAATCAAGAATGGAAAATCTATAACTGCATTCCTTCCACGGGATGGTGCACTGAATTATATAGATGAGCATGACGAAGTCTTGTTAGAAGGAATTGGAGGTTCGATGGGAGGTGCCATGGGCGATATCCCCGGAGTTAGATGGCAAGTGTTCAAGGTAAACGGAGTATCCCTTATAGAACTAGTATATGGAAGAAAAGAAAAACCAAGGAGATGATTTGAATGGGTACGAAAGAAAATGTCATGTTATTGTTTAATAAATGGAATTCGACCGATATTGATATCCAAGATTCAGGATTAAAAAATGTCATCGCGCTAGATCCTGCAATAATTCCGATTAGCTTTGGTAGACATGAGCATCAGAGGCTAAAGAAGGCTGAAGTCCATATTATTGAGAGGCTGGTGAACAAACTGATGCACTTTGGTAAAAAATATGCTAAAAATACTGGACGAATGGGTGGCAAAAAGGGTAGAATGATAAAAACTGTAAAAACATCACTTGATCTAATATATCATGAGACTGGTAAGAATCCAGTAGAATTACTAATTAGGGCCATTGAGAATGCAGCGCCTAATGAAGACACGACTAGAATTGTCTATGGTGGTGTTGTCTACCATGTTTCTGTTGATGTGGCTCCATTGAGACGAATTGATCTGGCACTCAGGTTCATAGCAGAAGGAGTAAGAGAATCGGCTTATTCAAATCCAAAATCTATGGAAGAGGCACTTGCAAAGGAGATTATTTCAGCCTCGAATAATTCTATGGAAAGTCATTCTGTAAAGAAAAAAAATGAACAAGAAAGAATAGCCATGTCGTCAAGATAGTTGTTGCGACTAACCCAAGATTTATCTTTGAATTTTTAAAAGCAACATCTTTAATCTGAAAGTTAAATAACGACGGAATATTCTGAAAGAATTGTAAATGAGCGCTAAAGAAAATAAAATTTTTTCAAAACTTTCATTATTGAGTACTATGTCCGGTAAAAAAATAATAAAACAGGTGCTTTTGCAAGAAAAAGGGTATAAACAATACCGCAAGTACAAAGTCCAGTCTGAAAAGGAATTTTCGGAATTTACAAAGAGGTTTTTACTATCTCTCCATCAAAAATTGATTTCAGATACAAATCCAAAAACTACGATGAAAAAATTTGTTGATGAAATAGAATCAAACGAATTGTCCTTGGATGACTCAAAGATTGAATCAACGCGGAAAAGACTCTCAAAGCCTGACATTTTAGCAGACAGGGTACAACGAATACTGAACTCCAATTTTGTAAAAATGACTTTTCCAGTCCTAAACGCTCTTATTGATAGTGCCTCGGATTTCTATAAAGAGGCCATATCGAAAGAAATTAGGAACTCCATCGTTGACGGTCATGTTATCGCCATCGATCTTAGTGAACCAATGGATAGGATAATGGATGCTGATGAAGATATCGAATTTCTTGATGACTATAAACTAATGAATCCCTACATCCTAGAAATTGCACGACAAAAGATCTCTGTTGGTGGAGATGCAGTACTGAAGGCCTTTGAGGATGGCTTCAAAGACGCAAGGATTGGACAATATATTGATTCTAGGTTAAAATCTAAACCAGAATCGATAAGTGATGAAAATATGATAGGATGCTACAAGAAGTATCGTGCTGTCATGGGAACTGCTGGAAGAAATATGGCTTTAAACCTCAGTCCTCTAAATGAAATCTTTCATTTAGGCATGGCTAAAGCAGCAGAATGTGTTGGATGTGGCAATGAAATGGAAGATGCAATAATAACCGGCGGGATTAAGATTCCATCATGGCCATTATATTATTCTATAGTTACAAAAAATGTAGAAAAAGCATTTGAACTTACCTTAGAGAAAAGTGAAATTTATTTGGATGAGGCTAAAATTGCACTAGAAATGTTACCAGATGAATTAAGTATAAAACCTTTTCTAAAATTTCTATTCCTTACAGTAAGTCACTATAATCATTACTGGTTTAATGAAATGAAACGACGAGATTTATTCCCATATTTCCAAAAAAATCTGTCCATAAGTATCAAAAATTCGAAGTGATATTCACTTTTAGGAAAGGAGTGTTAGTTTGTGAGACAACTAAAAACATCAGATTTTGTTGGTAATGAAAATTCTCGTAAAAAGATAATTGAGTGGTTAGTTAAATGGTCAAACGGAACTAAACCCTTATTACTCGTAGGACCTCCGGGGGTGGGTAAAACATCATTTGTTCACGCATTATGTCGTGAATTTGATATTGATCTTGTTGAATTGAACGCAAGTGATACTCGCAATAAGAACACACTTTCACAAGTAATTTTTCCTATATTTTCAAATGTTAGCCTTACTGGAAAAAACTTTCTCCTTTTTCTAGATGAAATAGATGGAATTTCAAACAGGGAAGATTCAGGAGGGCTAGATTTCTTAATCGAACTATTTAAAGAACCATCAATTAGGGTAGTAATGGCAGCAAACAAGTCAAATGAGGTAATAAAGAAACTTTCAAAAGTATCAAAAACAGTTACATTCTCGCCAATACCTCCAAGGCTTTTGATGCTTTTTTTAGATAGGTTTCTTAGAATCCAAAATTATTCAATGAAATTTGATGACAGACTTGATGTTGTTAGAAATTGTTCCGGTGATGTTAGATCACTTTTGAATGCTGCACAGGTGAAGGTTGCAGGTTATACAACTATGAAAAATCCAATGCTTGAGATTGATATTGAAAATATGATAAACCAATTTTTTGCTTCTAAAACTTTTGAAGAAGCCTTGGATCTTGTTATGAAAGCCGATACTTCATATTCGGACCCGAGATTTGGACAGTCCTCTGAAGATAGACGCAAAGATATTCTTTCAGCTTTTTTTTCCAGTATAGTTATGTCAAAGATTGACTTGTCTACAATTTCAATATTATTAGACAAGTTGTCACAATTGGATGTAATCTTGAGTAGATCTTTGATCTTGAGAAACTGGAAAATTTTAAGATATTTTCCATTAATTTTAACCAAATCATTATTTTACGAGTCACGAAATAAGTATATTCGTTACAACAGGTACAGCATAGGCTTTGAGCATATGGGTATTTTTTCAAGGGCACAGGGATTGAAAAAAGCACTACGAACACTTGCACAATATTTCCATACCTCCAGAAGTAATTTTGGTTCTTTTTATTTTGAATGTTTAGCTCAGATCCTATCCTCAACTAATGAATATGAGGATCTAGTTCGCAGTACGATTACATCAGAAAAAGAAGCTGACGCCATCGTCAGAGAGATTTCAAGAACGAAGTAAATAGGTCAAAGATAAGAAACTTACAAAATTTATACAATCAACCCCCATACAGGGGGTCTGGATTTTTCACCATCTATCATAGTTCACTTCAATCTGAAACAGAAAAACATTAAACTCTGGAAAATTCTATATTTATTATGTCTAGCGAGTATGAGCAGAACGTGGGAAAATTACTTGCTGAAAAATATGAAAAATACGAATCAATGAAAAATGATCCAAACGTTCCAAAGTACAAGCTTCAAAGTCTTCTATCTGAAATAGAAACATTAGAGTCGTTATATGAGAATTATAATTTGGGCATGAACTACTTTCGACGAGCCAAAGGCGGAAGGGCTGGCCTGAGAGAATAATATCTCTGCCACTGGGATAGGGACCAAAGAATCAATCAAAATTAGGATACAGGTCCCAAATTAAGTCATGAAGTTGAAGGATTAGCTATAATGAATTTATATGCGAATATATGCTGTTAAAAATTGTTATGCATGATGAAAAGATAAACCGACTACATGAAATGAAAAAAAAAGCAGAGTTAGGAGGAGGCCAAGACAGAATTGAAGCTCAACACACAAAAGGCAAACTAACTGCACGAGAAAGACTAGATTTACTGTTAGACAGTAATTCTTTTATTGAAATAGACAAATATGTCGTTCATAGATCTGCTGACTCTGATACGGCAAAATTTTATGGCGATGGTGTCATAACAGGTTCTGGTACCATAAATGGAAGACAGGTCTTTGTTTATGCCTATGATTTTACAATATTGGGTGGTTCGCTCGGTGAAATGGCTGGCAAAAAAATTGTAAAATTAATGGATCATGCAATTAAAGTAGGGGCACCACTTATTGGTATTTTGGATTCAGGTGGGGCAAGAATCCAAGAGGGTGTAATGAGTCTTGATGGATACGGTGACATATTTTTTAGAAATACTATGGCGTCTGGCGTTATTCCACAAATTACAGCCAGTATTGGCCCATGTGCAGGTGGAGCGGTTTATTCACCCGCTATGACAGACTTTGTTATAATGGTTGAAAATATAGGTCAAATGTTTGTTACAGGTCCTGAAGTAGTAAAAGAAGTTCTAAGCCAGGAGGTATCTTTTGAAGATTTAGGCGGAGCAAGGACCCATTCAACAAAATCCGGTGTTGCTCATTTTGTCGCGGAAAATGAATATGAATGCATGGATAAGATTAAGAAATTAATTTCGTTTATACCTCAGAATAATTTAGAAGTATCACCCATATCTGAATCACAGGATGATCCAAATCGACTCGAACCAGAATTTTCAAAAATTTTACCAGAAAATCCTTATGAACAATACGACATGAAGCAGATTATAAAATTATTGGTTGATAAGGGGGATTTTCTAGAAGTTCATGAACATTTCGCAGAAAATATTCTAGTTGGATTTGCAAGAATTGACAGAAGGGCAGTTGGAATAATTGCTAATCAACCTATGTATCTTGCCGGCGCCCTGGACATCAATTCTTCAACCAAAGCAGCGCGCTTTATACGATTTTGCGATTGTTTTAACATTCCAATAGTTACTTTAGTTGATACCCCTGGATACCTGCCGGGTGCAGATCAAGAACATAATGGGATCATAAGACATGGTAGCAAATTGCTCTATGCATACTGTGAAGCCACAGTCCCTAAGGTAACGTGCATTATTGGAAAGGCTTATGGTGGTGCCTACATAGCAATGGGAAGTAAGAATTTGAGAGCAGACATAAACTATGCATGGCCTACAGCAGAAATTGCAGTATTGGGTCCAGAGGCTGCTATAACCATTGTGAATAGAAAAGATCTCAAGAATTCTAAAAATCCCGTAGAAATTAAAAAGAAACTAGCAAAAGAATTTCGTGAGAAATTTGCAAATCCGTACATTGCAGCAGAGAAGGGAATAATCGATCTTGTGATCGATCCGATTGAAACTAGAATTATGATAGTGAAAGCTCTAAATTTGTTCCATAATAAGAGAGAGTCAAGACCGGTAAGGAAACATGGTAACATTAATCTTTAGAGGAGATCTGGAATGGGAAAATTAATATCAAGCATATTGATTGCAAACCGGGGTGAGATTGCTCTAAGGGTTATTAGAGCATGCAAGGAATTGAAGATAAAATCAATTGCATTGTATTCTGATGAAGATTTAAGATCAAAGCATGTAAAGAGTGCTGATGAAGCCTACTATCTTGGACCTCCGGCACCGGCTAAAAGCTATCTTAATATAGATAGGATCATTGAAATTGCGGAAATTTCAGGAGCAGAAGCAATTCATCCAGGGTATGGATTTCTCTCTGAAAACGAAACCTTTGCAGCAAAGTGTGAAGAAAAGGGAATTATCTTTATTGGTCCAACCAGCGCAGCCATGGCATTGACTGGTGATAAAATGAAATGTAAAGAAATAATGATAAAAGCAAAAGTGCCAACAATACCCGGAAGCGATGATATCTTAGAAGATGTAGATAAGGCAGTCGAAATAGCTGAAGAGGCAGGATATCCTGTATTGCTTAAATCTGCATTTGGTGGGGGTGGAAGAGGAATTCGTTTAGCAGATAACGAAAAAAAGCTTAGAGAAGAATTTGAAATGGCATCTGCAGAATCAAGAGCAGCTTTTGGTAAATCTGGCCTGTATGTTGAAAAATTTCTTCAAGGAATCAGACACATTGAGTTCCAACTTGCAAGAGATTCCAGCGGAAATAGCAGGCATATTTTTGAACGAGAATGCTCTATACAAAGGCGTCATCAAAAACTCATCGAATTTTCTCCATCTTCAGTTGTGGATAAAAAAACTAGATCAAAGATAGGGGAAATAGCAGTCAGAGCAGCAGAGTCCGTGGATTATCTTAATGCTGGAACTGCCGAGTTTTTGAGAGATGAAAAAGGAAATTTTTATTTTATAGAGATTAATTCTCGCCTTCAAGTAGAGCATCCAGTTACTGAGTTAGTTACAGGTATCGATCTTGTCAAATTGCAGATCAGAATTGCATGCGGTGAAGATATTCCTTTTCAACAATCGGATCTTAATCTTAATGGTTCGGCAATAGAATGTAGAATTAATGCTGAAGATCCATTTCATGACTTTGTTCCTTCTGTTGGACTCATACCAGATTGTAATCTGCCATATGGTCCTGGTGTCAGAGTGGATACTTATTTGTATCCAGGATGTAATGTATCTGGCTATTATGATTCTCTGGTCGCAAAATTGATAACATGGGGACAAGATTTTAATGAAGCAAGAGTCAGAATGTCCAATGCTTTGGATGAATTTATAATAGAAGGAATAAACACAACTATTCCTCTATATCGAACCATAATGAATGAGAAGAACTTTATTAATGGAAATATCTCCACGGATTATTTGGAAAAATATAAAATATTAAATTTAATGCAAACTCAAATAAAAGAGCGTAGCCTAAAGACATCTGATTCTTCTATTGCTGCTGCTTTACTTTACTCTGAATTTTTAAAGGGACAAAATGCTGCCTGCAATTCATCAAAAGAACTTTCATTATCTGATTGGGTAAGAATAGGAAATATTAAAAATGGAATTTAAAATTAATAATTTAGATAACATCCTTTCAGGTTCAATATCAGAATCGAGTGTGGATGGTAAAATTATTGCTACTATAAATGGTAAAGAACATTCTATTAGAATAATCGGTCTCAAGAACGGTATATTAGAATTTATTTTAGACAATTCATATAGAACCGCTAAAATAATTGAATTTGGTAGCTCATACATTAAAATGATAATGAATGGAGAACAAATTGTTCTTAAAAAACATTCAAAATTGACTGAAATTTTGGAAAAATCCCTGGCTATAGGCGGATCTTCTTCTGGAGAAAACAAACTCTACAGTCAAATTCCAGGTCGAGTTGTTTCTATAATGTTAAAGTCTGGTGATCAACTAAAAAAAGGAGATTCTGTTATTGTACTTGAATCTATGAAAATGCAAGTTGCTGTCAAAGCCCATAAAGACGGTTGCATTAGGGACATAAGAGTAAAAGTAGGCGATACGGTCTCAAGAAACGATGTAGTTGCATTAATAGAATAAAAGAATTATATTTCTCACAAGAGCATATTCCTTGACCTACTTAATTTGTCTATTAGTTATTGATCTCATTTAGTTTATTTCTAATTTCATCATAATTTGGTTCAACTAGCGGATTATCTGAAATCCAAATGTATTTAATTGTGCCATCTCTATCTAACAGGAAGACGGATCTTTTTGCCGCATTGTAGTCCTTCAAAGGACCAAGATCCTTCATTACTATTCCATAGTCACTTATTGTTTCTTTTTTGTAATCACTCAAAATATGAAAATTCAGGTGTCTATTTACTTTGAATATTTTATTTGCAAATGGACCGTCAACTGAAATCCCTAATACTGTAGTATTCTTATTTTCAAATTCGTTGAGTGAGTCCCTGAAAACACACATTTCAGTAGTGCATACTGGAGATTCTGCAGCAGGAAAGAACGCCAACAATGCATTCTTTCCCCTAAATTCTCTAAGTTTATGCATGTTCATGTCAATATCGGGTAATTCAAAATCAGGAGCAGTATCTCCTTCTTTTAGTTTTGCCATATGATTGATTGTAAACTGTTCAATGTTAATCTTTCTGTCCGTTACTACGTCCTATTAATTTTTCTTGACTAGATCTTGGCTTAAATTGTATTGTTCCTAGAAGAGGTATTGATATTTTCTCTACTCTTGTAACCCGATAAATCCAATGCGATATGTTTAAACCCCAAGTTTCTTAATTTTGAATCAATCTCTGAAAGTTTTTTCGTATCAAACATTTCTTTTATCTCTTCCTTCCCAACTTCGATTCTCGCAAGGTCTTGATGATCCCTTACCCTCACTTGTCTAACACTAAAAATAGATCTAACCAAAAATTCAGCAGTTTCAATTCTTTTTAGTTTTTCAAATGTTACTGGCGATCCGTGAGGTATCCTAGAGGCCAAACATGAATTTGATGGTTTATCAAATACCGATAAATTATTTGATTTAGCAATACTCCTTACATTATTTTTACCAATTCCTAGTTCTACAAGTGGACTTTTGATACCGTTTTCTCTCATGGCTTTGATACCTGGACGATAATCTTTCAAATCATCAATATTTGTACCATCGACTACCAATTCTACATCTATTTTTTTTGCTTCATGCAACAAATACGATGCTAATTCACTCCTACAGTGATAACACCTCAGTGAATCATTTTTAACAAATTCTGTATTCTCTAGTTCATTGTATCTTATAATTTTGTGATCGATGTTAATCTCTTTTGCAATTTTTCTTGCAGACTTTAATTCGTCCGCAGAAAGAGTATTATAATCTGCCGTAACTGCAATTGCTTTTTTGTCCAATGCCTTCTTTGCAGCTAACGCAACTACAGCACTGTCAACACCTCCTGATAACGCAACTATCGTCCTTTGATTCTTGTCTTTAAACCATGAAATTATTCCTTCAAAAACTTTATCTTCCAAATTAATCATCAATCGTATTTCTTCATTAACTCATAATATGCTTTATCAAATGCTTTTCTATATGGAATTTTTAGTTTTGTTGAAATGTTTTTAATATCATTGTACTCTGGTTTAATAGTTTTAATTACTCCGTCGTTGTCTCTAGATATCTTGACCTTTACCTCGAATCTTTGATTCCCTATTGATATGGGAACAGTTATGAAAGATCTAGAAGTCGTTATCCGGTTTACTTCATTTATTCTGCATCCTAGGGAACCGGTTTCATTTAAGAGGATTTGAACCAATGAATCTCTATAAATTTTATCTGTCAAGACTTTAACCACAAATGAGGGTCTATTTTTTTTAGTTAAACCATGTAGTACCGTTACATCTTTTGCATTATTTGCATAAAGCACATCTATCACGTTTCCTATTATCTCGCCTGTAGCATCATCAACATTAGTCTCTAGTTCATAAACACTTTCAAGGCTATAGTCCAGCTTTAAATTTGAATCTCCTATGACTACCCTAAGTATATTGGCTACATTTTTTCCCTCTTTTTGACCAGCGCCATTACCTATTTTTTCTGGTATGATTGGAGGATAATGAGAGATATGTTCAGAAGCTAGATTTACCAACATGGCTGCTCCAGTAGGTGTAGTAAGTTCACCGTCAAGTTTACCTGGTACTAGTAATATCTGTTTGTTTCTTAAAATTTCCAAAATGGCATTGCCAGGATTAGGAACAATCCCATGAGAAAATTTTAACAATCCGTTACCAATCGCTACATCGGTAGTATAGAATTTTTTTGAAATTAGATCCAGATCATCTAGGGCAACTGCAGTACCAATCAAGTCTGCAGCAGTATCTATAGTAGATACTTCGTGCAATCGGACCCCACTAAAATTACTTCCATGGATTTTTGATTCTGCTAAAATTATTCTTTTGAGTGAATTAAGAACGAATGATTTTGAATTACTAGATAAATTTAGTGAATCACAATAAGCCGCAACTGACCTATATACTGTGCTGCCTAATCGTGAATTTACTGAATCTGTATAATCAAATAAGAATTTAGTACACGAGATTCCATAGGAATTAGTTTTTAAAAAATCAACATTCCGTATTTTGGATCCTTTAAAATAATTTTGGCAAGCATATATGGAATCAATAACTTTTTTTTTATTTGCCCCGACATCAATCAAACTACTTAATAACATGTCGCCAGAAATTCCAGCAACTTGCGAATCAATAATCACTATCTTAGTCATATAAATGAAAAATCTCTCTTCTATATCATACTTATATAATTTAAAGATTCTTGTTTATCTTTAATCTAGATTGTGACAATTTTTCAAGATACTTGAAATGGATCGTAAGATATTTTTCAATGACGACGGGCAATTGCTAATTAGTTTTACACTTTGATATTCTCATATTTACTGTCACTTTGTTTAAATAATTTTGATACTTACCTTAGAACTATTATAGATCATTTCTGTACACCAAGAATTCTTAATTAACGAAAAATCTTTATGCCCGTTTTGATATCATTTGTTGAATAAATTTTAACTATTAATGAATTCTATTAAATTGGTAATAGAACTAAAGTTACCCACTTCAGCTAAACTGTGAGCATCGCTACCCAGATGCAAATTTACATTATTGTCTCTGAAAATTCGTAACCAGTTCATGGGGGGTCTGCGATATTTTGCGTTAATCTCGACGGTCTTTCCGTTTTCTTTCAATAATTTTGATAATTCAATTAATTCATTGTCTGTTAATTCAAATGATTCTTCAGGAGCCAGATGACCAATAACATTTACATACGATAGTGAAATTGTTGATTTCAAAGCTGAGAGCCAGTCTTGCTTATTGTAAAACTTTGTATGAAAACTTGCAATCAAAAAATGCCCCTCATATTCGTGTGGAAAATCAACTGTCCCATTCTTTAGGATTTTTGCTTCAAAACCCGAAATTATGGTCATCTTAGTACCAGATGAGACAATTCTGTCTATCTCCTCAAGATATTTTGGTATCCAATCAGAAGTCTTTCTTACATGTTCTGTAAAAGCCAGTATATTCAGGTTAATTTCTTCTGCATACTTGGTTACTTTTTCAATCGATAATTCGGTGGGTGAATGATCATTATAGTTGCTATGCACGTGGTAATCTGATTTTAGATCAAGCAAGTGCATATCATTTGTCTAGATACATATTTAATTTGTGTTGAAATCAGAGGGTAAAAGGCAAACGCAATAGTTCTGAAAATTTTTATATGATACTAAATAAAATTTCACTTGGACAAGGAATACCATTTGAAAGAAAGTTCAAATTCCACGATCTTAGTTCCCGGCGCTTCTGCACCAGCAGCTATTAATACTATAAAATCTCTGAGAATGGTAAAATATCCGGTAAGAATTATTGCTTCGGATACCAATCCGATTTCTGCAGGCTTTTTTATGTCAGACGCAAACGAAGTGTTACCAGAAATAGATAGCAAATTATACGTTAAACGACTTTTTGAAATAATAACAAAACACAAGATTGGCATTCTCATGCCATCTTCAGGATATGATATTTACCAATATAGTGAGAATAAAGAAAATTTATTGAAGCTGGGAACGTTGCCAGTTGTAAGTGATAAGAAAACTATGGAAATATGCAGAGACAAAATGCAAACTTTTAATCATCTCTCAAAGAAATTTGATCTCCCTTATACCACTTTAGACAATAAAAAAACAAGGGGATTTCCAATAATAGCAAAACCAAGGTATGGAAAAGGAAGCAAAGGGATTGTAAAGTTAGACAATGAAGATGATTTGAGATACGTTCAATTAAAAAATGATAACTTGATATTTCAAGAATATCTGCCAGGCACTGAATATACAATAGATGTACTATCAGACTTGGAAGGAGACCCTATAATTGCAGTGCCAAGAATCAGACTTGAAACAAAAGCGGGAATTTCAACTATGGGTAAAATTGTAAAGGACGAAAGTATTTCTGAAACATGTAAGTCGATTGCAAAATATCTGAAAATAAGAGGACCATGTTGTATTCAGATGAAAGAATCAAAAGAGGGTAACCTTAAGGTAGTTGAGGTTAACCCAAGACTGGGAGGCGGTACTATTTTTACCACATTGGCAGGTGCAAATTTTCCGGCAATGATTTTAGATATGGTAAATGGGAAGAAACTCGAAATACCAAAAATATCTGAAGTAACTATTATCCGATATTTTGAAGAAATAGTAGTGGAAAATGGAAAGGTAATGAAATATGACTTGAATTTAGTATGATATTAAGATTTTCTTGAAAATTTTTTTTACAGGTAACGTCTTTCATTTCAAGTACTTCACCTATCTTACACGGCCAATATCCAGTGAACTTCATCATAATTATTGAAAATCCTACGATCATCATGAAGGTAACAAGTATTGCACTAACATAGCCCAATATTAAAATCACTTGGATGAGTGCATTTCTTGGTTATCAATGGACAGAATCATTTATGAAAATTATCTCCAACTCTTGTTTCTAATAGTTATGGCAGAATATATTAACAGCCATGTGTATACAAATGTAGTAATAAATGTAAAAGGAGGTCTGTACAACCATAGACCATCATTTGGATTTCTTAACCTATACTCAACTGCATAAATCATTCCTGTAAACATTACTCCTGCAATCCAAAATAACACTGAAATATAATCCCCTTTTAAGGGCAAAATTGCTATAGTATAAAACAAGATGTATGGTCTAATAAATCTCATTGCAGTTTGGATGTAATAGAGAAGGGCCATAAAAAATGGTCTTTTCCAATATATTCCACCAGTCGCGAACAGACTGCGAATAAAGCTCTTTTTCCATCGTATTTGTTGCCTTGCTAATGATTCAAATGTTTTAGGTACACCAACATTTACTTTAATGCTGTTTGAATATTCTACATTCCACTTAATCGAATGATTGGAAATTTCAATATCTGGATCGAAAGATTTTTTCATTGTTTCTATATCATCAGCACCTGTCTGAAGAATAGGCATGTGTTCTTGTAAGTTCTTACCGCCTGAATTATCCGATGATTTAGGACGGGTACCCAAGATGTGCGCTGTCATTCTTCTGTCTGTACAAAATTTAAAATCCATTCCTAAAAATCGATCATTTGCCCATTCATGGATAAAATCCTGTATTGCGACTCTTCTATAGAAACTAAGAGATCCAGAACAACATGTTACTGATTTGAAGGAACTTTCAGCGGCTTTAATTGATCTACATGATATGTCTATGTAGACTTGTTGAAACTTTTCAAGTGTATTGCCGCCTTGTGCATCTCTAACTCTCCCGTGACAGGTTAATGCACCTAGTTTTCTATCTGCATGAAAAATTTTTGCAGCTTTCTCTACAGCGTCATATGCCATGTCGCAATCACTATCCATGAAAGCATAAATCTCGCCAGGAGCTATTTCACTTGCTGCTTCTACTGCCTTTTTCTTTCCAACACTTTTTGATAGATGCAATATGTGAAAATTTTCGGTCCTATTTTCTTTACGCATTTCATCAAGAATTTCACCAGTTCTATCTGTGCTGCCATCATTTACAACAATGATTTCCTTATTTCTATAGTTTTGATTAAGACAAGATTGAACGCAATTTCGTATATTTTTTTCTTCATTTTTCGCCGGCACTACTATACTTATTAAAGGACCATTTGAAATATCAATATTTTTAGCATTCAGATACGGGTCCTTGTATTTAAAATATGAAAGCACCAGTATGCAAAGTAATACAAAACTAGTGAGGAAACTATAGATTCCTACTAATGGATCTACTAATGAAATTGTAAAATAAACCTTGGCTGCTAAAACGCATCCAACAGCAATTACCATTAGTACCCTTGCAAGCCATTTCCTTTTTTGCAGCTCTGAATATCTTGATGTTTGTTCTTGTAAAGTCATTTATAGACACCAAACCTGGATAATTTTGAAATTAGGTAATAATAATCTCATTAATTGTATTTCACTAGATATACAGTTTATTTTTCTTATTAATTTTGTTATTGTAATAAGAATGATAATCTTGCAAATTAGGATTAACCTAGAGAGTTGGGACAATTTCTCTTACACTAAAATTCTTCATATCTACATCTGTAGCACCATCCCATCTAAATGCAGCGATGGGTCCACCCCATGTTATTATTTGATCAGGTTTGCCTCCGCATTCGGATCCTGTATTTCCCCATCCCCCTTTGTCGATTTTTTCGATCGCCTTTATCCAATCATTGTTATTATTTTTATCCACCCAAAGCTCTAATTTTACAGCAGTCTTGTCGTTCTGAACAATGTTGTACATTATTACCTTGAATCCTATCCACTTACCTTTTATCGATCCAATGTTTTTTCCAAATTCTCCAAAAACATAGCCCCCAGTATGCCATTGCTCCTTAGTCCATCTGGTCGAACCATCATAAAACAAGTCACCCTTGTATGCGGCACCTTCACAACCTTGTGGAGAACCATATCCAGTATGCCTTCCTCCCCTCGCATACCATACAAAGTTGTCATTAGTACCGCTGTTAAGCTTGACATATCCTGTTATTTCTACATCTCTCCAATCATTTGGAGATTGCATATACCCTGCCAAGGCGATTCTATTGTGGTTTAATGTAGATATCTTTTCAGGATGGAAACCTGAAGAAGTAAATACACCCATTCTTACTTTAGACGATTTTACTTTAAATGAACCATCAGAGTTTTTCTCCAATTTAGCTTGTGGTGAAAAACGAGGATCACTATCAGGATTAGATTTGATATACCATTGTTCACCATCTTGCTTTGTTGGGTATATCTTCACTGTCCCAAACTTGTCAAATTTTTTTTTTTCCTCGGTTGATTGATTATCGTCCTGTGGCACATTACCTGTATTGCAATTCTCATCAGCCATTCCGTTTCCATCATTGTCTTGCCCATCTCCACATATCTCCTGCTCAGGTTCTACTTGAGGAGATTGATTATCGTCCTGTGGCACATTACCTGTATTGCAATTCTCATCAACCACTCCATTTCCATCATTGTCCTGTCCGTCTCCACATATCTCCTGCTCATGTTCTACTTGAGGAGATTGATTATCGTCCTGTGGCACATTACCTGTATTGCAATTCTCATCAGCCATTCCGTTTCCATCATTGTCCTGTCCGTCTCCACATATCTCCTGCTCAGGTTCTACTTGAGGAGATTGATTATCGTCCTGTGGCACATTACCTGTATTGCAATATTCATCAACCACTCCATTTCCATCA
>Ga0184623_10000075_pt1 | contig 37777 bp, 29 predicted proteins | sample PLM1_100_b1_FD_133138 | JGI IMG/M metagenome (GOLD analysis project Ga0184623, IMG submission 133138) | Groundwater sediment microbial communities from an aquifer in East River, Colorado, USA - PLM1_100_b1 | ecosystem: Environmental > Terrestrial > Soil > Riparian zone | place: USA: East River... | reverse complement strand
GGTGGACGTCGAACGCGACATACTTCGTTGTCCGTTTCATGAGAGCCGCTCCTTGCTGGGGACCACAGGTCTTGGTCGACTCTATGGTAGCAGCAAGGGGCGCGCTCTCAACATGCGTTAGGCTGCTGCGAGCCGTTCCGCCACCCTTAGGAAGGCCGATGGATCTCTTCAAGGTCATCGTCGATCTCGTTGGAAGCGTGGCTTGGCCCATAACGGTCCTCATCCTCCTCGCGATGTTTCGTCGGGAGATAAGGCAGCGGCTCAGCTCGATGACCGAGCTGGAGTTCCCGGGCGGCAAGGTGGTCATGAAGGCAGTCGAGCAGCAGGTGGCTGCCAGCATTGCGAGCGGCCAAGAGAGCGTAACGAAGAGGATCAATGCAACCTTGGCTAACGAAGAAGTAGCGGAGAGCGTTAGGAGGCGAGTCCTCGAGGACCTGAAGGACACATTTCAAACGCTCCAACTACAAGCCGCTGCGGTTACGGAGCAACTTGCAGAGCCCATAGAGCCATCCGTCTCGCCAAAACAGCGACCACTTCCGGCCCCCCAAATGGACCCCGGAGCACCAAAGGTCATTCGCTGGATAGCCCGAAATGAGCATAAATACGACTTCTTCTCGGTGAAGTTCCTGCGAGAAACAATCTTCGCGGCCGACCCAACGGCACAGCAAGGCCTGCAATTCTGCATCGAAAAAGGGCTCCTCGACCTGTACGACCTTCCGAACCCCAACGACCCTAAACACCCGACAAAGGCATGCCGCCTGAATCGCAACCACGTGCTAACGACCGAACTCCTCCGGTGAAGCGGGCGTCTTGACGTCGGTCAAAAGCTACTTATACTTATCAGCAGTTAATCTTATTGGGGCCCCCGAAAGGGGGCCTCTTTCTTTGTTCTGACGCAGCAGCCTAACCAGCGCTTGAAGCTGGCGGCGCGCGTATACTAGGGAATGACACCTTTTTCTTCAGCGCGCCGCAGCTTAAGCGCGGTCCGTTAGGCGGCAACGCGGATCCTGACGAAACTCCGCCGCGACAACTCGATTTCGCCAGTGCAAACTTTGCACTGGTGTCGCACGACCGCCGTGCCAGTTCTGACGCCGTGAGCGAACGGATCCCTCATGGGTTTGCGAGAATTGTTCGGTCTCACTCCCGGTTGGGCTAAGCGGCTCCCGTCGCAGGCTGGCCTTACCTCTGACCAAATCCGGCGGCTCGATGCCATCCGCCGCGAGCGTGGCGCTACAGATGAGGAGTTTCTATTTCACCTTCTTTCTCACTCTGCAATGACCAAGCGGCTCCTACTTTCCATGTACCACGACGCGCGCCGGTCGAACCCTACAGTGCCGGAGCCCGAGATTCTCATGCGCCTCGTCCTCCAGCGCGCTCAGATTGCATGGCAACAAGGCGCAGACGTATTCAACCTAGGTCGAACCCGACAGAACGAATATATCTTTCCATCTCACCTCGCTGCCATTGTCCAGCAGTTCCCAAACATTCGGGCTCTGATCGATGCCATCGTTGCGCAGGAGAACCCGGAAGAGCCGTGGATCGGGCCGCCGGCCGCCCAGCCGGCCACCGCTCAGGTGGACACGATCTTGTCTGAGAGCTGACCTCAATGCCGCTCGGTTGCCGCCTAACAAGCGCCTGAAGGTGGTGGCGCGCGTACATTAGGGAATGACTACTTTTTCTTCGGCGTTCTGCAGCTTAGGCGCACCCCGTTAGGCAGCCCCAACAAACCCATGTCCGCCGACCATTACGTTTCGCAATTCCACCTACGGGAGTTCTGCGATCCGGCTTCTGCAGCTACTCCGAATCCCTGGCTATGGGTCGGCGACTTGGCTAATGGCTCGGTCAAACGCCGGTCGCCAAAGAACGTGGGCACTGCTCCGAGTTTGTTCCAAGGACCCGGCGGGCTCACAGATCCCACCGAAACCATCGAAACCTTCCTTGCGAATGAGGTCGAAGGACCGGCAGCGTTCGCCCTTCGAGCATTGCGCGATGCGCCCAGCTTGGACGCTGGTCGTCTCCCACCGGACCTAATCCGGTACCTCGCTTGGGCGGCGGCTCGCTCGTTGCCAGTGCAGACTCTGGAAACCGAGTGGGCCGACCGCTTTGGTGGCAGCGCCGCAGCTCCACTGGTCGAGGCACCTCCGGACGGTTTGACAGCAACGGTCCCGCGACTGCGCCCCGTGCGCTTGCTCCACCGAAAGCTTGGGGAGAGAACTCTCAATGTAGACGAGGACCCTACCGCGCTGCTCGACGCCGGGTGGATCCCCGACATGACCGAGCGGGACAACTTTCTTGAGAGCGTCCACGTCCAGGCCTTCTACTTCCAAACGCGCTGGTTCCCCAGACTCAAATGGTTCACTCTTCGTCCACCACGGGGTAGCTGTTTTGTGATCGGCGATAGGCCCGTCGGTTGGGGAGTGCCCGATTGCCTGGACGCTCCTCCATCCTGCCTGCGCGATCCAGACGCATTCCTCATGGCCCCGCTCCTGCCGTCTCTCGCCTTAGTGGGCCGAAACTTGTCGGCACCTTGGGCAGTCACGCCCGAGCACGTAAACGCTGTCTTAGCAGCCTGGTCGCATGATTGGATCGCAGGGCCCACCCCTACGGTCGTTGCTGAGGCGATCCGCGACCGGGGCCGCCTAACAAGCGCTTGAAGCTCGCGGCGCGCGTAGAACACTGAATGACTACTCTTTCTTCAGCGCGCCGCAGCTCAAGCGCGATCCGTTAGGCCGCACGACTAGCCTGCAAGAGGTGTCGCGCTACGATGTGCCTCGCCGATCAGGGTCTCAGTGAGCACCTAGGCTCCGGCTGGAAGGGGCAGTTCGCACGCACGATCCGTTGGCACGAGCGAGTCGCGGCCCTCGGCGCACGGGACGACCTGGGCATCTCGCCGACTACTGCCTTTGATTACCTCTACGCGTTCTTCCAGAACTGCTATCACCTTCGCGATTGGCTCAAGAATGCTGGGGCAGCTTCGGACGCGGAACTTCAAGCGTTCATGACTGGCAATCATGAGATGGCTATCTGCAGAGACATCGCCAACGGCACGAAGCATCTTCGCATATCTGCCCCGAGCGTCGACGCCAAACCCTCGATTCGGGCGCGAGTATCACCCTCCGGGTTCGCCCAGCAAGCGCCCTGGCACAACCGAGAGCTATTTTGTCTTGCTCGACGATAAACTCACGGGCGACCCACTCCGGTTTGACCTCCAGGAGCTTGCGGACAAGTGCGTCAATGCTTGGGTGGAGTTCTTGAGATCAAAGAGCCTCATCCCATGACCGCATCAGGTACCGTTGCCGCCTAACAGCGCCTGAAGCTGGCGTCGCCCGGTCTCTGAGGTAGTCTTTCATTCTATGAACGACAGTGCACGGCGCCGCAGCTTGGGCGCATCCCGTTAGGCGCCATTCTGAGGTGATGTTGTTCACATTGCGCTTCCCCGAGAGGCAGATCCCTCACTGGGCCGCCCGCTACGAGTACGCTGGCGAAGCGGAGCTGATAGCCGGCCCGGTCACGTCGGCCCGCGCTCGTGGGTACCTGTCAAAGCCTGAGTTCTTAGCGATCGCCCGGTGGAAGACACCGCGAAGTGCTAGCCGGTGTGTGCAGAACGAGCTGAACTTCGTGGAGGAAGTGACGCGCCTGTCGCTGGCCGCCGGGACCTCGCCGCGTCTCAGAATCGAGTGCCTCAACCTGCTGTCCGGCGTCAATTGGCCGACGGCCTCCGTCATCCTGCACTTCTGCCATCGGGAGGTGTACCCGATTGTGGACTTTCGAGCACTGTGGTCTCTAAGGTGCGACGTCCCTAGCAGCTACAACTACTCATTCTGGGAACGCTATGTCGCCTTCGCGCGGGGCCTGTGCGCCAAGGTCGGTCTCGACATTCGCACGGTAGATCGCGCATTGTGGCAGTATTCCAAGGAGCATCAGAATGGCGCCTAACAAGCGCTTCAAGCGGGCGGCGCGCGTAGGCGCACCCCGTTAGGCGTCATCGTCTCTTGTAAGGGTATCTGTGGATAGAGACGTGCCTGCACTCATTGAGCGAGCCAAGGAACTGTGCGACGAGCTAGCACGGCGCCTACCGACGACCCACTCCCCTGCAGCCCATCAGTCGTTTGTTGCTCCCAATGGTCGCGTTATTGTGGCGAAGATACCGACCAAGCTCGCCACCGTGCTGGGCGCCCTTGCATGGCGAGCAAAGGAGCTCGCTGATCTCAGCCACGAACTCTTCAAAAGGGACCACCTTGTCCCGGCGATCATTCTTACCCGGGCCCTGATGGAGTCAACGGCACTGCTATACACGGTGTTCAAGAAGACCACGGTCTCGATCGAGGCTCGAGAGCTCGCAACCATTGACGAGTACTTGGTGCGCTGTCTAGCGGGTAGCAGAAAGAACGCCAACGACCCACAGTCTCCGAATGTCCTCACGGCCGTACAGCACCTTGAGAAGGAAGACGGCTGTGACGGCTTCCTGGCCTTCTACGAGACGCTCTGCGAGTTTGCTCATCCCAATTCGCTCGGCACATTCTACGCCTACGCTGACTACAACGAGTTAGACCGGCGTGTCTCGTTCGGCCCCGGCCGCGGCCTCACCGAACCCAATGATGCCGCGTTCGCAGCCGTGTTTGCTCTTGAGGTTCTGATATCCTTCTACGACAAGACGACCGCCCTGTTACCAGCGGTCAGCGCGTTGTCGGCTGAGCTCTACGATGACGCCTAAACAAGCGCTTGAAGCCGGCTTAGGCGATCGGCTTCCCAGAACTCACGAGGTGCGACTGCATTTCTTGTTCGGCTGGATCGAACGGGCTCCCGCGACGGGAGCCCGTTCCCGCATTCGAGAATCGCGGTCCTGTTGGGACCCGTTCGAAGGAATCTGATGGCAGACGTAACGCTTGTTACCTCCAAGGAGATCACCAGCTGGGCCGGGCGTCGTGACGCACAGGGACTCTTACCCGTCCTTGTTCGTCGGCTTGTGCATGCGACGCTGAAGCGAGTGGTTCGGATTGGCTTCCCAGCTTACGAGAGCGTACAAGTGGGAGGCTGGGACGGGATCCTGACCGTGGAAGAAGGCAACCCGTTCGTACCCACCGGGTCGTCGGCTTGGGAGCTCACCACAATAAAGAACGTCCGGAAAAAAGCAGATCAGGATTACCAAAAGCGCTGCGAGAATCCTCGCGGAATCGACCCTCCCCAAAGCACGTTTGCATTCGTATCCGCTCGGACCTGGAAGGACAAGGAGACGTGGGCAGAAGCTCGCCGCCGTGAGGGCGTCTGGGCCGACGTTCGCGCCTTCGATGCGAACGATCTGGAATCGTGGCTCGAATTAGCGCCTGCCGTTCATGTGTGGCTTTCGACGATGATCGGGAAGCGCCCTGAGGCGGTAACCGATCTTGCCACGTACTGGGCGGACTGGTCGGAGGTAACGCGACCCGCTACACCGCCGGCCCTTGTCCTCGCGGGCCGGAAGGACGTGACGGACCGTATCCAAGCCTGGATCCGCAGCCCGGCCGAACCAATGGCGCTCCAAGCAGAGTCCCGCGCCGAAGCGATTGCGATTTTCGCAGCATCGCTTCAAATGCTGCCACCGGACGAACGGATCCAACATTTGGCACGCGCAGTTCTTGTACATACGACCGCTGCCTGGCACGCCCTCGTAGCATCCTCAACGCCCCTCATCCTCATTCCGACGGTAGAGATTCCTGAGGTAGTCCCGGTGGCCCTTCGCGGCGGGCATGGTGTCCTCTTGCCGCTCGGGCAATCGGACAGCGCATCAGACGAAACTGCCGTAGCACCACGGCTATCCCGAACTGAGGCTGCCACGGCGTTAGTGGAAGCCGGAGTGCCGGAACGCCAAGCCCGCGAGCTGGCTGGGACTGCGCGTCGTAGTCTGATGTCGTTTCGCCGTAAGCTCGCGGTTAGCAAGGAAGCACAGCAACCGGCGTGGGCGCGGCCGGCAGAGGCTCCGGCCCTGGTGCCGATCATGCTCGCGGGCACCTGGGACGACACACGGGCTGGTGACCGCAAGGCACTCGCCTCTCTTGGGAACGTGTTGTACGAGGATCTCACTCGGGTTGTGGTCAGATGGGCAAACGAGGCCGATCCTCCTCTCCGTCGAGTCGGCCAGGCTTGGTTGGTTGTCTCAAGAGAGGACGCGTGGTCGCTCCTGGCTCGCTACCTCACTAGGCAGGACCTCGAGCGTTTTGAGGCCGTAGTGCTCGAAGTTCTTGGAACGCCGGAACCGCAGTTTGATCTCCCCGAGGAGAAGCGCTGGATGGCCGGAGTGATCGCCCCAACTCCGCCCCATTCTGGGTTCCTACGACTCGGGCTGATGCAAACACTCGCGATCATGGGCGCGCGTGGCGACAAACTCGTGGTTTCTGGAGGCGCAACCGCGAGCGACTACGCCGATCGCATCGTTCGTTCGTTACTGCAGCGCGCGAATTCCGACTGGCGAGTCTGGGCCTCCCTGTCAAGAAAACTCTCGCTGCTTGCCGAGGCAGCGCCCGATGTATTTCTCTCCGCTCTCAACGACGGGCTCCAGGGTAGCGATCCCGTGGTCATGAAACTGTTCACTGACAAACAGGGTGATCCACTATTCAGTTCGTCACCACACACGGGGCTGCTTTGGGCACTCGAGACGCTTGCATGGAGCCCGGATCATCTGGGCGAGACGACGTTGGCGCTGGGGATGTTGGCGCGTCTGGATCCGGGCGGAAAACTGGGGAACCGACCGCAAGGCAGCCTACACGATATTCTTGCTCTCTTACACCAGCAAACAGTGGTGCCTCTCGACGGCCGATTAGCCGTCTTGGACGCATTGCGACGCCGTGAGCCCGATGTCGCATGGCGCGTCCTCCGGGACATTCTCCCAGGAAATCGAGGCCATTACAGCTTTACGTCAACACCCGATTGGCGAGAGTGGGGCACGGAGCCGTTGCCACGCATTGGGCGGGACGAGCTCCTCAAGGGAGTTCGCGGAGTAATCGAGAGAATGCTCGACGATGTCGGTTCGAGTGGCACGCGATGGGCTGATCTCATCAGCCTATTGCCCAATCTGACGTCGGAAATGTACGAACGCGTGGTTAACCAGCTTGCCGTTCTCGATATCGATACGATTGCCGTGCCGGATCGGCTGCTGGTTTGGCATGCCCTGCGCAAACTGATCGCGCACCACCGCACTTTTCCCGACGCTCGATGGGCCCTTCCAATAGACCGTGTTGATCAGCTAGAGCAAGTCTATCGACGCGTTGAGCCAGTCGACACAGTTGCGCGGCACGCGTGGCTCTTCGAGCAAGCGCCTGCATTACCAGAGGGACGACCAAGGCATGACTGGCAGGCCAACTTTGCAGCGATTGCTGCAGCTCGAGAGACCGCGGTACGAGCGATGCTCGTACCGGCGAGCCTCGAGCGTGTCGCTGATGTGATAGCAAGCGTCGGGCAGCCAGGCGAATTTGGTGCGACGCTCGGTCAAACCGAGCTCATGGTCGCCGAAGAGGATGCACTGCTCGAACAGTATCTGGCGGCACCAGATACCAAGGGCGCGTTATTTGCTCGCGGGTTTTTGATCGGGCGTATGCGGAAGCTTGGCCGTGACTGGGGAGAATCGAAGCTAAGCGGCGTTGGCAGGCACTGGCTCGCGACGAATCGGGGCGAGTTCCTTTCTTGTATGCCGACTGACGCCCGGACGTGGGACCTCGCAGAAGCGGCTGGCCCGGAAACTGATCAAGCCTATTGGAAGCGTATGTACCAGGTAGGGGTCGCGGATGCGGACACTGAACGCGCCGTCCGGAAGCTGATTCAGCACGGCCGTCCCTATACGGCAGTAGAGCTGCTTGCAATGAACCGCGGCGCGGATGGACCGCTGCCGCCCGAGTTGATCGCAGCGGCTCTCGAGTGTTGTCTGCAGACCCAACCTGGTGACGATCCATCCACGATGCCTTTTTCGTATCACGTCACCGATCTGATGAACAAACTTACGTCCTCAGAACTCGATAGGTATCGCGTCGCAAAACTCGAATGGGCATTCCTCCCGCTGCTGAGCCACATTGAACACACACCGACCGTTTTGCATGGAGAACTTGCTCGCAACCCGGAGTTCTTTGCCGAGATCGTCGCGAGAACGTATGCAGTGAAGGGCTCGGCCCAGGGGGGGGAGCAGCCGGCCGATGCCAAGGTCCACGCACAGCACGGCTACGAACTCCTTGAATCGTGGCGAACTCTACCGGGATTGAATCCAGATGGCACCATTGACGCGGATGTGTTCAACGCCTGGATCAGGCGTGCCCGGGACGCGATGGCGGCGACCGGTCACACCGAGGTTGGCGACCAGTTAATCGGTGCCTTGCTAAGCGGCTCGCCTGCTGGCCCCGATGCACTTTGGCCACATCCTGCGGTTCGCTACATCATCGAGGAAACTCAAAGTCCAGAGCTCGAGCGCGGAGTTGAGATCGGCCTTTACAATGGCCGAGGCGTCGTTGTTCGTGATCCGATTGCGGGAGGAGCACCAGAGCATCAGCTCGCTGCCCACTACTCGAATTTCGCGACTGCGCTCAAGACGCACTCACCTCGGACTGCCGCCATGCTGCGACGCATCGCAAGCAGCTACGCGCGTGATGCTCGTCGCGAGGACACGGAGACGGAGCTGGAACAGGATCTCGGGTAGGTGATGATCCGACTTCTTAGGCTCGACTGGCTTTCGACGCTCCAGGCGCTGGCTCTTCCACTAAGGCGCGCAAGTGTTCTCGCGCGAGATGCGTGTACCCCATCGTGGTTTTCAAGTCTGAGTGACCGACCGCCTCCTTCACCTTCACCACGTCCTTCCCCTCCGCCAGCCATGTAGTAACGCGCCGGTGGCGAAGGTCGTGTAGGTGCCAAGTGGCCGGCAGCTCGGCTCTGTTCGCCGCGGCTCGCACTGCGGTCCTCAAACTCCTTATTCGCTGACCCCGTACGTGCTTTCGACGAGTGCGGTCGTGGTGGAATACCCACTCACTTCGACCGGCGAGCCGATGAGCGGCAAAGTGGTCTCGCATTGCTGCGAGCAATGCAGGCGTCATTGGCGTCCAACGTTCCCTGCCACTCTTGGTTCGATGGCCGTTACGACCCGATGCGACGTGCATGAAGCCCTCGTCAAGGTCGATATCCTCCCAGCGCAGCCAGAGCGCTTCGCTCTCATCGCGCGCCCCCGTCTCGCCGAGTACGAGGACGTACAGCCGCACGATGGGATCACGGCATTGCTCGAGGAGTCGTTGGTACTGAGCGTTGCTGAGGATGACCGGGGGCCTCGGGTCGTACTTTGGGGCTTTGGTGCGCGCCACGGGATTCCCGTCTCGATATTCACGGCGCTCGGCCATCGCGAAGATGGCGTGCAGCACGGCGCGATCTTTCGCAACAGTTCTTTCTTGGACCTTGCCGGCTGTTGCCACAACCTCGTCATCATCCTTCGTCATTATGCGATGGCCGCGGCGCCACGTCAGGAACCTCTCGATATCGCCGGCTCGCACATGATCAACGGTAGGATCGCCGAGCTGGTCCTCGAAGAAGAGTCGAATGGGCTTCACGCTCGCTGCATAGCTGCGCCGACAGCCCGGCGCCTTTGTCGGCATCTCTTCGCTCTCGAATAAGTCGATGAGACTGGAGGCCCTAACAGGTCCGGGATAGCCTTGTATCTCTCGTCGATGATCCCGTTGCAGATCAGCGTACTTATCGCGCGCGAACTGCTCAGCTTCCCGGCGGTCCGTTGTCTTCAGCGTGAACCGGTAGCGTCGGCCGCCGACGCAGAGCCGCACACGGAGGCGTTTTCGGTGCTTTTCTATCGAACCAGGGTAACGCATTTCCTACGAACCTATCCGTATACGTATAGGAGTCAAGCGCACTCCTTGTCTGCTATGCAGAAACGCATAGAATGGCATCGTGACCCCCATCACTTTGCGGCTCCAGCAACTGAGGGACCGTCGCGGGCTGAGCCAGGCTGAACTCGCTCGGCGCTCGGGCGTTTCCCAGGCCACGATCTCTCGCATCGAGGCAGGCAAGACCAAGGGTGTGGACCTAGTCACGCTCGATCGCCTAGCGCACGCCCTGGGTGTCAGCCCGCGCTCCTTGTTGGCGCCGTCGAAGCGTTAGTAAATCAGCTTTCGTTGCGGTCCGACCTGGCACAACGATCGTCTCCGTCTCTAGCAGCCACTGGCGCACCTCGCCGGCGAGAAAGACAAGCTCTCCTTCGAGTTTGCGGTGCGGGATCCGCGCGCCTGGGCTGTTCGGACCAGTATGGCGGTAGAGCCACGACTTGGTCCGGCCCAATGCCTCAAGCAGCTCCGCGACACTCAGACGAGTGTCCGCTGTCGCGAGCCAGAGACGTTCGCGCCAGGAGATCGGCTGCTGACCGGCTTCGGGGCTAGAGTTGGGCTGGGTTTCGGATGCGATCGCCTGAGCTAGCAGTTCGACTGGCACAAGCGTCCCGGCCGGGGCGCGTGCGAGCCAGTCACGTAGCTCGAGCTCAGTCACCCGATGTGCCCCGCCGCGTGCCCCGCCCCGCTAACTCTCGCGCCACCACGAGAGTGCGAAAGCGAGTAAATGCGGCAACCACCACTCTGCAGAGTTGCCGGACGGTTCTTAGTGCTCATCATAGCCCGATCGCCGCGAGACGACGCCGCTTCTTTCCTACGGCACGTCGACCCTCGCGGAGCAGCTGAACTAGGTCCCTTCTGTCCCACAGATGCCAACGGTGCTCCAGCTTGATCGCGAGGAACCCGTAGACGGCATAGAACCGCTTGACGCTCAGACGCATAAGCGCCGCACCCTCACGCGCCGTTATCAGATCACCCTCATCGATGTCGAACTCGACAGTTCTTCGAGCCATAAACGCGACGCTCCGAGACACAGCGCGAAAGTTCCGCAGCCAAGGTCGGCGACCCCTAAATGGGGTAGTTAGCGCGCCGCCCAGAACCGTGATGGTGCGACCGCAAGGGGGCGATGGTCTACATGTCGACATCACTACTCAACCCGGCGGGGTCTTCCGGGCGTCAGCAGAGCGGCTAACTGACTATCCTCGCCTTGAGTGACGAGCCCCATTCCGCTCTAGGTCGACGGCTGCCTATTTCCGCCGCGGTCTTTTCCAAGGGAGACCGGTCACGAGAACCCCGTAGTGATGCCCTTCCCGTCATTCACGCTCAGCCCCTCTTTGAGCGTCAGGTTTGACGGTGTCAAAGACCTGTTTTCTGCTCGTATTCAATCCGTCTCTTGATTCAGTCGTTACGCCGCCGCTGCGGACACCAGGTGCGAACTCGTGGATGAGCAGCCTCCCAGTCCAACCAACGGCATCTGGGTGAGCAGAATCGCTGCGGCTTACCCCCGCGGCGGGGGACGAATGTGTCGCGGCACGCCGGCCGAGCGCACGGCTTTCGATCGGCACTCGCCGACATCGAGATAGCTGCTCTACGAGATCGTCGTCCGGAGGAACGTTGCAACGTTGAAGCGGAGGCTTTGGGAGCCTCTGGGCTGATCGACAAACCAGGCCGTGGCTGGAGCTTTTTCAGCGTCGATGACAAAACATCAGTCATAGCGACCCGTCCTGTTTCCGCACGACATGCTCACCAGCACGTTCCTCGGCCTTACGCGCCCGCTTGCGAACGAGGCGATCGAGATCGCACCGATCGACAAACCAGCGCCCACGATCGTCCTGCCAGCCTCGAAGCTCACCGCGGAGTATCGCGTCCATTGTGGCTCGATAGCTGAGTCGCAGGCGGCCGGCGGCATTTACGAGGCGGACAGGGTCTCGAGACATTGCGGCCCTCCGATCCAAAACAAAAAGGCGACCAGCATAGATCGCCGGCATCTTTGCCGACGAACTTGCTAGTCGCCGTACGACTTCCCCTCTCCGATACGATCCTGAGGGTGCGTGGCGATGATTCGACGGTGGCGATCCTCGGTAGGTCCTTCGCCGCGATCATCGCACCGCTACGATACCTTACAAAACAGCAAAACAAAAATCAAGGCATCTGAATGACGCGCGTCGATGGGCTGGGATCGCGCAACATCATCAGAATACTTTTGAGAACATGCCGGCGGGGAGGAGTCCGGTGAACAGGGGTCGATTCAGACCGAGTTCGAATTACTCATCCGGTCCAGCAGCTCGCCTGCGTTGCTGGTCTCCTTTAGCTCTCTTTGTGCATTCCGTTCGCTGTTCTCGGGATTCCCCTTCTGATGGCCAATTCTGCTCGGTACGCGGAGGCATCAACACCTGCATCGGAGGCCGGCTTTCCAGACCCTTGTTCTGCATTGGCAACAGCACGATGCCCCCTTGGCCCCGGAACCCATCAGATTCATTGTCCTCACGGTTCTCACGCGCCAGCGTGTACAGTCGCTCTGCGAGTGACGTGTCTGGTGGGCCCTTCTTCGAGAACTCGTGCCTGAGTGCCTTCGACAACACTGCTCTGGTGAGTCCGCTCAGTGTATCTCGCGCCTGCCAGTCCGCTGCCATCGCCTTCCAAACCGGCGTAGCATACCAACGCATCAGCGTGCTGTGGGCCACGTGCAATAACAGCTCGATTTCGCCCCATTTGTAACCGAGAAGATGGTACTCGACGGCGCGCTCTATCCGATCTAGAGGCAGTTTCGGGCCGGGCCGGCTTTGTCTCGCCATGTCTCAAGTTCCCCCCGGCGGGCATTTTCTAGACATGAAAAAACCAGCCCAAGAATCGGAAGTCTGGCGCCGATCTCTTCGCTGGTGACGGGGCGGCGAGAGTCTCGACTTCGGGGCCCAATATTGAATACCGAATTCTTAGCCGCAAGCGTTAGGAAGGGGGGTCACCTCCGCGGTAAGCGCATACGCAGAGGTCGGGACCTATTCAGGGCTCCGCTGTCTCGGGAGGAATCAGAACCACATTTAGCTCGTGCAGATCGTCCTGGCCGGGAACCCTAGTGAAGCTCCTGAAAAGCTCAGCACGGTTGCCATCGGGCGTGGTGTACTCGTGATACTTTGCATTTTCAGGAGGAAGCTTCGTTCGTTGAATTGTCGCGACGAGATGGAGCTTGGCGAGGTTTCTCCGACCATCCGCTGTCTCGATGTAGTACTCTCCCGGTTTAGCATCGGCCTTCAGGTCTCGCTCATACGCTCTCCCGTCGACGGGGACATCGTCGGTCTTGACTCGCTCGAGCAACTGGCGGAGCGAAAACGGAGCGCCATCGGCTACACGAAATGCAACAGGTGCATCCACATCCTTATGAAGTGCCTTTTCGAATTCGGGAGCCAAAGCAGTTTGTACCGCGACTTCCCCGGATGCCTTCTCGCAGAACAACGCGAGGGCCTGAGGCCGCACTCGTTCCTGTAATAGTCCCGCGTCCCACCCACGAACCCACTGCGCCGCGACCTCGTCGGTCGTCACGTCCGCCATCTGGCGCAGCAGTATTCCGTAGTACGCCGCCGTCTTGATGGCCGAGGCACTGAAGCCTTCTGAGGAAACTGCGACCGCGACATGTGCTCGAACCTTCTCGCGCTTCGTCGCGAGCTGTTCAATCCAGGTATCGTCTTGAACTCTCTTTCGAAGACGACACTCGATAATGACCAGTGTGCCGTCAGGATGCCGAAGACATGCGTCAACCTCGCGCAGCTTGCCTGTAACAGCGTCCCGAAGTCGATCGGGACAGCGAATAAGAGCGCCTCGGTGGCCCAGGCCCGCTTCGATCATTGCGACAAACCGTTCGAATTCGCGCCATTCGGGCGTTGCTCGTCGGTCTTTGGCTCGTTTTCTCGGCATGGCTGCTATCTCATTGAGATGCTCACTCAAGATACTAGGCCAAAGCAGCGATGCGTGGTGCGCGCAAGGATGGGTGCGCAATGCCGGGGACTGAGGGCAGACCACGCAAAGGTGTTTGGATCAGCCGCGTGAGTCAGCAGCGGTTGTATTTCGTGTTCTGTCCCTTGCCGCAGGTTCCGCATGGCGGCAGGCGATCAGATGAATCGTTCAGGTATACCGCCCAACCACAATCGACGCAGCAATAACGGCCGACGCCTGGTTTTTCGCCGATGTTGTGCATGTTTACCCCTCCGAAAGCTTACTGGATATCGCGCAACCGATGAGCTTTCGGATATCTAACCGGCTAGATGGGAGGATGGCAGCGTACTTCACCTGACCCGATGGATCAGCGCCGCCTAACGTCTGCGTCGAGCGTCCTTATTCCGTTGTTCCTGCAGCCATCCACGGACGTCGCTGGCCAGGAACCGCTTGGTCCGATGCCCGAGGTCGAGACGAGGGATTCTCAGCCGCAGCACCTGCCGAGGTTCTACCTTGAGCCACGCCGCCACCTCTTGCAGCGTCAGGACTTCAGGACGCGGATCGCGGGCTTCGATAGGTAGGATTCTGGACACTTCTCTCAGCGAGTGTGATCCGTCATTTCGGCTTGGTTGGGCCTCCAAAGACGTCGCGTTGTACGGCCTCGGAGTCTTGGGGGTCGAGCACAATACCATCGGGTCTCGGAGCTCCCGGAGGGCTCGGTTCAGACGGCGGACGGCCGAAGACCCGCCAGAAGGCGTGGCGAGCATCAGGTGACAGCGATCCCTTGGGCGATGCGTGCGGGGCTTCGAAAGGCTTCGCTGGGTTGGCCGCGGACTTCCGAGCGTTGTAAAGCGGCGGGTCCTCGTCGCCGTGCTCGTGATGGTCGCGCTCGACGTCCGCGTACAAGCGCACATCCGAGCGGTCGATTTGACCCGTTTGCACGTTGGTGCGCGGTCTGAGGTGGCGCTCGTGCCAACGCCTCGACGCGTCATCGCGTGCCTGCAATTCTCGCCAGGCAGCAATGGGTGACTTCGCGCGTCCCTTGATTACAAGGTTGTTCGTCCATGTCGCGAACCAACTGACGAGACGCAGGCCCGCTAGGAGCTCCAAGCCGATTGCAGTTACCACGATGCCCGGGGCAACGGATATAGCAACGCGCAGAACTCGATCAATGACGGGGACAACCGGTGCGATCTCATGCCACGCTGGCCAAGACAAGGCGGTCACCGCTGCGCCGGCGAGGAGCGAGACGGCGACGGAGACGGCGCCTCTCACCACTGCCAAGACATTACCGCGGCTGGCCGTTCGGATACCCATTTTGCAAGTATAGGCGTAATGCCTACATAGCGCCATGCGTAGCGGGCCGGATATGCTGGCCGCGTGCCGGCAAGCCCCATCGAGTTCCGCCGCGCCCTACGGCGCGTTGGCCTATCGCAGCGGCAGCTGGCGTTGCGCATAGGTGTAGACGTTGGAACTGTGAACCGGTGGGCAACAGGCAAGAGTCCCATGCCTGACAGTGTAAGGCTGCTTCTCGAGTGCTGGGCTCGCGAGCGGCGTCGGCTACCTGCAAAGCCTAGGAAAACGAGCTAGCGAAGTAGGACCTCCAGAATTGCATGTGCTCGTGAGGGCAGCCTCTTCGCTAGCCTACATCAACCCTGTTGTTCTGTCAGAAATCAACAGGCGTGACGGGCACGTAATGACAGAAGACGCACGACGCACCTGTCTTAGGATGCGGCCTCATCATGGCATTCCTACCGCAACGATCACACATGGAAACGACAGCCTCCGCGTGCTGCCGAGCCCGCTCAAGCCGGGTATGAACGACGTGCTCGGCGGTGGCCACTATCTCATTGATAGCAAGGAGTTGGTGCCACAAGTCCTGTGGGATCACATCTCCAATCCAGAGTCCCAATTCGAGATGAGCGAACCGATCCAGAAGGACGATGGTTTTGCGAGAAACGGCGAGCGCATTGCGATAATTGAACTTCGCGGTTCCGTGCTGTAGATCATTTCGCAGCCTTCGAAGCCTGCCGACTGTATCTCCCTCCTCGCTCGTTAACGCGACGCCGCAAGCCCTGAGGCGCTTGAGAACGGTGGGATTATTTGGTTGGTCGACGAGCCCATTGGGGTCTACCTCCTGCAATTTGGCTTTCAGCAGAAGCTCTAGGGCTCTGAAGAGCTGCGGGATGGCGTTCACGAGGCGGTCAGAGTTCGTTCGCCCGCTCAGGAACGATGCCACACCGTCGCACAGCGCATGGGCAGCATTCTCGATCAGGCTGACATTAATGGAATCATCGGCGAGCTGATGGGCGATAGGTGGAGAAATATCGACTGGCGTAAAGCCAGCCTCCATGAGGATCGACGGATCCGCTTCTGTCCCGCGAGTTGCCACACGAACTTCCTCCGGCGACGAGCGCGCGAAGAACACGAACCGCTCCTTCGCCTCCATCCATTGGTCAGTGGCCCAAACTGTGTCGACGCTCTCGATATCCTGGAAGTCGACAACGCTCAGCCCAATTTCTTCATCTCGGAGGGCGCCGTCTTCGTCGAAGAACTCGATCCAGTCTTCCGGGGTCAGCAGTCTCTTCGGGTGTAGCTCGAGCGCGTTGCGAATCACAATGTGCGTGGCACCGCAACCCATGCAGACTAAGCGATGGCGGGTCGTGTATACGACTTCCGCCTGATGGCATGTACAGTAGAAGTAGTAGGAGTCTTTTACTCCATGAATAACCGCGGCGATTCGTTCCTCCGGCGACAGATAGGGCCCAAAGACCCTTGTCGCGAGATGTGATGACGTGTACTCGCCCGCCTCATCTGCCATCTGGTACGGATTCTCAAAACCGAAGAAGTCTTGTTGAGGCTTCCGCCAGTCGCGCTTGGCTGGGACAGCGAATACCCCGTCCCCGAAATTCCGCTCGAGAATCACCTCTGTGTAGTCTCCCGCCCTAATTGGCTTTTGAAACGTATGCCCATCAACGTTGACGACCTCCGGACGGAGTACGCCTTCATGGATTACGTCTGTAAGAGGCGTGCTAAGCACCTGACCATCTGAGAGGACGAACCCGTGATGCAGAACCTTCTCGTTGACATCTGATACAAATGCCTTCACGTCGACCCCGTTCGGCGTCAGGAAACGACGAGGGACCCAAAGTATGACTGTTTTCACGAACTGCGCAGTACGTCGCGGGCGCGGACCATCGATTGCTTCGCTCTGCAAGTCAGTCGCCCACATTTCTTGTCTCCCACGCACTCGGCGACCCTTCATAGGCTCCACGACAGTGAAATCATCATGCGGTCCCCAAAGAGATAACGAGCGTACATGGCGATGGAGTGCGTCGGCTTGAGAGCCAGGTCGTCCGAAGCACGGTGGCTGACTTCGTTCGGCGAATTGCCAGCCCTAGTCTCGGGCGGAATCCTCTAGCTTTCGGGCAATCACCCTCAGACGCTCAGTATGCTTGAGTAGCTGCTGCGCGAAAATGCGCCGCATGCCACTGGGCATCTCCCGCCTCCCGTCGCGGTAATTGTTGACCGTGCTCACCCCTACTGGCTTGCCTGACTGTGAACCGCCCCGGAGCCACTCGCCAATATCGCGGCGCGTTACCCTCACCTCATCGATTGCCTGCTTTACGGCGTCGCTGGCAGGCGCAGGGAGTCGTTGTCTGACCATGAGAGTTCCAGATTCTCCGCCCCTGGTGTCCTCGCTGATGCCCCTGGTGAGCAATGGAAGATATGGCGTTGACTTCGGTATGCGACGTTCCATTGACGGCCCAAACATGGTGACACTATTATGATGTCACCATGAAATGGAGCATTGGAGGGCACCCTCCGGGGAGCTGCGCGGTAGCCGCACGTCTGTTAAGTTGCGTGTATCGGCGGCCGCGTCCATCGGTTGGCAACACAGTCGAGGAAAGGCTATGACGCTGCCCAGACCAATCGTCGCCGGCCCGCAGTTCATCCTGGCAACCCGTGACACGGGATACCGCAGTGTCCCTGCTGCCATTGCAGAGCTAATCGACAACGCCGTGCAAGCCCACGCGAACAGAGTCCGTATTCTTGTTCGTGAAGAGCAACCACTCGATCTAACCGGCGTACCGTCTAGTCGAGACCTCACGATTGGTGTACTCGATAACGGGCGCGGGATGGATCACGAGAGTCTCTGGACCGCGGTTCAATTCGGTGGAACGGAGCGGTTCAATGATCGATCTGGCATCGGACGCTTCGGGATGGGGCTTCCCAATAGTTCGGTAAGTGTTACACGCAGGTTGGAAGTCTATTCCTGGCAACGCCCAGGCGAGGTGCTATTCACTTATCTGGACATCGACGAGGTTTCTCGCCTCCTCGACGGAATTCCAGAGCCTCGTAACCGGCCGCTCCCATTGTGGGCTGCGGAAGCGGCGGCTCCTTCGGGCACACTCGTTGTTTGGCCCCGATGCGACCGTCTGCATTTCAAGAAGGCCAAAACGATTGCGGAGAAACTTCACGCGCCACTGGGCCGGTTGTATCGTCGCCTGATCTGGCGGGGACTCGGACTCACGGTGAATGGTGAGCCGGTCGTTCCGATCGATCCACTGTTCTGCCATCCGGAGACGTGTGTCGGCGGCGCAACGGCATACGGCGCGCCGTTAACATTTGAAATCGCATTGCCAGAGAACGGACGTTCGTCCCAGATCACTGTCCGTTTCACGGAGTTGCCGGTTATCCGGTGGCACGGGCGAACTGTCGAGGAGAAGCGCGCAGCAGGCATCGTCGGGGGCGCCGGCGTTTCGTTCATGCGCGCTGGGCGAGAGATTGACCACTGCTGGCAATTGTTTGGCGGCAAGCGTCGAGAAAACTACGATGACTGGTGGCGCTGCGAGGTCTCATTTGAACCGGACCTAGATGAGTACTTCGGAGTCACGCACTCGAAGCAGGGTGTATCCCCAACGCCATACCTGCGGTCGATCCTGGAGCCCGACCTAGAGGCGGCGGCACGTACGCTAAACGCCCGGGTTCGCACGGCTTTTGAGAATGTCAAAAAGGTGGCTCCGAGCCCGGCCACTTCACGGGCCACTCGCCAAGATCCCCTGTTGCCCCCCATTCCTTCGAGAGCGAAGGCGACAGCTCGGCGAGGGCTTTCCTACGGTATTGGAGTTGCCGCGATCGCCGCCCCTGATTTCTTCAAAGTGACAGAGCAGAAGGGGCGGCTGAAAATCACAATCAATACGGAGCATCCCTTCTACGAGCGACTCTACGCTCCTGCGGGTGCCGATCCGTCGGGACACGAAAGGCATGCAATTGAATGCCTGATTCTGGCGGCTGGCCGGGCGTTCCTGACGATTTCGCGCAGCCGAGGTCACAAATGGGCATCGGCATATTGTGAATCGTGGAGCGACGCGTTAGCTGCTTTCCTTGAGACAAAGCGAGCGCGCTCGTGACGTGGATTCCGTTCGAGCCCAAGGTTTGGCGGAATCGTGACGCGCGGAAGGTCGTCCGCGACTGTGCTCACGCACTTGGAAGCCCCAGTCAGGCACTAACAGCTGGGGCTGTAGCGGCGATTCGGACGGAGTATGCCCGGCGCTGTGGAAATCTCCGAGCCGATACCAGCCTACTCGCTTCGCTCTGTTGTTCAATTTTATGTGATCTGCGAGGACAGGGCTGGAGGATTCGAGTCCGGAGTCGTCGAGTGGAGATGGCACCTCCTAGTCACCAGCATAGCTCACCTGAGGATCAGAAAGCCCAGGTGAAAGCTGCCCATCTCCTCGAGCGAGACTCCCAGCTAATGCAGCCGCCAGCACGACGCTTCATCCGTAGCATGGAGCGCCGTCGCCTACACCGTGGAAGCTGGTGCTCGATCTTTTCGCTCATGCGAGACGGCCGCGGGCTTGCAGAGCAGCTTAGGCGTGCGGCCGCAATTCCTTCGGGTCCCGTGCGCGACGAAGCGCTTCGCCTCGCTATCGATCCCTACATACAAGTCATCGGCTCCGAGGACGTCTGTCAGTTTACCGGTCTACGCCTACTCGATGTTTGGAGGTATTTCCGTCACACCTGGACGACTTCGTATCTCAGCAGTCCAGGCCGAAAAGTATGGTTCTTGGTCCGGGATCGCGCGGCGCCGAAGCACCCAGTGATCGGCATCGGCGCCCTAGGTAGCGCAATCGTTCAGTTAGCGGCGCGTGACAAGTGGATTGGCTGGACTTCATCGGAACTCCTGGAGAAGATCACCAAGGCTCCCACGGTTCGCTGGGCTCGATGGGTGGAGCGCTCCCTATCGGCGCTGTTCGACGCGATCTACAGGAAGGATTTGGTGTCCGAGGGACTTATCGATCGTGTAGCACTGCGGAACCCAACGAAAGACAAAATTGCGCGGCTTCGCCGCTTCGCCGCCGAGGAGCGGCGCCTTCATCGACTTTATCCGAAGCGACAGGCCCACAAGGCAGCGGCAGCGGGCGGTAACAAAACGAACTGGGTGTTCGAGGCTCGGACCAATCTCTTCCGTAGCAAGCGAGCCACTATGCTTGCGGACCTACTAGAGGTTCGCCGCCTTCTACTCAGTGCCGGGTTCACGAAGCCAACAGCAAGCAATCTGAAGCGTGGGCTCACCTCACTGGGCTTCCATCGCGCCATCCGTATGGTGCTGCGGTATATCAAGGCCGCGCACGTCGGCGTCGACATGATGGACATTACCGTGTGCGGAGCGGTGGCCCCGTACAACGCCGTGCTGGGAGGCAAACTGGTCTCGCTCCTTATGGCGAGCCCGGATGTAGTGGCTGCGTATACGAAGCGATACCGCTCCGCTGTGAGCGTCATTGCTTCAGCGATGGCGGGGAAGGCGGTTCGACGGCGACCCAGTCTCTCGTTACTCGGAACCACAAGCCTGTACGAGGTTGCTCCAGCCCAGTACAACCGCCTACGCATGTCCGCTCGGCTCGCCGGTGGTCGAGATGGCGATGAGCTAGCGTTCATCAATCTCGGCCGCACAGTAGGATTTGGATCTTATCACTTCTCGCGAGAAACCATGGCACTTCTGGAATTGGTACTCGCTCAAAGTCACAAAGGCCGTCCCGTAAACAGTATTTTCGGTGAAGGCGTCAACCCCAAACTGCGTAAAGTGCGCACTGCGCTAGACCTGTTGGACATTTCGTCAGATGCGTTATTGCAGCATCGCAGCAGGCGCGTCATCTACGCGGTGCCTATGGCCCGAAACTTCCGGGACGTGCTGCTCGGACATGCTGCCCGGCCCGACCCGATCATACCGATGCGAAGAATGGCCACAAAGGCGATCGTCGCCTTCTGGAGAAGTCGCTGGCTGTCTAAGCGCGTCGAACGAGATGAGACTCTGGTCGCCGTCGCGAGTCACTCCGTGGCGTACCCCATGCACCACGGGGCACGAGCGGTTTTGCCGCCCTTGGCCGGCGAGGAAGGGCCTCTTTTCGCGCTTGAGCACGACCGGCCTTCTGCCATGGAAACAGCAATCGGTTACCAACCGGCGCAGGTCGCCGCGCTAGCGACGACTGCCAGTGTCACTCGATCATAGTGAGTTCGAGGCCTCGCCAAGCCGCACTACGGACCAGCTCTGCTTTGCCTCCAATTCAATGCTTATTGATTATGTGCGACTTCCTCCACTGGGTTATGCATCCGCTCAGCCACGGCAGAGGCCTTATTCACGATCGGCTCACTGGGAAGAAGAGTATCAAGCGCGTGCCGCAATCGCTCCGACCAATGCTGACGCTCAGCCTTGTAGAAACTCTCAGCGTCACCTTTCACCTCCAGCTCTCTCTCTGCAAGCACAAATAACAGCACCTCAAGTGCGGCTCGTATGTCGGGAGCTTGATCGTAGACCTTTCTGTAAAATGGGTGCTCGGTATTGATGACCAGTCTCTTCTGTTGCCCTAGTCGAGCTGGGCGGTAGAACGGGCCCTCAGCGACAGCCGCGAAGGCGACTTCCCATCTGCGTTTTGAAGTGGTCTCAATCAGGTTTGTAAGGATCGTTTCCATAGGCAACCCCGTCGCTTCAGCACGCTCCACGGCTAGCTCATTGAGGTTTCGCTGGGCCTCCTGCTGCTGTGCCGGTGTGGGCTCAGGAACGCTACTATTGAACGTCGTGGATTGCTCCATGGCCAGCGCGCTCGGTCGAACTCCGTCGTTTGCCACTACGTTCGCGACTTTGGCTTTCAACTCGGATTGGAGTTCTTCAAAACGATGCCGTAAGTCCTCGACCAGCTCCTTCAACCCACCGCCACTCTTACCGCTATGCTGCAGCTTCTCCCACATCTCATCCTCGAGAACGATCTGCTGCTTCGCCGTCGTAATGCCAAAAAGCTCATCTAGTTCGGGGTCGAAGTTGACTTCCACTTTGATGTTTGCGTCGTACGTCTGGAACTTCGTCCAGCGCGGGAGAATGCAGTCAATCTGTCGATGCTCACGACAGATCAGCAGCCCGTTGTAGTCCCGCATGACATCCCAACGCTTGTTTAGCTTCGCTCCTTTGACGCGATACTGGGACGCATCAGCGAGTTGGAAATTAGGAGGCAGCACAGATGCCCGAACGCTGACTCTCCCAGTGGTGCCTCGGGACGTTTCGACGTCGAAAGTTCGGGCTTCGACGCGTTCGGCTCGAACTGGTGATTCGTCATAGAAGCGAGCGTGTTCCATCAGAAATAACGGATCCACCGCCTGGACCGAACCACCGTCCACAACGATGCGACGCTCCGGTACCCAATGACGGTAAATCACGCCGAAATGCTGGAGCAGTTTGGTCCTCAGTGATTCAACCTTGATCCATCCTCCCAGCCGACGGAGGCGATCGAGATCCTCGAGCACAACAACCGTCCCCGAGCTCTGATCTGTGAGGTTGATGGAGTGATCGGCATTCGCCGCGTCACCTAACCACGAAGGAAGCTCGCGCTTTTGGGGGGCGAGCAGTGCTTCCGTCCTTTGGATGTCGCCGGCCGCAGCAGCGAGCTGATCGATATCCACGGTGACGGCGTGCCAGTCACCGCCATCAGCTCTTGAGTAGACCACGTATCGTTTGGCGAGGCTGACGGCCGAACTTGGAAGTCCGTACCCATAACGTCCGAATCCCTTACGATCACCTTCGCGGTCCGTCCCGCCCCAGCGAACGGCATAGCTGATCATCTCCGGTATCATGCCGTTCCCATTGTCGCAGATTGCCAACCGATCTGGTTTGGTGCGTGTCCTGTTTACATCCTCGAAGCCGAATCGAATGGTGACCGTGTCCGCCGCGGCTTGCACAGCGTTATCAATCATCTCCGCGAGGGCCCAAGCCGGATTCTTATAGCCGAGGTCCCGCATCCCACGCAGGAATGCATCCGCAAAAACGACACCCAACCCATGCCCCTTCTGTTTTTGAGCCTGAACATATCGCCGCTGTCGATCAATCGTTTCAATCGTCATGCTGATCTCGTTGGGCTGCATCTTGAACCCCCTTTTAGTTGGCCCCGTTTTTTGGAGCCGAGATGTTCACAACAAAGGCTTCTGTAGATCGAGTCAGGGCGATCACAGGCAGACCGCCCGATTCCTCCGTCGGCGCGAGGTATTGCCCCGCGGTAACTCGCACCCGCGCGCCCTCAGCGAACAGATGCGTGAAATGCGCATCGTGCGCACGTGCACGCACAAGCACGACGCTGTTGAGCGGGACGTCCGCCGTTAGCGCTCCAGTCGCCATCACACGTCCGAGCCAGCTCCAAACGCCCTGCTCTTTGAGTATCGAAAGCTCGACGTCCACCCTGCCATCCACCGCGGACGTCGGCGGTGTCATCGCTGACTGGGTTGCTGGCTCCCAATACGCACGGCACATATGTCGTACATCGCACCACTCGCATGCGACTCTGGACGGCCGTGCCTCGGGCGGGTTGTCTTCAACTGTTGCCTGTGCGCCTGTGGACCGCTCGCGCAATTGGGCCGAGAGCGCGGAGAGTTCCGCACCATCGGTCGGTGGTGGGACAGAGATCGCTCCAGTCTGATAGATCAGTGTGAGTCGCGAGGCAAGCTTGCCGCCAGGATTTAGCCGCCGATCGTGTGCCCAGAGGAGTGCGTATATCCGAAGCTGTAGTGAGTGATCCTCCTTCGGCTCTCCGGTTTTGAAATCCACTATTTCGCATTCCCCGGTGGCATCGCCATCAACTTCTGAAGGTGCTAGGCGCAGAAGATCGGCTTTGCCGTACCACTTGAGTTCCAGATCATTGAGTGGGACTTCTGCATAAATTCCGGGCACCAGTGCGTGAGGCACCCCTTCGCCTCCATTCAGATCAGCTTCCGGGCGTACTCCCTCCGATCCGACGGCCATGCTCGCGACGTTGTCCACCTCTACTTGCGACAGCAGTTGCTGAACTCGACGTCGGAGCGCTGGTAGCTGACGACGCAGTTCGGACTCCCACTCCTTTGCTCGAGGGGCGAGGCGTGGATTGCCGGTCCAGTCGCGCACGACGTCCGTAAGTAGCGATTCTAGTACCGCTGTAATGCCCCCCAACGCACGCAACGCAGCTACAACGCGAGCGAGTGACTCATCGGACGTCCGAGTAGAAATGGAACCATCACGATCATTCGACGGTCGTCCCACCGCCCGCAGGATTCGCTCGAGTGCTCCGTGGACGAGCTGACCGGCGATCGTGGCGAGCGGCGGGGCGCTGGGGTATCCCTCCCCTGTCCATACGTCGGGATACTCACCTCGCCGGAGAGCCCAGCGGAGCGGACACGCCTCGATATCGCGCAGCAGCGTATAGCTCATTCGACGGGGCGGATCGGGCCACGCGGCAGGCGCACCTGTAGTCCACATGGCCTCGATCGCGGCGACCGATTTCGCCGATGCGGTCATCGCTTCGCCCGCCGAGATAGCATCAGCCAGCCGTCAGACCGATGGCCTCGAGTACGCTGCGCGTCACCCAGGGCAGACTCCGCCTTACCTTCAGTTCGTGGACGGGATCCATAAGGATGGGCGTGAACTCTCCCAATGCTTCAAGACGCTCGTCTGAAGGAGTGGTCGCGCTCAGGGGATGAGTAATACAGATGGCGCGACGCTGACCGCCCGGTCCCGTCACCAGGATCGGAACCGTGACCGTGCCGATTGTCGGGACCTCGACCAGCGCGTCGCGGTCCACCGTAAGGGCGGTTCCACCCTGTCGACGCAGGTCGTCGGCAAGCGCTGCCAGCGCCCGACCTGCGCGCTCAGGCGACACCTCAGGCCGCGTCCCGTCAAGCAGATACCGGAGCAGTTCCGCACCCAAATGACGATCGAGGCGGTCGTGTTCGAACTTGTTCTTGAAGCTCCGGAGACACTTGTAGCACGACACGTCGCAGTCGCACCGCGTCAGGTTCTCGAGTGCGGCAGCAAAAATCTCGTCGGCGCGATCACCTGCGGCACGCGAGAAGCCGGCACCACCGGGAAGCGTGTCGTAGAGGTACACCTCCGCTTCGAGTCCACTCTGGCCCTCGACCGTGAGCGCCGCACGGAAGTCAGCCTGCACCTCACCCGATTCGAGACCTAGCACATCACAGGCCGAGCCCGCCAGGGCCTCGCTTAGCGTACGGAGTGCGATTTCTGTCGTGAGGTACCCAGGAGCCAGACGCACCGGGTGCGAGACGCGGATCGACAACAGTAATATGTCCGTGATGAAATCCATCCCGAGCACCACTCCGCGCGCGACACGCCCGCCCTCGCACATCGGTCTACGCTCATCGGGATATGGTTTCCGGTGTGCCCCGGCTAGTTGGACACTCGGCACCGCGCTCGGCTCAATGCGTCCGCAAGTGGTGCAGTACGTGTAGCCCTCCTGCCGCGGTCCACTGTTGGTGACGAGCAGTCGCGCACGCATGTAGTGCCGACGTACCCGCTCGGTCACTGGCAGCCATTCCAAACCATCAGGAGGCGCTGGCGCCTCGAGCTTGGCCCGCGTGGCGTAGCTGCGAGCGGGCTGATCATCCGCTGACGTTTCCTCACTTCGGTCCACCGGATGAGCAAAGCCGGGCGGTCGGAGCCAATAGCGAGCTTCGCCGAAGGCGTCGCGTGTGCCGCATGCGGGGCAATCGAGCTTCTCGCCGCGGTGTCCCTGCGTTACCTCCCGCGTCTGCGCGAAATGGCAGGTTCGACATTCATAGTAGAGACGCCTCCGATGCCAGGCGCTGGAACGCTCGCCACGCACGGGCGAGTAAATCGCGCCTGACGTGTATCGTCTATTGGCGATCCAGACTTCCTTGCCCGGCGCGTACTGCGACAGGGCAATGGCAAGCCCCTGAGAGGGCGTGAACTGAAACGCCGGCATGGGACCCCGCGAGTTGACAGGGTCGAAAACGTAGAAGGTCGCAACATCTGTCGGGAAAGCGTACCGAGGAAGCACACCCTTGTAGAGCAGCCGGTCCAAGAGGTTGTCTTGCAGGGCGTCACCCGCAGGTCGCTCCTCGCCCGGTTCCGGCGCTGCCTCGGCCGGCGAGACCTCGGCACGATTGGCGCCTGTGCTGATAGTCCCGTCGGCGTTTTCATTCCCGCGCGCCGGACCACCCGGTGGTTCCGTTCTGCCTGAGCCTCCGGGCCTTCGCCCTGCGTTCGTCCGTCTAGGCATGCGGCCCTCCCTCCGTTCGAGCGTTCGGGAGGCCGGCGTTGATTCCCGTTTCGCTTCCGGTCACGTTCACAGGTTCATCGCCCCCTCTGGCGTCGCCAGTAAGCGCGGTGTCAAGCGCGGCCAGCGTGGCCGTGATCACTCCGTCCAGCAATCGGTTGCGTGCGATGGCGTTGAGCTCCTGCGGCAGCCACGCGTCGAGCTCCTCGCGTAGCGCTTGCTGGTTCTCGCCAAGCCAGTTCTCGAAGTCCCACCGGTTGAGCGTCGATTGAGGATCGCGGAACTCATGAACCTTACCGAGCACCTCGAAGAGCTGTGGCTGCGCCGCCGGCTCGATCTGCGGCAGGCAATCAGTGTGATAGCGTTGCAGCAGGAAAGCGGTTACGTGCCGTCGCGCGATGTCCTCGTTGTCGAGAGTTAGCGTCGGATCCTGCACCCGTCCTGCGACGAGCTCTTCAGGCTCTGCGAAGAAGTGCTCATCATGGCTGTCAGCACTCGCGAGTGCGACGACAGTGGCGATGGCGTTTCCACGGCGTCCCGCGCGGCCAGCACGCTGCTGATAATTCGCGCGAGCTGGTGGCATGTTGCGAAGAGCCACGCCGGACAGGGTACCGATGTCGATGCCAACCTCCATCGTCGTCGTGCACGACAGTACGTCGATCGCGGGGCGTTCCTTCCCAAATTCATCCGGCCCGATTTCGACATCCTGAAACAGGAGCTCGTGCTCCTCGGCGCGGGAGTAGATCTCGTGCGCCTGTGCGTCGCCGATCTGAGCGGTATGCTCTGCGGCGATAAGGGCAAGCGGTGCTTCCCCTGCGAGCGCATCGATCGTGCTCCGGCGGTAGTAACCCTTGCGCGCCGTGAAGACCGGGTCTTTGTCCGGGTCCACCAAATGGACGTCGTCGCCGCCGCAGTGTCGACAACGCGTGAGGCCCGGCCAGGGACGCAACACCCCGCGGCAGGACTGACAGTACGCCCACTCGCCAACCACCTCGAGCGCGACCTCCGATCCCCGGAGACGGAAGACTGGGCGCGCGGGTGTCCCGCCCACGCGCTCCGCGAACAGCTCCAGGAGTCGGGGCAGCCAGTCGCGCGTGAACGCAGCCGGCGCGCCTCGCTCAGACAGTAGACGATCGATCGCGGTGAACTTTCCGCGGTGCGTGCCGACAAGCGTCTGGTTCCATTGTGGTGGCATTCCTCGCAGCCATACGCCCTTGTCGAGCCACTCCGCGAGCCACGCCCGCGCGAGCGCGAGCTTCTGGGCGTCCGTCGTGACCTGTTGACCGATCGCGGGTAGAGCGATGATGTCCGCCTCGTGGTCAACCCGCTCTCGCACCGAGGCGAGTGCCAGGGCCTCGAGCCCCAAAAAGGGATCCGTGAGAACGCGGTAGATGCCGCGAAGCAACATCTCCGGCGGTGTCGATCGCGTCACGTCGAGCATCAGCGTTATCGCGCGCATCGGGTCATCGAGTGCGCCGGCATCGACGGCTCGCTCCACTTGCCGCGCGGCCTCGAAGGTCTCGCCGAAGCGTAGCTCTGGCCGGAGCCGCACGCCTAGTTGCTTCGCAGCCACAAGCACCGCGAGGTACAGGTCGTCGAGCGACAGCCGAGGGTGGAGGAGGTCGATCCGCTGCAAGCGGGCGAGCCCCGCGATCGCGAGCGGACGCAAAACGTCGCGCATAGAGTACATCTGGATATTTGGCGCGAGGCGGGCGGCTGTCTGCCGTGAGTCAGAGAAGATGAGCACCTTTCGGCCGCGATGCGGCGCAAGTGGAGTTGCCGGCTTAGCACCGGGCGGCTGCACTTGAAGCTGTCGCGCTACCAACGCCTGAAATGGTTCATCCCCTTTTGTCTGATGGTCCTGCACAGACGAACGGCCGAATCCCGCGCGGCGCCCACAGACGCCGCAGGGCTTGAATTCGCCCATTCCGCCCTCGTTCGTGCCGGCGTTGTCCTCCTCGTCATCATGGCGAGCCTCGATGGCGCGGTCCTTCCGAAGGTACACCGTGCGGGTCCGCTCACCGGCCGGCGCATTGAGTCGGCCGGTGAGGACGTCGTAATCGGCTCGCTCCACTTCACCGCGCGGCGGCTCAAGCAACAAATCGATTGGGTGGAGCTGCAGGACCGCCCCGGACTCATCCGGGAACGCCTGGCCACCCTCGGACCACAGGTAGGTGGGCTGCTCGATATTATCCGTGAATCCGCGCGCGTAAGCAGTTCCGCAGTGCCGACAGGTATACAGTTCGAGTACCTGTGCTCCGCATTCGCAGCGCTCGCGCGGCTGCGCGTATAGCCGGCCACATGGTCGCTCTCCGCGCAACCCGTCCGGCACGATGCTACACGCCGGGTCCATGCACACCCAAAGACCAGGGAGGCCCCGAAAGAAAGCGTGCACCCGACATGGCAGCAGTCCCGGTTGGCCCGCAGACGGTCGCGCATTACTGCCCAGCGTCATGAGCGCTGTCATCGCACGGGCCGCTGTAACCTTATCGGTGTTCGGAAAGAGCTCCGCCTCCAGCTCGGGGATCGACCACGCGCGACGCATGGTGAGATTGATCAGCCGGTTGAGCGGCGGGAAGTCAGCAAGTGCATCGTACAGCAATGCGTCAAACGCCTCGATCGAGGCGGGCGCGCCGTCCGTAAATCGCTTTTTATCCGCACCGCGCGTTAGCAAGAACGAGCGGAGTGACTCGGCACGCCCACTTGGCGAATCCATCCGATGAAATGCATTAAGGTCGACTGCAGCAAGGACCTCTGCTTCCTCCGACGAGGCCGTGCGCTCCGGCTCGCGAAAATCGAGCTGCCCCTCGACCACTTCAAATCCAGTCTCCGGTTTTCCCGTTAACTGGGCCCCGAAAGCGGCGGCGCGGTTCCGATCGGAGAAGCTTGCCGACGTACAGATGACTTGCAGGCGGTCCGGGCGAATGCCGAGCCGAGCGCAGAGGCGCCGAATCAGCAGTGCGACCTCTGTGCCGCCGGCACCGCGATACAGATGTGCCTCGTCGAGAACGAGGAGAAAACGCTCCTGCGGGTGCGCCTCGAGCCAGGCCCTGGTCCGGTCGAAAATCGGACGTTCAAGCGGTCGCATGAGCATGTACTCGAGCATCGAGTAGTTCGTGATCAGCACGTCGGGTGGGTTCGCGTGAACCTCATGCCGTGTCAGCAGCTCAGAGTCACTCGGCAGCGTCACGGCACGCACCGGCTGTCCGTTTCGTGACCAGCGAGTACCTGGCGCACCATACCAAGCCCGCAGGTCGGGCTTTGCCGGCCACTTTCCGCGTTCGCGCAGCTCGCGTACAAGATCCGCTGCTTGCTCGCCCTGCTCGAGCTTCGCGACGTAATAGTCGCCGATCGGCTTTAGGCGCGTCCGATCGCGTGAGTCGTCCCGGACACCTGGGTAGAGCGTGCGACTCGTATAGCGCGCAAAGCGCACTGGCCGTCCACCGTAGCGAACAAAAGTGTCCACTACGCGCGGATCCGCGAAGAGAAGCCGCATTCGCGCGAGTTGGTCGTTTACTAGGGCGTTCATTGGGTAGAGCACGAGCGCCCGTACCGCCGGCTCCGTACCAAAATCAGAACCTGCAGTGGCGGCTTCGTTCACCAGCTTCCCTAGGATTGGGAGCAGAAACGATTCCGTCTTCCCCGAGCCCGTGCCGGTCATGACCAGGAGGTCGTAGTGGCGTTCGGCTTCACGCACGTCGGGAGGCACCCCGACGATCGCCGTCTCAACCGCGCGGAACTGGTGGTCATACGGAGGGTCGAAGACCAGCCGCTTGAGTGTTCCGCGCGGCGCGCTCAGCGCCGTGAACAGCTCGAGAATCGGCCTCGGCAAACTCGACAACTCGCGGAACAGGCGACGCTTGCGATAGCGCGGCGTGCTCTCAAAAAATGGGCGCTGCGCGATCACACCGGTCTGCTTGAGCAAGTCACGCCGCTCGGCCACAAGGAGCGGATGACTGAGGTGATAAGTCGCCTCGATGTAGTCCCGGAGTGCACGGTGCAACTCCGAAACCGTTTCTCCAACCGTTGGCGCCGGACCCCGGAGGGTGGGACCAACGTCGGAGGCCAGGGGGCCGACTTGCGGGCCGTCCATAGGGATGGGTGCTGTGGTCGTCACGATGCGCCTCCAATGACAGGACGCGGCTCGAGTTCGGTGAGCCAGAGGTCATCTTCCAGATCTCGGCGCACCGCGCTGAACTCCGCCCGCGGAAAGCGGTAAGCGAAAAGACTTCGGTCCGGCTCTACGGCCTCGCCCAGAACATCCCACCTTCGCTGCGCCCACCGAGGGATCGGCGAGAAGAAATCAACAACGATGTTCTCGCTGGGCGCGGATCGTCTGACCCGAAAGCGTTGTGGGTGTCGAGCAAGGGCATCGATCGCGAGTTGCAGTCGCCAAGCTTCGTCACAGCCCCGGGCGTCCGGCATCACCCGCTGGAGCGGTAAGTCGGCCAACCGTGTCACTTGTCCCTCGACGAGTTCCAGATATGACCAGAGGTCAGCTCCGTAGCGCTGCTCGCGGCGCGCCACGAAATGGCCGGAGCGACGGCCGGGACTCGTCCACCGCCCCCGGTAGTACGTCGGCGATCTCGCAGGGTCCAGGATCGTTAGGCCGGCAACCTCGCCGCGTGTGATCCCGGCTCCGAGCGCACGTTCTGCTCGTCCGAGCAGTTCACTGGGCGTCTCGCGCCGAGGCGGCGCCAACCAAAGCTGTGGAGGGAGCTCGATAAACCCGAACGCACGCAGGCGTTGCAGCAGCTCCTCGTTTTCATCTAGATAGATGCGGCGGGTGTGATTCACGTGTGACACGCGTGCACGCAGGTCCTCTGGCAGATTTTCTTGTCCATCGATGCACCCACCAAGCAGGAAGACGACGCCGGGACTAACTCGGACGAAGGTGGGAGGCGCGAGGTACAATAGACGCCCACCAGAGTCGTCGCTGCCCGGCAGTTCGAGCAAATCACCATAGGCGACGAGCAATTGGATCGTCTCACTGACCCGCTCGCGTAGCGTCAGCGCTGGACGCTCGCCCTCAGCGCCAGCGTTTTCAGCATCCCCATCCTTGCCGAGCGTGGCATCTCCCCAACTTTGATCGCGGACAAGGCCCAAAAGCCCACGTAGGACGGTTTCGCGCAACGTGCGTGGGGCGCACGGGGCGAGGAACGCGACAGCGCGTCGAACGAGACCCGCGATCGCCTCCGGTGCCTCAAGATCAATCGCATCGGGATCGAGACCCAACGTCTTGACTGAGTCCGCGTGAACCTGCGCAACGGTTCGGCAAGACGGCACACCAAGGTCCCGTACGTCCGCCGGCACGGTCACCACGAGCTCCACGACTGAGCGCCACCGGCATCGAGGCAAAGCGTGAAGAATCGCGCAGCACGCAGCACTACCGGAGCAGAGAGCAGCATGTTGATCGCGCTCTCGAGCGCGCCCTCCCGGGTTGTCAAAGTGACTGACGAGCTTGCGTTCCCTGATTTCGCAAGCGTCCAGGCGATTGCCGCGCTCGGACTCGTTGATAGACGAATCGCGAAGCTCGCCGCTCGGTCAGCGTCCACAGAATGCACAAACGCGCTTACGTGCTCCCGAAATGCCGCTTCACGCTCTGCCGCGCTCGCTTTCGCGAGATCGGGGCTCTTCAGTGCAATGGCAGGTGCGAGCCCACGCTCGTCTGGTCGCTCCGAAATAAGCCCGCGGAGAGTCTCTACCGCTCGCCAAGCGCGATCAGTCGATTGGTTACTGTTGCCGTTCACACTTTCGACAACCGACCGCGCGTTGGTCTCGGCGGTCCTCCAGCGCCCACCAGCGATGGATTCAAAGGCGCAGGCTAATAGCGCATTGACTGCATCTCGTCGCCGCGACGCAGCAAGCGGATTTGCCGCCAGCCGTGCACGCTCCCAGGCAGCTGCCACGCGAATGAGCCGCCCTATCGGCCCCACTTCACGAGCGCATGCGGCTACGTGAGGACGCCTCGAGAGTGCTGCGAGTGAATCAACGCGCTGGCTAGGGATTGCAACAACTGCGGATACCGCTCCACCGGAGCGCGCCCAGAGGAGGGCACCAGCCAACTCCAGGGACACACCGGCGGCAACTTCCACGGGTGCGAGCTGCCGAGGAATGTCAGGGGAATCGCAAGCGTACGCATGAATCTCGAGCCCGGCCCCACCTCCCGAATCGATCAGCGCTGCCACCCGACCCCCATCGCGCACCGCCCACCGGAGAGGGGTAAAGTCACGCTCGGCTACGATGCGCGCCTGGCCCAACGCGCCGGCGTCGAACTGCAAGACACAGGCGTGGGCTTCGTCATAGTGCTCCGAAGCTGCGTCGCGAACACGATGTTCAAATGCATCGCGCCAGGTTGCCGTGTCGAGGGGAATTGGCAACCCATGGAGCTGGCGGTGCACGAGTGGCTCCGTCTTGCCTTTTGCGGTGAGGGTCACTCGGCAGCGCATGGTCGCCGCACCGGGTGCGGAAACGTAGAACTCACAGCGACCGTCCCAAACGTCCTCGAGGCTGGGCGCTTGCGGCTGCGTCAGTAGCGATAACACGCCCGTCCCATCGCGGGCCGACCCACGCGGTGGTCGTACCAAAACCTCCAGCGCGCCCTCCAGCGCGCGTTCATCGCCCGGCTCTTCCTGGAAGGATTGTGCGTTCGGGCCGCGCACGCGCAGAACGATCTGGTGTCGACCTTCCTCCAACGGTGGCACGGTGACGAATGCCACATTGCCGGTGCCGTTCTCCCCAGGCGGAAGGCAGACTGTAGGTGCGTCATCGATCCCGACTGACAGCTCCGTAATTCGGCGGTCCGCTCGGACTCCGAGCGTTATGGCGTCGCCGACGAGCCACTCGGCGGAACCGTCGCCTGTCCACTCAGCGACCGGCAGACCGGCTGGCCACACGTCGAGTGTTTGGGCGACTTCCAGCCCTAGTATCTCCAGCACGGCAGCAAAGGACTCCGAGATAGCATCCGGCACGTCAATCCGGAGCCCGAACACACCCGTGCAGGAGAGACCCACCGGGATGAGGCCTCCCGCTGGATTGTTCGTTCGAGTCGGCCCGAGCAGCAGATACGATGCTCCTGGCCGAAGCACACGCGCCCCCTGCTCACGCGCCTGCCCGTCCGCGCCGATCGCGAACAGCCACCTTCCCCCCGATGGCGCCCGAAAACTCGTTTCCAAAAACGCCCGGAGTTCCGGCGGCGCCTGCTCGAACGTAAGGAGCATGGCGCCTGGCTTCGGCCATTCCGAAAGCGTCAACCCCGGCCACTGCTCGGTGACGATACGTCCCCTCGCGAGGAGAGGGCCGCGGGGCGGAGTTACCCGCCCTTGCGCACGCATGAGCACGTCTCGGGCGTGCGGGATTTGATCAAGAAGCGGCGCGAGATTGGGGAAATGCAGTCGCACCTGCCACTCGTGCGGTGACGTTTCTCGAAGGACGAATCGATGGCGGGGTACGGCTGAGAGTAGGTTTTGATCGGCAATGGCCTCCGAGCGATCCGCCTGTCGACCTGAGGCACGATCCTGTACACCAGCCGAGCGAAGCGGAATCCGCGCCACACCACGCACTCGATACCGAGCAGCCGATCGTGCTTCGTTTAGCCATTCACCCGCGTCACGCTCGCGGCTGAGGTCGGCCGTGATCCGCGCGAGCGTCGCTGGATGCAAACGCGAGACGTCGGAAGGCGGATTTGTCGCTGCATTCGCTGTGCCGATTGGCGAATCCGTCTCCTGCAGCAGGAGCGCGAGTGCGATTTGACCGAGAAGCGTGGTGTTCTCGGCAAATTTGCGAAACCGTGAAGACGAGTGATGGCTATTCGCCTCAAGATGTCGGCCAAGGGCTTCGGCTGATCTGAAGGTCTCCGACCGGAATGTCGTCCGGGCGTAGTAGAGCAACTCCGCGAGTTGGCGCTGCAGGTCACGGGGCAGAATGCCATGCGTAATTGGCCAGGCGATAATGCTGAAATGCCCAGCCCACGCCCCCTCCGGAATTGCTCCGTTGTACTTTGCTGCGAATTGCATGAATCGGCGCCGGACGTAGTCGCGCCACTGGTCGTCCCAGCCCGGCGTATACTCCTTGAAGACGGGCCAGTATTTCTCACCCTCGTACTCGTAACCGATTTCGGCGGCGTACACGATCCAGGGCAGCGGGAAATCGCGCGACGGGGGACCCAAAACCGTCACCGCGCGCACGTCACGCGCGAGAGCATCCCGCTCGGCCGCGCTCAATCCATGCTCGAGCGCGAACAGTGGCCAGTCCGATGCCTTGCGCTCCGTCGCGAGGCGCCCGAAGTGGTCATCCAGCCGTTGCTGCCACGCGACCAATGGCGTCGTCGGATGGGCACTCGCGCCTGCGCTATCGGTACTGCTACCGATCACGGAGTCGTCCGCTGTCACGAATCAGGCTATGGGGAATAGGGATCCGATGGCGCCGAGCCACGGACCACCTCCCGGTTTAGGCAGGGGGGAGGTTCGGCCCAGGCTTGGTGTTCGCGCGTCCTTTACCAGTAGGCCCCGTTTTTTGGAGCCCGGCGAGGGCGAGAACTCCGCCTCTGCAGATACTTCAATCTATGGCGAGATGGCTGGTAGGATAAGGGTGGAGTCCGGGACGGAATCGCTTGCGTCATACGCGATAGACTATGCACCGCTTGACCAAGTTTTAGGGCGATTTTGCGGCGTCGAGGGGTGTTTTTGCGGCACCCTGTGCTGGCCTCGGGCCGCCTTAACGGCGGCAAGCACTCCGAGACTGTCCTTCGTCCTCCATCTCATCAGATGACCCAGGAACCGTCGGAAGGCGGTTGAGCGGCTGCTGGAGCGGATCGATCGAGCGAGCGTACGACTCAGCCCACGTGAGCCAATTCCGCAAATCGGTATCCGCTTGCAGCCCGTCCGGCTGCGATTCAGCTGCAGCCCTCACGGCCGCTAGATAGCTATGAAGTCGCTTACTCGTATCCCAGTTTTCTGCCTGGTCGAGTAGAGCTCGAACTCGCGTAGCCTCAGCTTCTCGCTGGTGCTCCTCCTCACGACGGCGTTCTTCTGCCTCCCGCGCCTGCCGCTCCCACTCTGCACGATTCCGCGCGGCTTCCCAATCTCCGTAGGCCTCCCTTACGAGATTGATAATGAATTTGCCTACTCGTTCCTCCAGAGGCTTGGTCTTGCTTTCGCCCCAGCTCTTCAGTACTCCGTAGCTCCCGTCGTAGCGCATCACGAAAGCGAGCAAGCCCGAATACTCGTGGTAATCGTCGTGGTACGTTGACGACCGAGGGAGGTTTGTCCGGCTGCCGAAGAGCCTGTCAGCTTTCGGCGCAGATGTAACAGCTTTCTTGAGAGTTTCCCGAATACCGAACGGTACTCGCTGCCCAAAGATTGTTACGTGGCTCTTCAGATCGTCTCGAGAACTGAGCTCTACTTTCCAGCCGCGGGCCTCGAACGCCCTTACGACAGCATCCATGATTCGAAGAGCTCGGCGTAGCTGCGCCTTCGATACGTCGATATCTAGCCGGGGGGTGAGACCATCTCTCCAATTGCCGGCATCGACTCTCCCTTGAAGGACGTCACGGGTGGCTTTTACGAGGGGGTGCGGCGAGCGGAGGTCGTCGCGCACCACGATTGCGTTCGCCTTATCAGCCTCAAATGCGATTTGCTCGGCGATGGGGCCGGGCACCTCAGGATCGGCGATGACGGGTGGTGGGGAAAACGTCTTGGCTCGAGGTGTAACCGCGTCATTAGGTGGGAGAGCTGGCAACGGAATGCGCCGCACGCTCTTCCCCGCGGCTTTCTTTGACCAGTATCCTCGACCTGGAAGTGGGATCTTCAGTTTCTTGCACTGTTTGGCGAGCGCGACGTCCGAGACTCCAAAGCCCTTCGCGACCGTGCGGACGGGGTCGGTCCAGACCTTCTCGTACAGCTCCTCACGACTTACTCGGGTCTCTTCGGCCACAATCCGGCTGCCTCGATCTCATCAACGGCTTTTGTGCCCCGATTTGTGCCCCAAGCCAACATTTAGGAGCGCGTAACTCGTTGTCCTGCTGGAGAGGCGCCGGTCGGAATCGAACCGACGAATCGAGGTTTTGCAGACCTCTGCCTTACCACTTGGCTACGGCGCCAGACGAGATAAGTTCGCCAGCTGCAAAGTCTTTCTCAACCCCGGAGGCTCTCCATGAGTTCGGCCGCGCGCGCGAGTACCTGCTGATCCTCCGCTGACAGACGCGCCATGCCGCCCGTCAGGCGCTCCACGCGGCGCGCGCGACCCTTGTTCAGTAGCCCTCGTCCCGCCGCCGTAGCCGCGACCAGCTGGACGCGCGCATCGGTGCGGTCGGTGACGCGACGGACCAATCCCTCCCGTTCCAGGCCCGCTACCAGCCGCGTGATCGTCGGCGGCCTCACTTGCTCGGCCTCGGCGAGGGCGCCCATGGCGATCGGACCCCGAAACACAATCACCGACAAGGCCGAAGCGCGCGGCCCCGACAGGCCAATCGCCTTGTCTTCGACGCGAAGGCCTCGCAGGAGGTGGATCGCGGCGGAATGCAGGCGATCGGCGACAGCTTGGGGGGCTTGACGGCGGCTGGTTTCCATAATTGCTTAGCTAAAGCTAACTAATTTCCCGGGAGGCACAATGGCCGCCGCCACATCGCCGGAGCTCGCGCAGGTCACCAACGTCGTGCACGATCTCGATCGCGCCGTCAAGTTTCACCGCGACACGCTCGGTCTGCCGCTGTTGTTTCAGGCACCGCCCGCGCTCGCGTTTTTCCAATGCGGTGCGGTGCGGTTGATGCTATCGCCGCCCGAGAATGCCGAGCAGGACCACCCCGGCTCCGTTCTCTACTTCCGGGTGACCGACATCGAGGCGCTGCATCGCACGCTGGTAGGGCGGGGAGTCAAATTCGTGGGTGAGCCGCACCGTGTACACCAGGCGGCCGACTACGACCTATGGATGGCCTTCTTCCACGACCCCGACAACAACCCGATGGCGCTCATGGAGGAGAAGCGGAAGGGGAAGTCTTCCTGAACGAAGACGCAATCGCGGCCGCGGCGACAAGCACATTGGCCACGATGACGGGCAGCGAATGGATCAGGACGCCGTACAGTGCCCACAAGACGGCCGCGACCCCTTGAACACGGCGCAGCGACGTTGGCTGTTTGGTGAAGTACGACACCAGGAACACCGCCGTCGCAAGCCAGCCGATCCAGTCGACCTTTGTCATGCGTGCCTCAGAAGGAAAAGCCCTTACGTAGCGTGACCGCCCAGCGCTTCCCGCGGACCCCGTCCCCGAACCGGTAACCGAACGCCAGCTCGGCTGCTTCGCCGCGCACCGCACGCGTGGGCCCGAACCGGAGCGATATCCCCGCATCCCCACCCTGCCGCGCCGGCTCGTCACCGTACCATGCACCGCCGTACTCGAGGAACGGCGCGATCCCGGCGGCGAACAGCCCGAGAATGTCGTGGGCGACCAGGATCCGGTCTTCCAGC
>Ga0184623_10000074_pt1 | contig 37810 bp, 32 predicted proteins | sample PLM1_100_b1_FD_133138 | JGI IMG/M metagenome (GOLD analysis project Ga0184623, IMG submission 133138) | Groundwater sediment microbial communities from an aquifer in East River, Colorado, USA - PLM1_100_b1 | ecosystem: Environmental > Terrestrial > Soil > Riparian zone | place: USA: East River... | reverse complement strand
GCCGGCGTGGCGCTCGGCCAGCCCGATCCGAAGCCGTACCTGCGGGTGGGCGACGTGGTCGAGCTGGAGATCGACGGGCTGGGTCGGCAGCGCCAGACGATGGGTCAGGCCTGACGCTCTAAGTTGGGATCCATGAGGATCGGGCTGCTGGGCACGGGGTACTGGGCCGCGGAGACGCAGGCTGCGGGAATGTCCGGGCATCCGGACGCGGAGTTCGTGGGCGTCTGGGGCCGGGATCCGGCGAAGGCGGGCGCGCTGGCCGCCCGGTACGGCGTGCGCGCGTACGACGACGTGGACACGCTCCTCGCCGACGTCGACGCGGTGGCCGTGGCGCTGCCGCCCGACGTCCAGGCGGAGCTGGCCACCCGGGCAGCGCGCGCCGGCAAGGACCTGCTGCTCGACAAGCCCATCGCGCTCACCATCGCGGCCGCCGACCAGCTCGTCGCCGCGGTCGAGGAGAGCGGCGTGGCGTCCGTCGTCTTCTTCACGAACCGGTTCCACCCCGAGATCGAGGCGTTCCTGGCCGGTCTCGGTCCGCAGGACGGCGCGCGCTTCACCTTGTTCGCGTCGATCTTCCAGCCGGACAGCCCGTACGCGGCGTCGGCGTGGCGCAAGGAGTACGGCGGCCTCTGGGACGTCGGACCGCACGCCCTGTCCGTCCTGCTCCCCGTGCTCGGCCCCGTCACCCAGGTGAGCGCCGTCGCGGGCCCGCACGACACGACGCACGCCCTGCTGCGCCACCGCGACGGCGCGGTCAGCACGCTCGCGCTCACCCTCGACGCGCCGCCCGCGTCCACCGCCTTCGAGTGCGTCTTCCACGGCGAGAGCGGCTTCGTGAGCCTGCCGAGCGGGGCCGGCGAGGCGGTCGACGCCTTCCGTAACGCCGTGGCGCAGCTCGCCCGCGCCCGGACTGCCGGCCATCCGTGCGACGTCCGGTTCGGGCGGGACGTCGTGGCGATCCTGGCTGCGGCCGAGGCTGCCCGCGACCGAGCCGAGGTCGTCACCGTCATCGCACAGTGAGGCTGCTGTAACAAGAAGTTACCGGTGTGAACAGTTGGCGCCGCTAGTTCGTGCTTCTTGGTAAGGGCGGGGGCCCCAACTGACGGGCGTCCCGCCATGTCTCCGAGAGGGAGCCGCATTGAGACGCCGAGTCCGCACAGGTTTCCTGGTGACCGGGCTGACCGTCCACCTCGCGATGGCCTCCACCGGGATCGCCGTACTGGCCACCAAGGCCCGCGAGCCGGCCGCCGCCGGGCCGGGCGTCGTCGCTCTCTCGGACAGCCCCACCCCGCCAGTCCGGTGCCAGGTGGCGTTCGTCCGCCGCGACCTGTGGAACACGGGGTTCACCGCCGACATCGTCGTCACGAACCGGGGCCCGCGGATCGACGGCTGGGTGCTGCGCTACACCTCCGGCGGCGTGCGCGTCGTACACGGCTGGAACGGCGTCTGGACCCAGCAGGGCGACCAGGTGAGCGTCCGGAACGCCGACTGGAACGCCGCCCTGGAGCCCGGCACGTCGGTGAAGACCGGGCTGCGCGGCGCGTACGACCGGGTGAACCCGCCGCCCACCGGCTTCTCCCTGAACGGCGTGGCCTGCGACTTCCCGGTGGTACGCCGGTCCTGATCGGACAGGTGCTCGACGGTCTCGCCCGTGACGCAGATCGTGCGCGTGACGTCACGCCCGCCGACGAGCGGCACGGTCCGGACCCCTGCGCCACGCTCGATCGGGACGGCATCCCCGGCGCGGAACACCAGGGGCCGGTCGCTCACCGGTACCGGAAACCGTCGAGGAACCGCCGGAACACGCCGCCGTGCTTGGGCAGCGGGGCGGACGGGGGCGGTGCCGTGCTGCGTTGCCGGGCCACGGGCTGGTCGTAGTCGGTGCGGGCGATCGCGTCGACGACCTGATCCTCGTCGAAGTGCTCCGACGCCGCGATCACGGGGACGAACCCGACCAGCATGCCGTTGCGCATCACCTGCGCCTCCAGGCCGGCGGTGCCGTCGGTGTCCCAGACCGCCTCACGGCCGTCCGGCAGCGCGACGCGTACCCCGAACTGGTACACGCCGGCCTTGGCGATGTGCGCGTCGATGCCCCGCTGGCGGAGCGTGTCGACGACCCGTCGAGCCCGGTTCTCATCCATCGTCTACCAAAAATAGCGCGCCCGGCATGCGGCGCCGCCGCCGAGTAGCGTAGTCGGCGAGCTGACAACCAGGGAGTTGACATGGCCACGACCCGCACCGCGAAGACGCACTGGGAAGGCAACCTCCTCGACGGCAAGGGCACGGTCGCCCTCGAATCGTCCGGGGTGGGCTCGTTCGACGTGAGCTGGCCGGCGCGGACAGAGGCGCCGAGCGGGCTAACCAGCCCCGAGGAGCTGATCGCCGCCGCGCACTCGTCCTGCTACTCGATGCAGCTGTCGCACGGGCTCGCCCAGGCCGGCGCCCCGCCACAGAGCGTGGATACGAGGGCCGACGTCACCTTCCAGCCCGGCACCGGGATCACCGGCATCCACCTGACGGTCCGCGCCAGCGTGCCAGGTATGTCCGCCGAGGACTTCGCCGCCGCGGCCGCGGACGCCAAGGCGAACTGCCCGGTCAGCCAGGCGCTCACCGGCACCACGATCACCCTCGACGCCGCCCTGGCCTAGTCCCCTCGGCGGGCGTTCTAAACTCAGCGGCATGGCTGCCTACGACTACCGATGCCGGACCTGCGACAGCGTTTTCGAGGTACGGCGCGGCATCGTCGACGACGCCGCCGAGGTGCGCTGCCCGGACGGCCACGACGACGTGGCGCGGCTCTGGTCCGCGGTCGCCGTCGGCGGCCGGTCCGCCGCACCCGCCGCTCCCGCCGCCGCGGGTGGGGGATGCTGCGGGGGCGGCTGCTGCAGCTGATGCCCGCATCGATGGTCACCGCTGAGGACGTGCGACGGATCGCGGCACCGCTGCCCCGTACGGAGGTCGCCGTCGTCCGTGACCGGCTCAAGTTCCGGATCCGCGGCATCGTCTACCTAGCGCTGTCCCGCGACGAGACGACGATGGGCTTCGCGTTCCCGAAGGAGGAGCGCGCCGCGCTCATCGCCGCCGAACCGGACAAGTTCTTCGCGCCGGTGCCGTCGGACGAGCGCTTCAACTGGGTGCAGGTACGCCTGGCCGCGCTCGACCACGACGAGCTGTACGAGCTGATCCTCGACGCGTGGCGCATGGTCGTCCCGAAGCGCGTGGCAGCCGAGTACCTGTCAGGCTGGCAGCCCGAACAGCGTGGCGGCGGCGTCCCAACAGACAGCGCGTAGCCACGCGTCGCCGAGGTCGAGACGGGCCAGCGCCTCCAGCTGGTGCGCATACGGGTACGGGATGTTCGGGAAGTCGCTGCCGAGCAACACCCGCCCGGCCAACCCCAGCTCGCGCAGGCGGAGCCGCAGCGCGGCGGGAAACGGCGCGAACTGTTCGACGAAGTCGGTGCCGGCCATCGTGGTGTCGAGGTGGACCCGCTCGTAGCGCTCGGCCAGGTCGAAGAACTCCCCGTACTCCGGCAGGCCGAGGTGGGCGACCACTGCCGTCAACCGCGGATGGCGGGCGAGCACCGCGCCGAGCGGTCCCGGTCCGGTGTGCGCGCCGGGCAGCGGCCCCGACCCGGCATGGACGACGACCGGCGTGCCCGCCTCAGCGAGCAGGCCCCAGACCGGGTCGAGCAGCGGATCGCGCGGGTCGTAGGCGCCGACCTGGACGTGCGCCTTGAACACCCGTACGCCGGCGGCGAGGGCCTTCTCGACGCGGTCGAGCACGCCGGGCTCCGGGTAGAACGTGCCGGACGGCAGGCAGCCGGGCGTCCGCGCGGCGAACTCCAGCGACCATTCCGTGAGGTCGGCGGCCATCCCGGGCTGGTGCGCATAGTTCAGCGCCGGATACACCCGCACGCCGAGCGCCGCGAGATGCGCCACCCGCTGATCATCCGGCCAGCGGTAGGTGATCGGCCACTCGATGCCGTACCGGGAGGCGTCGTCGAAGTACCGCCAGACCTTGCGCAGCATCCGCTCGGGATAGAAGTGGACGTGCACGTCCGCCAGGCCGGGCAAACCCAGCCCACGCCAGAACGCCGGCACCTCCGCATCGGTCAGCACCGCTCCAGCGTGCCACGGCGCCGGGCGCGCGAATCGGGCCGGTACCGTGCCAGGCATGAGCCGCAACGACGTCGGCACGCTCCTCGCCGTGGCCCACCGCGCCGGCAACAACCTGGCCGATCTGCAAGCCGCACTTGCCGCTGGCGTCGACCTCGTAGAGGCGGACATCCGTCTGTTCCGCGGTGCGCTGGAGGTGCGGCACCACCGGACGCTCGGCCCGCACCTGCTGTGGGACAAATGGCACCTCGCTCGCCGGCGCGACACCGAGCTGCCGGAGCTACGCGAGGTGCTCGGCACGCTGGCCGGTGATCCGCGGGTGATGCTGGATCTCAAGGGGACGGACGCCGCACTGGCCCCGCGAGTGGCGGCGCTGTTGCGCGAGGTGGCGCCTGGCCAGCCCCACACAGTCTGCACGAAAGACTGGCGGATGTTCGCGGCGTTCCAAGGCGATCCGCACGTGCGGCAGGTGTTCTCGGCAAGCAACCGGGCCCAGCTGAACCGGCTACGGGCGCTGCTGCGACGCCACCCCGCGTTCGGCGTGTCGATCCGGCAGCGGCTGCTGACGCCTGCCCTTGTCGCCGAGCTGCGCGGCCTGGTCGAACACGTGCTGGTGTGGCCGGTCGACACGCCGGAGGCGCTCGATCACGCCCGCTGGCTCGGCGTCACCGGCGTCATCAGCAAGGATCTGTCCCTGCTCCGCCAGATCCTCGCCGCCCGCTGAGCGGCGAAGCTGCCACCGCCGAGGACCAGTGCGGGCGCCCACGGCAGGAGCGCCACCAGGGCCACCACGCCCAGGGCGGCCGTCCACGAGACGCCGAGTGAGGCCAGCCCCACGGCGAGCGCGCCGCTGCGTGGGTTCGCGCCGTCCACTCCGGGTAGGACGCTCGCGAGCTGGCTTGCCCCGAACACCGCGAGCAGCCCGAGCAGATCGACGGGGTGCCCGACCGCGGTCACCGAACCGAGTACGAGGCCCGCGATCGACGCCTGGTAGCCCAGCGTCAGGGTGAGCCCGGCGACCAGTACCCGCGGGCGGGGCAGCTGCTGGCGGGTGATCAGGCCCGGGCGGCGCCACCGCAGGAGCAGAAGGGCGGCGAGTACGACGGCGGCGACCCCCGCGAACGCCGCCACGAGTTCGAGCGGCAACGCGATGCCGGTGAGCACGATCCCGAGCGCGATGCCGGCCATCCCGACGATGCGATCCAGCGCGACCTCGGTGAACGCGGCCGGCCGGTGCAACCCCGCGCCGTGCAGCTTGTGGACGCGCCACAGGTCGCCGGCGGCGTGCACCGGGGAGAGCAGCCCGAGCAGCTCACTCTCGGCGTAGGCGCGGACGTGCCACCAGCGGCTCTGCCCGCTCACGGACAGCGCGTGCCAGCGCAGCGGGCACAGCAGGTACTTGCCGACCGCGAACGGCACCAGCCCGAGCAGCACCGGCACCAGCGACGCGTCGGGTACGCGCGCGATGCTCCACAACGACACCCCCGCCGTCACCACGAGGACCGCGGCGCAGACCCACCCGTTGCTGGCCAGGCACCCGATCCTCGCGAGGACTCGCCGCCCGGAGGCCACGATTCCGTCCATGTCACAAGGTTCCCACCTGGTGACACTTCAATCCATATTCGGACGGTTACGCCTGGTGATCTAGATGGTGGACGCGAGGGAACGCGGTCATGCGCAGGTTCTACAGTGGGCTGTCACAGCGACCGGGCATGCGCGGTGAGGCGCCGCAACCGCTCGTCCGGGGTCTGGCGCGGGCAACTCGTGCACTTTCCGCAGCCGGGTGCCACGTAGATGAGGCAGCACGAGCAGCGCCGCACGTATCGGCGCGTGCCGATGTCGACGAAGCGCGGAACCGGCATCACCGCGCCGATCCCCCGCGCGACCGCGATGGCCAGCTCTGTCCCCTGCTCGACCGTGCCAAGAGCCGTGCCGGCACGCAGCGCCCAGTTGCCCAGGGAATCCGCCGTGATCGCCCAGAGCGCGCGCTCGGTCGCCCCGCTGACCGCCGCCAGCGGGGCGATCACCGCACCGAGACTCTCCCGCAGCGCCCGGCCGAGCCGCACGGGCCCACCGTCCAGCAGCCCGGAAGCGCGCCCGCCGCCGAGATCACCGTCGGGCCGGAGGTAGATCGCGAGGCCGGCGACGTCAACGGCCTTGCCCGCGACGAGCAGGGTCGTGACGGGCGCCGCCACCAGCGTCGAACTGGCCGAGTACCACCACAGGGTGCCAACCACGCGCGCGTCCGCTACCCGCCACCGCCGGCCCGTCTCGGCGATCCGTCCGGCAAGCCAACCAGGATCGGTGAGCACGGCAGCGTCCAGCACGGCCGCACCGGGATCGACCATCGCCGCAAGCTCGGGCACCGCGGCGACCGCCCGCGCGTACACCGCATCGAGCGGCTTCACCCGGAACCACCAGCAGTCACGCCGTCAGGTTCGCCGACGCCGCCGGGCACGTCCAGCGCGACACGGCGGCGAGCCAATCGACCCGCCGCCGTGCCATGCCCTGCCTACGCCGCTGTCCGTACCGGCGCCGGCCTCGCCGTCGGCGGAGTCACCGTGCCACCGGCGACCTGCCACTGCAGGTTGAGCGGCGGCAACGGGAAGCTCTTCTCGAAGATCGGGATGCCGAAGATCTTGAGCTGGACGAAGAGCGAGCCTTGCAGGTCGAACCCGGCGTAGAGCGCCCAGTCGAGCCGCTGCTTCGGGATCGCCTCGGCGTCCACGTCGGCGCGCAGGTACGGCGCCCACTCCAGCTCGGCGCCGACGGTCCCGTACAGCGCCACCTTCAGCTCGGCGCCGATCGTGGCCTTGGCCGTCGCGGTGCCGGTGATCCGCAGCTGCTTGCCGACCGTCGTCGCGGCGGTGGCGACTGGGAGCCGCTCCCAACCCGTCGCCTTGCGGTACTGCGCCCCGAGCGAGACCTCGCCGGTGGTCTTCTGCTCGGTGTCGATGCTCACCTGGCCACTGGCGCTGACCTGGTAGAAGTACGTGAGGTCGGCGTCGATGACGATCGGGAAGCCCGCCACGAACAGCGTCGTGTGGACGTGCACCTCGGCGAACGGGAGCCGCAGCGGCTGGCGCCCGGTGTCAACCTTGCCCGGCAGGGAGGCGTGCACCTTCCAGCCGTAGTCATACGCGCCGCCGATGCCGATCGAGGCCTCGGACGGAGCGAGACTCAGCGCGTGGTCACGCTTGTAGGAGAAGATCACCTGCGGCTGGAAGTGGACCCAGCCCGACAGCGTAGGGCCGCCCTGCTTGGTACCGCGGAAGCCGTGTTCGACGAGCGGGATGTCGAGGTCCAGCGCGAGCTCGCCGCCGACCGCGTGCCGGCCATCGGCGCTGCCGGTGGGCAGGGGCGCCGGGGCGATCCGGTCGGCCGGCGGCAACGCCGTGCCGCCCACGCTCTTGGCACCCGGCGGCGGCACCAGGCCGGGCTTCGGCTCCCCGCTGGGCGGGGACGACGGGGTGACCGTCGTGGACGGCGAGACGGCACCGGTCTTGGTCACAGCAGCCGAGACGCCCTTGATCAACGGCTTCACGCTGATACCGGACGGGCTGACGGGCGTCGCCGAGTTGATCGTCGCGTCGCCGAGCAGTTCGGGCAGCGTGGCGGGGGCAACCGTGACGGCGCCGCCGCTGTCCGGGGTGGCGTCGGTGACCTTGACGAGCGCGCCGTGCGGCAACTGCTTGGTGCGGCCGCTGGCGATCACGTCACCGGCCTTGACCGCCGGCTTGCCGCTGCCGTTCGCGGTCAGCGTGGCCTTGCCGGTCTTCGCGTTGTAGGAGGCGAGCCGGACCTCCTTCTTGCCGGTCACGTTCCGGACGCCGCCGGCCCCGTCGGCGCGCCCCACGGTCGCCGTCGTGGCCGTCTCGGCAACCGCCGTCGGTAACGCCGACGGGCTCTTCTCCCGCTCGGGCTCGTCCGGCACGAGCAGCATGCCGCCGGCGAACGCCAGCGGCGTGGCCACCGTGACGGCTGCTGTCCACATCAGCAGCCGTGGCCACGAGGATCGCTTCAATCCATTCCTCCAGGAACTCGGTACCGCATCGGAGCACCCGCGACCGGCCCCCACCGGCATTGACAGATGCGAAACAGATTCACGTTCGGAATGAATACCGCAGTTGGGTGGTCCCTGTACAGATGGGACATGTCATACCGGAGCGGGTTACACCAGACCAGCGTCGTGCGCGAGCAGCGCGACCTGCACCCGGTTGTTCAGCTCCAGCTTCATCAGCACCCGGGAGACGTGCGCTTTCACGGTGGCGACGCTCATGTACAGCTCGGCGCTGATCTCGGCGTTGGACCGGCCCTGCCCGATCGCCACGGCCACCTCGCGCTCCCGTTCGCTGAGCCGATCCAGCAGCGCACGGGCGCGGCGCCGCCCGTCGTCGGGGTCGGCGGCGCCGGCGACGCGGGCGATCAGCCGGCGGGTCACGGTGGGCGACAGGATCGGATCGCCGGCGGCGACGAGGCGGATCGCGCGCAGGATCTCCACGGGCGGCGTGTCCTTGAGCAGGAACCCGCCGGCGCCGGCCCGCAGCGCCCGGACCACCTGGTCGTCGGCGTCGAACGTCGTGAGCACGATGACCTGCGGCGCGTCCGGACGGGCGCGGATCAGCTCGGTCGCGGCCAGGCCGTCCACCTTCGGCATCCGGATGTCCATCAGGACGACGTCCGGGGCATGCGCGTCCACCGCCGCGGCGACCTCGCTGCCGTCCGCCGCCTCGCCGACGATGTCGATGTCGCCGGTGCCGGCGAGCATCATGGACAGTCCGGCGCGGACCAGCGGGTCGTCGTCGACGATCAGCACCCGGATCGGCGCGGAATGGCCGGGAGCGGGCGAACCGGGCACCGTCATGCTGGCCAGGGTAGCCAGGCGGCCAGCCGGAACTCCCGTCCCACGCGCCCGTGCTTCAGCTTTCCGCCGGCGAGGTTCGCCCGCTCGGTCAGCCCGACCAGACCCGCGCCGGCACCGGGGATGCCGGTAGCCGCGCGCAACGGCAGCGGGTTGCGGATCTCGATCCGCAGACCCTTCCCGGCCGAGCCGGCCAGAGTCAGCGTGACAGCGCCCTCAGGCGCGTGCTTGCGGGCGTTCGTCAGCCCCTCCTGGACGATCCGGTAGGCGTTGCGCCCGATGCTGGCCGGTGCCGCCCCGGGGTCATCGACGTGGTTCTTGAGCTTGACCTCCATCCCGGCCTGGCGGGACTCCTCCACCAGCCCGGGAAGATCGGCGAGCGTCGGCTGCGGGCGGGCCGGGGCGCCGTCGGCGCTCAGGTCACCGTCGCCGCGCAGGATGCCGATCACCTCGCGGAGGTCCTGCAGTGCCTGGTGCGCGCTGTCCCGGATCACGCCGGCCGCGCGCGACACCTCCGCGGGCGGCGCGTCGGGGCGGAACTCCAGCGCGCCGGCGTGCAGGCTGAGCAGCGAGATCCGGTGGGCGAGCACGTCGTGCATCTCCCGCGCGATCCGCTCGCGCTCGTGGTGGCGCGCCTGCTCGACGCGGAGTTGCTGCTCGGCCTCGGCCCGCTGCGCCCGCTCCCGCAGCGATAGCACGAGCTGGCGCCGGGCGCGGACCATCATGCCCCAGGCGACCACGGCCAGCGTGAGCAGAAGTCCGATCGTCAGGTCGACGAAGATGTCGCGCTCGTTGCTGACCACCATGACGTACACCGGCAGCGACGCCAGGTACAGCCCGGCCACGGCCGCCGCGATCGGGAAACGCCGGTGCACGGCCACCGTGAAGATGACGATGATCGTCGCGCCGCCCGCCGACGCGGAGAAGAGGCCGGCGGGTAGCAACGCCAGCGCCACGCCGACCGGCCACCGTCGCCGGAACCAGAGGGCGGCGCAGGCCACGACGCCGAGCGCGAGGTCGATCGCGCGGTGCGCCGTCGAGGTGACGCTCCCCTCGTTGACGGCCTCCCAGTAGCTCATCGCGCCGACGGCAACCGCGAACAGGAAGAAGCAGACGTCGACGAACCAGTCGCGGGTCGATCGGCGTGGCTGGCCGGAGGCGCCCCCGCCGTCGAGGTCGGGGTCGTACGTGAGGCTGGCCGGGAGCAGGGCGCGGTACCCACGGCCGAGGCGGGCCGTCGTCGTGGACGCTGCGGTGGTGCTCACACGGAAAGGCTACGGTCCGGACCCGCACGGCGGACCCGACCAAAGTCGACCGGCGCGTAGACCTTGGTCACCGGCCGTCACCCCACGGCCGACGCGCAATCGGCACCGGCCTCGCCAGGCTGGTGCCATGGCCGGATTCCCACTGCCGAGGGTGTCGCTCCTCGTGGACTACCTGGACTTCCTCCGCGGCTACGAGACGCTCGGGTACGCCGCTTTCGCGGCGCTGGCGCTGGCGGTGCTCGCCAGGGCGGGGCTACCGGCCGGGCGTTGACTCGGGTGGCAGAGGAATCCGAAATCGGCACCCGGCGTGCGCGGCTCACGGGCGGGCAGGCACGATCTACAGACACCATGACCCTCACCGACCACCTGCCGGCCAGCCCCGACCCCGACGCCCTCTTCGACGCGTTCACCGCGTGGGCTACCGGGCAGGGGACCGAGCTCTACCCCGCGCAGCAGGAAGCGCTGATGGAGATCGTGTCCGGCTCCAACGTCATCCTCAGTACTCCCACGGGATCCGGGAAGAGCCTGGTTGCCGTCGGCGCGCACTTCACGGCGATGGCGCAGGGCAGGCGGAGCTTCTACACGGCCCCGATCAAGGCGCTGGTGTCGGAGAAGTTCTTCGCGCTGTGCGCCACGTTCGGCCCGGCCAACGTGGGCATGATGACCGGCGACTCCAGCGTCAACGCCGGCGCGCCGATCATCTGCTGCACGGCCGAGATCCTCGCCAACATGGCGCTGCGGGACGGATCAACCGCCGACGTCGGCCAGGTCGTCATGGACGAGTTCCACTTCTACGCCGAGCCCGACCGCGGCTGGGCCTGGCAGGTGCCGCTGCTGGAACTGCCCGACGTGCAGTTCGTGCTCATGTCGGCGACCCTCGGCGACGTCACGCACTTCGAGAAGGACCTGACGCGGCGCACCGGCCGGGACACCGCCGTCGTCAGCTCCGGCGAGCGGCCGGTGCCGCTGATCTTCTCGTACGTGATGACGCCGCTGCACGAGACGATCGAGGAACTGCTCGGCGCGCGGCAGGCGCCGATCTACGTCGTCCACTTCACGCAGGCGTCGGCGCTGGAACGGGCGCAGTCGCTGATGAGCATCAACGTCTCGACGCGCGCCGAGAAGGACGCGATCGCCGAGCTGATCGGCAACTTCCGCTTCACCGCCGGGTTCGGCAAGACGCTGTCGCGGCTGGTGCGTCACGGCATCGGCGTCCACCACGCCGGGATGCTCCCCAAGTACCGCCGGCTCGTGGAGATGCTCGCCCAGGCCGGGCTGCTGAAGGTCATCTGCGGGACGGACACCCTCGGCGTCGGCATCAACGTCCCGATCCGCACCGTGGTCTTCACCGCCCTCACCAAGTATGACGGCGTGCGCACCCGCCACCTCAAGGCCCGGGAGTTCCACCAGATCGCCGGGCGGGCCGGGCGGGCCGGCTACGACACGGTCGGCGGCGTCGTCGTGCAGGCGCCCGAGCACGTCGTGGAGAACGCCAAGGCGCTGTCGAAGATGGGCGACGACCCGAAGAAGCGCCGCAAGTGGGTCCGCAAGAAGGCGCCCGAAGGGTTCGTCTCGTGGGGCGAGCCGTCGTTCGAGAAGATCGTCGCCGCCGAGCCGGAGCCACTGACGTCGAGCTTCCAGGTCAGCCACTCGATGCTGCTCAACGTGATCGGCCGCCCCGGCGACGCGTTCGCCGGCATGCGGCATCTCCTCACCGACAACCACGAGCCGCGGTCGGCGCAGCTCAAGCACGTGCGGCGGGCCATCGCCATGTACCGGGCGCTGCTCGCCGGCGGCGTGGTCGAGCGCCTCGACACCCCTGACGAGGAGGGGCGGACCGTCCGGGTCACCGTGGACCTGCAGTTCGACTTCGCCCTCAACCAGCCACTGTCACCGTTTGCGCTGGCCGCGATCGGGCTGCTGGACCGGGAGTCGCCGACGTACGCGCTCGATGTGCTGTCGATCATCGAATCCACTCTGGACGATCCGCGCCAGGTGCTGTCGGCGCAGCAGTTCAAGGCGCGCGGCGAGGCCGTAGCGCAGATGAAGGCGGACGGCATCGAGTACGAGGAGCGCATGGATCTCCTCGACAGTGTGACGTACCCGAAGCCGCTCGCCGAGCTGCTCGACGCCGCGTACGAGACATACCGGCGCGGTCATCCGTGGGTCGCCGACCACCAGCTCGCGCCGAAGTCGGTCGCCCGGGACATGTACGAGCGGGCCATGAACTTCGTCGACTATGTCGGCTTCTACAACCTGGCCCGCTCGGAAGGGCTGGTGCTGCGGTACCTCGCCGACGCGTACAAGGCCGTCAAGCAGACCGTGCCCGACGACGCCAAGACCGAGGAGCTGAGCGACCTCGTCGAGTGGCTGGGCGAGCTGGTCCGGCAGGTCGATTCCAGCCTGCTGGACGAGTGGGAGCAGCTGCGCAACCCGGGCGCGGTCCCCGTCGCGGCCCCGATCGACGAGCGGCCGCCGGCCGTCACCGGCAACGTGCGGGCGTTCCGGGTGCTGGTACGCAACGCGCTGTTCCGGAGGGTCGAGCTGGCGGCACTGCGACGCTGGTACGACCTCGGTGAACTGGACGCCGACGCGGGCTGGTCCAGCGAGGACTGGCAGGAGGCGCTGGAGCCGTACTTCGCCGAGCATGCCGGGATCGGCACGGGTCCAGACGCGCGCGGGCCGAAGCTGCTCATGATCGACCAGCAGCCCGGCAAGTGGATTGTCCGGCAGATCTTCGACGACCCCGCCGGCGACCACGACTGGGGCATCAGCGCCGAGGTCGACCTGGCCGCCTCGGACGATGCCGGCGTCGCCGTCGTGCGGATCACCGATGTCAACCAACTCTGAACCGAACCAACTGGCCGACCAGCAGCACGCCCGCCCCAACCCGCACGCCCCAACCCGAAACGGACTTGCGTGCCTTCAACGGGCGCCCGTAGCCACGAATACCCCGCAAGTCCGTTTCGTGACGACGGCGGCGGCGGCGAACCCACCAAACCCCGCCGGCCCCGCCGGCCGCCGCCGACCCGCCAGCCCCGCTAAGCCGGCGAGCGCTCCGTCACCTGGCCAGAGTCGACCTCGAACCGGCGATTCGTGGTGACCGCGTCCAACATGCGGCGATCGTGGGTGACGAGGAGCAGCGTGCCCGGGTAGTCCGCGAGCGCGGCTTCGAGCTGCTCGATCGCCGGCAGGTCGAGGTGGTTGGTGGGTTCGTCGAGGACGAGCAGGTTGGTGCCGCGCGCCTGGAGCAGCGCCAGGGCGGCGCGGGTTCGCTCCCCCGGCGACAGCGTGCCGGCAGGCCGCAGCACGTGCGCCGCGCGCAGGCCGAACTTCGCGAGCAGCGTCCGCACCTCGGCGGCGTTCAGTTGCGGGACGGCGGCGCCGAACGCGTCGAGTAGCGGCTCGTCGCCGAGGAAGAGCCCGCGCGCCTGGTCGATCTCGCCGACGACCACGCCGGGGCCGAGCGCGGCGTTGCCCTCGGAGAGCACGATCCGGCCCAGCAGCGCGGCGAGCAGCGTCGACTTGCCTGAGCCATTGGCACCGGTGATCGCGACCTTGTCTGCCCAGTCGATCTGCAGGTCGACGGGCCCGAGCGTGAAGCCGCCGCGCTGGACCACCGCGCCCCGGACGGCCGCGACGACAGCGCCCGCGCGCGGGGCCGCCGCCAGCTCCATCCGCAGCTCCCACTCCTTGCGCGGCTCTTCGATCTTCTCCAGGCGCTCGATCATGCGATCGGTCTGCCTGGCCTTCGACGCTTGCTTCTCGGTCGCCTCGGCGCGGAACTTGCGGCCGATCTTGTCGTTGTCGGTGGCCTTCCGCCGCGCGTTCTTGACGCCCTTCTCCATCCACGCCCGCTGGGTGCGGGCCCGCGCCTCCAGATCGCCGCGGGTGTCGGCGTACTCCTCGTACGCCTCGCGGGCATGCCGGCGGGCGACCTCGCGCTCCTCCAGGTACGCCTGGTAGCCGCCGCCGAAGCTGTTGACCTGCTGCTGGGCGAGATCGAGTTCGACCACCCGGGTGACGGTCCGGGCCAGGAACTCGCGGTCGTGGCTGACGAGCACGGTGCCGGCCTGCAGCCCGGCGACAAACTTCTCGAGCCGGTCGAGGCCGTCGAGGTCGAGGTCGTTGGTCGGCTCGTCGAGCAGAAAGATGTCGTAGCGGCTGAGCAGCAGTGACGCCACGCCGGCCCGGGCGGCCTGCCCGCCCGAGAGCGAGGTCATCGCCGCGTCGAGGCCGATGGTCAGGCCCAGGTCACGAGCGACCTCGGCCGCGCGTTCCTCCAGGTCGGCGCCGCCGAGGGCGAGCCACCGCTCCAGGGCGTGTGCGTACACGTCGTCGGAGCCTGGCGCGCCTGCCGTCAGCGCCTCGGTCGCGGCGTCGAGGTCACGCTGCGCGTCGCTGACGCCGGTGCGGCGGGCCAGGAACGCGGCGACCGTCTCGCCGGGGCGCCGATCGGGCTCCTGCGGCAGGTGGCCGACGGTGGCAGTCGGCGGGCTCAGCTGGATCACGCCGTGCTCGGGAACGGCGAGGCCGGCGAGCATCCGCAGCAGCGTCGACTTGCCGGCGCCGTTGGCCCCGACGAGACCGATGACATCGCCCGGCGCGACGACGAGTTCCAGCCCGGAAAACAGGGCCCGATCGCCGTGGCCAGCGGCGAGATCCTTGACGACGAGAGTTGCGCTCATAGGACGCAAACGCTACCGCTCAGGCCAGCCACTCCCGGCAGCGGCGCCAGGCGTCGGCGGCGTCACCGGCCCGCCTGTCATCACTCGAACGGGTGATTTGACCCGCCGCGCGTTCAGTCGTAGTGTGCGTTGTGCGAATGTATGTTCGGATCGCGAACAGAGGCGGTGGCCCGTGGCGCAGCTCCTCCCCCTCGCCGAGGCGGTGGCCGAAGTCGTCCGCGACGGCGACACGGTGGCGTTCGAGGGCTTCACACACCTGATCCCGTTCGCCGCCGGCCACGAGGTGATCCGCCAGCGCCGGCGTGACCTCACGCTCGTGCGCATGACCCCGGACGTGATCTACGACCAGCTCATCGGCGCCGGCTGCGCCCGCAAGCTCGTGTTTTCCTGGGGCGGTAACCCCGGAGTCGGGTCGCTGCACCGGTTCCGCGACGCCGTCCAGCACGGCTGGCCCGCCCCGCTGGACCTGGAGGAGCACAGCCACGCGGGCATGGCCAACCGGTACGTCGCCGCTGCCTCGGGGCTGCCGTTCGCGGTGCTGCGCGGGTACGTGGGCACTGACCTGCCCGCCCAGACGCCGAACATCGCCCCGATCACCTGCCCGTTCACCGGCGAGGTGCTGACCGCCGTGCCGGCGCTGAACCTGGATGCGGCGGTGATCCACGCCCAGCGCGCCGACCGCGACGGCAACGTGCAGCTGTGGGGCATCACCGGCGTGCAGAAGGAGGCCGTGCTCGCGGCGAAACGCTCGCTGGTCACGGTCGAGGAGGTCGTGGAGGTGTTGGAGCCGAAGCCTGGCGCGGTCGTGCTGCCCACCTGGGCGGTCGGGTACGTGGCACACGTGCCCGGCGGCGCGCACCCGTCCTACGCCCACGGCTATTCGGTCCGCGACAACGCCTACTACCAGCGCTGGGACGCGATCAGCCGGGACCGGGAAACGTTCACCGCCTGGCTCGACGCGCTGACCGGGGTCCGCACGTGAACTACACCTCGGACGAGATGATGACGGTGGCCGCTGCGCGCGCCCTGCGTGACGGCGCGGTGTGCTTCGTCGGGATCGGCCTGCCCAGCACCGCCGCCAACCTGGCCCGCCGCACCCACGCGCCCAGCCTTGTTCTGGTGTACGAGTCGGGAACCATCGGCGCCAAACCCACCAGCCTGCCGCTCTCCATCGGCGACGGCATCCTCGCCGACACGGCCGACGCCGTCGTGAGCGTGCCCGAGGTGTTCAACTACTGGCTCCAGCCCGGCCGCATCGACGTGGGCTTCCTCAGCGCTGCCCAGCTCGACCGCTTCGGCAACATCAACACCACCGTGATCGGCGCCGACTACCGCAATCCATCCGTACGGCTGCCCGGCGCCGGCGGTGCGCCGGAGATCGCGGCGTCCTGTGGCGAGGTGATCGTGGTCGTCCGGCAGAGCCGCCGCGCCTTCGTCGACCGGGTCGACTTCGTCACCTCACTCGGGTACGGCCGCGGGCGCGGTGACCGGGAGCGGCTCGGCCTGCGTCGAGGCGGTCCGAGCCGGATCATCACCGACCTTGGTGTGCTACAACCCGAGCCGGAGACCTGCGAGTTCGTCCTCACCCACCTGCATCCTGGGGTGACCGTCGAGCAGGCGCTCGCCAGCACCGGCTGGGCATTGCGGGTCTCCCCCGACCTGGCTCGCACGGCGCCGCCGACAGCAGAGGAGCTGTCGGTGCTGCGAGCGCTCGAAGCAACCAAAGGAGCAGCATGATCGCCGCCGACGTGTTCATCGCGGACGCCGTCCGCACGCCGATCGGCCGGTACGGCGGCGCGCTGGCCGGCGTCCGCCCAGACGATCTTGCCGCCACGGCGGTGCGCGCGCTGGTGGACCGGTCCCCCGGCCTCGACCCGGCCCGCATCGACGACGTGCACTTCGGCGACGCGAACGGCGCAGGCGAGGACAACCGTGACGTCGCGCGGATGGCGGTGCTCCTCGCCGGCCTGCCGACGTCGGTACCCGGCGTGACGGTGAACCGGCTCTGCGGCTCCGGGCTGGAGGCGGTGATCGGGGCGTCGCGGGCGATCGCGGTCGGTGACGCGTCGGTCTGCGTGGCCGGCGGCGTCGAGTCGATGAGCCGGGCGCCGTGGGTGCTGCAGAAGCCCGAGCGGGCCTACCCGCGCGGCCACGAGACGCTGCACTCCACCACGCTCGGCTGGCGGATGGTGAACCCCGCTATGCCACCTGAGTGGACGATCGGGCTCGGCGAGGCGACCGAACTACTGGCCGAGCAGTACAAGATCGACCGGGACGCCCAGGACGCGTTCGCGGTCCGCAGCCACCAGCGGGCCGCCGACGCGTGGGACTCCGGGGTTTTCACCGACGAGGTGATCCCCGTCGGCGACCTCACGCGCGACGAGGGCGTCCGCGCCGACACGTCGATGGACGCGCTGGCCCGGCTCAAGCCGGTGTTCCGCCCGGGCGGCACCGTCACGGCCGGCAACTCCTCACCACTTAACGACGGTGCCGCCGCCCTGCTCCTCGCCGACGCCGCCGGGCTGGAGACGAGCGGCGGCCGGCCACTGGCCCGGATCGCCGCTCGGGCCGTGCACGCCGTCGACCCGCGGCAGTTCGGCATCGGCCCGGTCGAGGCTTCCCGGTGCGCGCTGGCCCGGGCCGGCATCGGCTGGGGCGACCTGTCCGTGGTCGAGCTGAACGAGGCGTTCGCCGCCCAGTCGCTCGCCTGCCTGGCCGAGTGGCCCGACCTCGACCCGGAGATCGTGAACCCGAACGGCGGCGCCCTCGCGCTCGGCCACCCGCTGGGTGCGTCCGGCGCGCGGATCCTCGGCTCGCTGGCCTGGGAACTGCGCCGGCGCGGCGGCGGCTGGGGTCTCGCCGCGATCTGCATCGGCGTCGGCCAGGGCCTGGCCGTCGTCCTCGAAGCGTGACGTCCAGATGCGGGCAGCATGGTGGTGCCTATAAGCCACGAACATGTCGCCCGGATCGCGTAGAAGGAGGCAGGAGTGACCGCAGAGATCAGCCGACTGGTGCTGCCGACCTACCGCCGGGACGACGCGTCGCATCCGCCCCTTGACTTCGCCGGCTACACGTCGACGGCCTTGCGGGCTCCGACTCGCCCGCTGCGCCCGCTGCCGCAGTGGCTCACCGAGATCACCGGGCCGGTGCTCGGCCGCGACCGCGTCGGCGCGCTGGACCACGATCTGACCCGCCAGCACGACGGCGAGCCGCTCGGCGAGCGGATCGTCGTCAGTGGCCGGATCCTCGACGCGAACGGCCGCCCGGTGCCCGACACGCTGGTCGAGGTATGGCAAGCGAACGCGTCGGGCCGGTACGCCCACGCCGTCGACCGGCACGACGCGCCGCTCGACCCGAACTTCAGCGGGGTCGGCCGCACCGTCACCGACGCTGACGGCGACTACCGGTTCGTCACGATCAAGCCGGGCTCGTACCCGTGGCGCAACCACGACAACGCATGGCGCCCGGCACACATCCACTTCTCGCTGTTCGGCACGGCGTTCACGCAGCGGCTCGTCACCCAGATGTACTTCCCGGGCGACCCGCTTTTCGCCCAGGACCCGATCTACAACGCCATCCGCGACGAGCGTGCCCGCGAGCGGATGGTGTCGCGGTTCGACCTCGACAGCACCGTGCCGGAGTGGGCGCTGAGTTACCGGTTCGACATCGTGCTGCGCGGCCCGGACGCCACCCCGTTCGAGGAGGACCACGCATGACCACCCTGGAGACGACGCCGTCGCAGACCGTCGGGCCGTTCTTCGCCCTCCCCGACGGGCTGCCGTGGCCGGACGGCCCCGACGTTGTGCCCGACGGGACGCCCGGCGCCGTTGTGATCAGCGGCCGGCTTCTCGACGGCGCCGGCGACCCGGTGCCGGACGCGCTGATCGAGACATGGCAGGCCAGCCCCGGCGGGCGGTTCGCTCATCCCGACGATCCGCGTGGCGCCGTCGACGAGGGGTTCCGTGGATTCGGCCGCTGCGCCACGGACCCTGAGGGCGCGTTCTGGTTCCGGACGGTCAAGCCCGGGCCACTGCCCACTCCGGACGGCCGCGTCGAGGCACCGCACCTCGACGTCACCGTGCTCGCGCGCGGCCTGCTCCAGCGGCTCGTGACCCGGCTCTACTTTCCGGATGAGCCAGTGGCCAACGCGGCCGATCCGGTGCTGTCCTCGGTCGAGGATCCCGCCGCCCGGGAGTCGCTGATCGCGCGGGCAACCGGCGGCGGCCTGCGGTTCGACATCCACCTGCAGGGCGACCATGAGACCGCCTTCTTCGCCATCTGACGAAGCGCCGTCCAGCCCGGCCGCCCTGTCTGGCCCGGCCGCTTTGTCAGGCTCGCCCGCCGGGGGCGGAACGCTGTCCGGCTCGCTGTTCGGGCCGCTCTCCGGCGATCCACGCGTCGACGCGGAGACGGGCGACCAGGCCTGGCTCCAGGCGATCCTCGACTTCGAGAGCGGCCTGGCCACCGCGCAGGCCGCGGCCGGGCTGATCCCCGCTGAGGCCGCCGCCGCCATCGCCGACCTCTGCGCGGCCGAGGAGTTCGACGCCGCCGACCTCGGGCAGCGCGCGGTGATGGCTGGCAACCCGGTGTTGCCGCTGGTGCGCGACCTCGGCGTGCGGCTGCCGGCCGCGGCTCGCCCGTACGTCCACCACGGCGCCACCAGCCAGGACGCGCTCGACACGGCGGCCAGCCTGGTCGCGTACCGGGCGCTCGGGCCGATCCTCGACGACCTGCACGGCGCCGCCGACGCGTGCGCCGACCTGGCCGACACGCACCGGAACACCGTGATGGCCGCCCGGACGCTGCTCCAGCAGGCGCTGCCGACCACATTCGGACTCAAATGCGCGGGCTGGCTTACCGCGCTTGACCACGCCGGCGGCGCGCTGGCCCGGATCCGAACCGAGCGGCTCGCGGTGCAGTACGGCGGCGCCGCCGGGACCCTCGCCGCACTCGGCCCCGGCGGCGCGCAGGTCACCGCACGGCTCGCCGCCGAGCTCGGCCTGGCCGCGCCGGCGCTGCCGTGGCACACGGACCGGAGCCGGATCGGCGAGCTGGCCGGCGCGCTGGGCGTCGCGGCGGGTGTGCTCGGCAAAGTCGCGCGCGACGTCGTACTGCTGGCGCAGACCGAGGTCGGCGAGGTGGCCGAGGCGACGGGCGGCGGTTCCTCCGCGATGCCGCACAAGCGGAATCCGGTCCGGGCGGTACTCGTCGTGGCCGGCACCGGTCGGGTCCCTGGGCTGGTCGCCACGGTGCTGAGCAGCGCGTCCCAAGAGCACGAGCGGGCCGCGGGCGGCTGGCACGCCGAGTGGGAGACGCTGACCGCGCTGCTCCGGCTCGTCGGCGGCGCGGCGGCCCGTACCCGTGAACTCCTGGGCGGGCTGCGCGTCGATCCCGAACGGATGCGCCGCAACCTGGACCTGACCGGCGGGCTGCTCCTCACCGAGCGCGTCGCCGTCCTACTCGCCCCGGCGCTCGGCCGCGCCGCCGCCCACGATCTTCTCGCGCGAATCGGCAGGGAAGCGCCCGGGACGCTCCGGGACGCGTTACTCGCCGATCCGGAGATCCGCACGCACCTCGACCGGGCCACGATCGACGAGGCCCTGGACCCGGCCGGCTACCTCGGCAGCGCCCCGGAGTTCGTGGACCGGGCGCTTGCGGCGCACCGGGAGAGGAAGGCGCCGTGAGCGTCGCCCTGCACTACCAGTGGTCGGGGCCGGCCGGTGCGCCGGTACTCGTCCTCGGTAGCTCGCTCGGGACCACCGGCACGATGTGGGAACCGCAGCTGCCGGCGCTGCACCGGCATTTCCGGGTCCTGCGATACGACCACCGCGGCCATGGTGCCTCGCCTACGCCCGCCGGGCCGTACACGATCGACGACCTGGGCGGCGACGTCCTCGCCCTCCTCGACACGCTCGGCGTGGAACGCGTGTCCTACGCCGGGCTCTCCCTCGGCGGCATGGTCGGGATGTGGCTCGCCGCCACCGCGCCAGAACGGGTCAACCGCCTCGTCCTGTGCTGCACGTCGGCACGGTTCGACACGCCCCAGCCGTGGATCGAGCGCGCCGCCCAGGTGCGCGCCAACGGCACCTCCGCCGTCGCCGAGCAGGTGGTCGCCCGCTGGTTCACGCCAGCCTTCGCCGCGCACGAGCCGGCCCTGATCGCCAGCGCCCACGCCGCCATCATCGGTACTCCACGCCAGGGCTACGCCGGCTGCTGCGACGCCCTCGCCGCGCTCGACCTGCGGCCGCTGCTGCCCGCGATCACCGCGCCTACCCTGGTCGTCGCGGGCGCTGACGACCAGGCCACGCCGCCCGCGTACGGCCGAGCGATCGCCGCCGCGATCCGCGGAGCCCGTCTCGCCGTCATCCCCGGCGCTGCCCACCTCGCGAACGTCGAAGCGCCCGACGCGGTAACCGCGCTGCTGGTGGGCCACCTGGCCCAGCCGCCGGGGATGGCGGTGCGCCGGGAGGTTCTCGGGGACGCCCACGTCGACCGCGCGACGGCCGGCGCCGACGCGTTCACCGCCGACTTTCAGGACCTCATCACCCGGTACGCCTGGGGCGAGATCTGGAGCAGGCCCGGCCTCGACCGGCGCACCCGCAGCGCGATCACCCTCGCCATGCTGGCCACGTTGCACCACGACGAGGAGCTGGCCATCCACGTCCGCGCGGCGCTGCGCACAGGGCTGACGCGAGAGGAGATCAAAGAGGTGCTGCTCCAGGTGGCGATCTACGCCGGGGCGCCAGCGGCGAACCGCGCGTTCGCCGTAGCCCAGCGAACGTTCCAGTCGTTGGACGCGGGCTAGGGTTTGGGTCCGAGACAGCCCCTAGCCAGTCCGGGTGCAGTCCATGATCCAGTTCGTCTCCCAGGTCTGCTCACCGTCAACGGAGTACGCCTGCTCCCACCGGGCGGACGTCGGCGTGATCCGCGACCACTTGTAGCGGGCGCGGACGGGCATGCCCTCGTGGACGTCGTCGCCGAACAGCTCGCACTCGCCCCCGGCGAAGCCGCCGACGACCGGCGCCTGGAGAAGCCCGGTGCGGCTGTTCACCCAGTAGATCGTCCACTCGCGCCGCTCGGGGTCGTAGAGCCGCAGCGTGAGGCCCTTGAAGCCCTTCGTCGGGAACGTCATCTCGTCGACGTTGGCCGCGCCGTCCAGCACGCTCCGGCACTCCAGGGTGGCCGGGAATTCCTCCCACTCGTCGCAGTCGACGAGCAGCTTCACGGGCCGCCGGTTCACCACGTTCCAGGTGCCGTGGAGGAAGTGGAAGTCGGTGGTCATGGATGTCCCTCTCGCCGGTGCCGGTGCCCGAAGGCCGTGCGCCGACGCTAACGACGTGTCCCTGACAGCTCCTGTCAGCGATCTGCACCCAATTTCCGCGGCTCAGCGCAGGGGCGTCGGGAAGGCGACCGGGCTGCGGTGCCCGTCCCGGTCGACCGCCCGGACCCCGAAGAAGACGTTGTCCTTGGACAGGTCGATCTTCGCGCTGGTGACGTCGCCAACCCCGATGACCGTCGTCCAGTCCGGCGCCGTCGTCTCGCGCCACACCACCTCGTAGCCAGCGAGGTCCGCCTCGGTGCCACGCTGCCACACCAGGTCGGTGTCGTTGGTGAGCTGATCGGTCCGCACCCGGACGCCCGTCGGCGTGCCCGGCCCCTGCGCCAGTGACCAGATCGTCGCCGTGTTCACCCGCGCTACCCGCGCGATGTAGCCGAAATCGCAGAACTCCGGCAGGTCGCCGAACTGCTTGCCGTCCACCACCTTGACGTCCTGGTGCTGGTGGGCGAAATCCTCGTCCGGCTCGGTGAACCGCGCGGCCGGGTACCCGCGCTCCAGGAACGCGATGTGGTCGCCGCCGCGCAGGTAGCGATCCCGCCGGTAGATGGTCCGGACCGTCATCCCGACCGCGCTGTTCTGCGCGACGCTGGTCACGAACCGGGCGAGCTGGCGCGATGGCGAGTCGTTCTCGCCGCCCACCGACCGCCGGATGCCCGCCTGTTCGGGCGTCTCCGCGGTCGGCACGCCCTCGGCGAAGAGCCGCACCGTACGCGAGTCGCGGGTGCCGTCGTCGGCGGTGCTGCTGCCGACGATGTCGTTGGTGAACATCGCCTGGACGTCCGTGCCCGCTGTCTTGAGCTGCTGGGCCAGGTGGTGGGCGCCGTAGAGCCCCTGCTCCTCCCCCGCCACCGCCGCGAAGATGATCGTCGCCTCGGAGCGGCGGGTGGCCATGATCCGCGCCATCTCCAGCACGACGGCGACCCCGGACGCGTCGTCGTCGGCGCCCGGCGCGTCGCTGGTGGCGTCCATGACGTCCGTCGCGCGCGAGTCGTAGTGGCCGGAGACCACGTACACCCGCTCCGGCGTTGCCGATCCGCGCAGCGTCGCCAGCACGTTCGTGATCGTCGTCGCCACCGGGATGCGCGGCGCCGGCTGCTGCACGTACGACTGGAGTTCGGCGGTCATCCGCCCGCCCGACGTCGCGGCGTGCCGCTGGAACTCGCCCAGGAGCCAGTCCCGGGCGGCGCCGATGCCGCGCGCCGGATCGTCCTGACTGGACATCGTGTGCCGGGTGCCGAACGAGGCCAGCTTCCGTGCCGTCGCCTCGATCCGTCGTGCGTCGATGGCGCGGAGCAGTGCGCGCAGTTCGGCGTCGGGCTGCTGCGGGACGGCGGGAGAGCCGGGGCCGCCGGGCCGGCCGAGCGGCGCCGCGACGGCCTCGCTACCGGTGGCGACGGCCGCGAAGGTGGCCGCGAGCGTCGCGGCGGAGGTGGAGAGAAAGGTACGCCGGCTGGACTTGGACTGGTGCGTTGGTAAGTGTCCCATCCATCCGGTTTACCCTGCTCGCCCGGGCATGTCCAGATACAGAGGCGAGCTTGCACCGTCCGGCATTTACGGCCTCGGTCCGACTGGATCCTTCGTCGGCGTCATCACCAGCAGGTGCAGCTCGTTCGGGCCGAGTGAGACGCCCGGTGCCTGGAACGAGCCGTCGGCGCGCGGGCTAGCGACGAAGCTCTCCACCTTGCGCAGCGCGCCGCTGTGCATGTCCTTGCCGATCTTGTACCGCTCGACCAGGACGTTCGAGTCCCGGAACGCCGGCGGCACGTTCGCGATCTTCACCTGGGAGACGTACGTGGCCTTGCGGGTCCACTGGTAGTTCCAGGTCATGACGGCGATCTTCTGCGGGTTCGCCGCCGCCAACGCGTAGACGCCGATGCCATGGCGGTCGAGGCGGTCAGACGTCGCGGCGTACCGCGTCTCCGGCAGCATCGACTGCATCCGCATCGCGTTGTAGTACGGCCGCGGTTCGCCACTGTCGGTGTCGAGGAACATGTCCTTGCGGTCGTTCTCGGGGTGGTCGATCGTCCAGTGCAGCGGGATGACGTCGCGCTGGTTCAGGTAGTAGTAGTGCATCGCGGCCATGCCGGCAGCCTGGATGTGCAGGTCGGCGTCGAGGCCGAGCGCCGGGGACGACTCTCGCAGCGCCGGGAACGTGCCCGACTCGGTGACCAGCACGGGCCGGCTCACCAGGCCACGCCTGGTGAGCATCTGGTCGAGCCGGCGCCGTTCGGTGGCCACGATCGCCGGGTTGTCCTTGTCGTCGTGCCACTCGCCGTCGGTGCTGATCAGGTACTGGTGGTAGCTGACGAAGTCCAGCCGCTTGCCCGGATCGGAGTCAGCCTTGTACCGGTCGAGGAACTGGCCGATCCGCCGCTCGCTGAACGTGTCGAGGGTCGGGCCGCCGATCTTCAGCTCCGGGCCGGGCAGCTTCATCGCGCTGACGGCGTTCACGACCCGGTACATCATCCGGTACTTCGGGTAGTACGCCTCGATGTCCGCGGGCTCGTTCTCTGCCTCGACGTACTGGATCTTCGGGTACCGCTGCTTGTAGTGGGCGAGCATGTCGCGCTGGGCGGCGAGCATGTCGTCCGCGCTGAAGCTGCCCTTCGTGACGAGCGGATCGTAGTTCGACTGCCAGACGACGATCAGCACGTCGCTCAGCTCGTGGTACGTATCGAGGTAGTCGTACCAGCGGGAGTACTTCGGCGTCCGGGTCGCGGTGTCGTAGGCGTCCTCGAACGTCAGCCACACCCGGACATGAGTCAGCTTGAGCCGCGCCAGGCTAGCCATTGTGGACGGTCCGTAGCGCCAGCTCTTCGGGGTCGCGCTGAGCTGCCCACCGGGCCGGAACGGGAACGCCCCAAGGTTGCGGCCGAGGTCCACGCTGATCGTGTTCGGCTCGCCGGCAGAGACCCGTTCAGACTCCACCCCGGGCGCTGCCCGCTGCGAGCTCGGCGCCTCAGTCGTGCACCCGACCAGCCCGAGCACCGCCACGACGACCAGCGCGGCAACGCCATAGCGGGACCTCACGGGCGCACCGGCGGCACGAAGTCGGACGTCGCCACACCGTCCCGGAACGCCGCCTTCGTCTTCGGGCTGCGGCTGAACCGCCAGTCCTGGGTCTGGCCCGCCTTGTTGTATTCGAACCAGATGAAGCCGAGCACGTCCGGTCGGGTCTTGAGCCAGCGGAACAGGTCGGTGGTCCACATGACCTGGTTGGGGCCAGGTTGGGCGCCGGTCTCGGTGATGAGGACGGGCCGCTTCGTGAACGCGCGCAGCTTGGTCAGGGTCGGGTCGAAGACCGCGCCCGCCGTCTTCTCCCGCACCGCGTAGCCGACCATGCCGACCCAGTCGACGTACGCGTCGCCGGGGTAGAGGCCCTTGAGGCTGACGCTGGGCGCCGGCCGGATGATGTTCGGGCTCCACACCCAGATGACGTTGGTGGCGCCGACCTGCTGGAAGACCTTGTACACGTGCTGCCACGCGCGCACGTACTCGCCGGGCCTGTTACCCGAGTTCCGCTCCGACCACGGGAACCAGGCGCCGTTCATCTCGTGTGCGAACCGCAGCACGATCGGCCACTTGTACGCCTTCACACCGGTGGCGAACCGCTTGATGTACGCGTCGTGCGCGCCGCCCGCGATCTTCGCCAGGGCGTACTTCGGCTGGTCGGCGCCCTCGTCCACGCCGGCCCACGGCTCCCAGGCGACGACCGGGAGCGCGCCCTGGTTGTAACAGGCCGTCGCCGCCACGGGCCGGAAGTCCTCCGTCCACTTTATGAAGTACTCCAGCAGCGTCGGCACCGCGCCCGCGTTCCGGGTGATCGTGGCGAAGTCTCGCTTGTTGAACGGCGCTTCCGGGTAGCTCACCCCGAAGTGCTGGCCGGCGGGCTTCACGAAGTCCGCCTTCGTCGGGATCGCCTTGTCAGCGCTCAGCGACGGCGACGCCGACGGGGTAGCGATGGCGGCGATCTCGCCGGCGGACAGTCGCGGGTTCTGCGCACCGCCGCTCACGGCGAGGTTGAGGACCCAGCCGCTCAACGTGACGAGCACGATCGCGTTCGCCACGGTCCAGACGCGCCGGGTACGGCGGGACAGGAGCTGGTGCCTAGACACTGATCAACACCGATGACGCGAGCATCGCCGCTCCGATCACATACGGGACAGCGACCAGCATGTTGCGCTTCCTCTCCCCGGCGAACCCGTTGGAACGGGTGCCCCAGCTCGCGTTGTGGGCCATCCGGAAGAAGCCGAGCACCCGGACGGGCATCAACAGGAGCGTGTTGATCAGCATGAACGCCGGAAGGTAGGCCAGGTCGTTCGGGCGGTAGGCGAAGTGGTATCCGAACCGCACCGCCAACGACAGTAGCGTCATCGCGAGCGACAGTACGAGTAGGTATGTCAACGCCCGCCATGGCTCTTCCGGCAGCGGGAGCTGGTCGTAGAGGGCGGCCTTGTAGCCGGTCATGATCGAGACCGTCCAGGACACGAACGAGCCGACCAGGATGAACGGCGCCACGATGTCGGAGATGTAGAACAGCGCGAGCACCGGCGCGTTACGCAGCATCCACGGCAGCATCCGCAGGGTGTTGTACTGCGAGCCGCGCGCCCACCGGAACTGCTGCTTGGCCAGCACCCGCAGGTTTGTTGGCGCGTCCGTGTAGACCAGCGACGTCGACTGGTACACAGTGCTGTAGCCGGCCTGCAGGGTGTAGTTCGTGAGCGTCCGGTCGTCGCTGACCTCGAGGAAGACGCCGAGGAACTTCTCGTTGAGGAATCTGGGCATGCTCTGGACGAGGATCGACCGGCGGAACGCGATCGTCCGGCCCGGCAGGCAGCCCACGGTGCCGAGCACGCTCATCGCCGGCATCGAATACTCGTTGCGGATGTTCTCCAGCCAGTCGGCCCAACGGGTGAGCACGGACCGGCTCGGGTCGAGGATCCGCTGGCGGGTGGTGACGCCGCCGACGCCGGGATCGCTGAACGGTTTGACCAGCTCGCGCAGGGTCGTCGCTGTCCAGACGGTGTCAGAGTCGACCAGAACGGCGATCTCGCCCTTGGCCAGCTCGACGCCGATCTTCAGCGCGTTGCGCTTACCGGGCTTCTCCGTCCAGGCCCACCGCACCGCGAGGTCGTCGCAGAGCTCCTCGATCGAGGTGTTGCGGGGGCCATTGATGACCACGATGACCTCGGTCGGCCGCTGCTCCACGATCCGCTCCAGGACGGACCGGAACAGGTCGAGCGGTTCGTCGACCACCGGAACGATGACCGAGGTGGTCGTGGTCCAGGACGCCTGGCACGGCCGGTAGTGCCGCGCGAGCGTGATCCGGACCAACCACAGCAGCCAGATCAGCATCATGAACATCGCGAACAGGTAGACCTGCCCGCCTTGTAACCACGCGCTCACCTGCAAGAGGAACGCCAGCATCGCCTTGTATCTCCCAGGACTCAGGCGGGCTTGCGCACCAGCAGCGACAACGTCAGCCCTTCAGGATGCCAGGTCTTCGCCACCTCGTACTCGCGCAGCGGACGCTCCTTCTCGGTGGCGAGCCGTGCCAGCGGATCCCGGAACTCGCCGATCCGGACGAGCCACAGCCGTGGCGTCTTCCCGATGCAGGCGGCGTAGTCCACGCACTCCGCGACCGAAAGGCGGCCCTCGGTGCGCGGCTTCCGCTTCGCCAGCAGGTCCCTCGGCCGCTTCTCCTCGGGGATGTAGCGCGCGACGATGTCCCGGCCGACCCGCCCTTCGGTGGTGGGCGCGCCGTACACGATGCCGTCCCCGGGCGACGCCATCGCCGCGAGCAGTGCGGTGAGCCGGCGCGTGTCCTGCCCGTGACCGTCCTGCTCGCGCATCGCCCGGTGCGCCGGCACAGCCACCACGGCGATCACCAGCATGGCGACCAACCCACGCACGAGCGGAGCCCGACCCAACGCGGTCGCCGCGAGCAGCGCCCAGGCTGGGAGCGTGAAGAGCAGGTACCGGGGTGTCCACAAGGGAGTGATCGCGCCGGCGCCGAAGATCACCGCCGTCGGGATCAGCGCCCAGGCGGTGTAGACGAGCGCCGGCTGCTGCATAGAGATCGCGAAGAGGGCCAGCGCGAGCACGATGCCGGCGAGCAGCGCCACCCCGAAGAACTTCGCGGGGAACGCGACCAGGCTGTCCAGATTCGACTCGGGGATCCAGGAGATCTGGCCCTTCTGGCTGTTGCCGAGGTACAGCAACGGCGCCGCCGGAGCCGCACCCACGATGGCCGCCGGCAGCCAGCGCCAGAAGAGCCGGGCGCGGGTGAGGAGCACCGCGAAGCCGTGCCCCGCGAGAAGGGCGAGGGCCACCGGGTGCAGTACGCCGAGCAGCGCTACCGCCAGGGTGTACGCCGTCCACCGCCAGAACTTCGGCCGGTCGAAGGCTCGGGTGAGCAAGAGCGTGGCAAGCACCGCGAAGAACGTCGTGAGGGCGTACGGCCGCGCTTCCTGGGCATAGCGTGACGTGACCGGTAGCAACGCGAACAGCACGCCGGCGAGCAGCCCCACCCGCGGGCTGACCAACCGGCTGCCGAGCGCGGCGATCATCGCGGCGGAACCGGCCATGGCCAGCACCGACGGGAGCCGCAGCATGACGTCGGAGTCGCCCACCAGCTCGGTCCAGCCGCGGAGCAGGATGTAGTAGGGGGCGATGACCACGTCGGTGAGGCGGAGCAGGTCGCTGACCTCGTCCCACCGGACGGTGGTCATGCCCCAGGCGGCGAGCTCGTCCTCCCACAGGCCGGGCCGGTCGATCCGGAGCAGCCCGAGCGCGCCCATGAGCAGACCCGAGGCGAGCCAGCCGAGCTGCGCCAGCGCACGCTCACGGGCTCGATGCTCGCCGACGACCGGCGCCGACGCCACGATGCTGTCCGCTGTGTCTGCGTGCGCGTACTCGGCAGCCCGGATCGCATCCAGCGCCAGAAGCTGGGTGGGCTGATCGATTGACTTACCCGCCGGGGTGTTCGACTCCTCCGCTAGCCGCACACCCGATTCCTCGGACTCCCGATCGCCGGGATCGTCCGGCTTGCCGGGATCGTCCGGCGGATGGCCGTCCGAGGCGCCGGGGTTATCCCCTGGCTTCTCGGCCGTACCGGTTTCCGGATCGTCCTCGGCGAGATCCGCGACCGGTAACTCGGTAGGGATGTCGTGGCTCTCGAGATCGACCGGCGCCCGCTCGCGTTGCTGCGGCAGGATCATGGTGTCGTCAACGTCGGTCACAATGTCTTCCACAGGGGGCGATGGGCGTGCAGGGTGGTCCAAAGCGCGATTATGCCGCGACTCGGAAGTGCATGGTTAATTCTGTCCCGAGAGCGAAGCACGGCTAAGCAAGTATCGGACAAATTAACTCTGCATTGAGCGCGTTCGTGGAGTCTAGGCTGAGATTCAGCCTGGACGGGATGGTCCGCGCTGTGGTGTGTCCGATGCCACGGTGCTTCCTTTGTTATGTGGGCAGTCAGCTACGATGCGTCACGGCAGCACGGCACGCGGAGGGGTGGCATGGAAACGATCGGTCCGTACAGGTTGACGGAGATGCTCAGCCTGCGCCCCGCCGGTCGGGTCTGGCGAGCTGTGGATCAGTACGGCACGCCGGTCACCATCGCCGTCCTGGAAACCGCGGACAGCGAGCGAGCGCACCTCTTCCGCGCCGCGGTGACCGGCCCCTTACAGGGCCACCTCGTCAACGCCGATCTCAACGGCCCCAGGCCATGGGCGGCGCTCGCCGAGGACGGCGGCCCCGGAGCGCTCCAGATCTTCGCTCGGATGGCCGGCGGCCACCCGGGGCAGCCGCCGCAGGGCGTTCCGCCCGTGGACGACATGCCAACTGTCCTGGGCACCGCTCCCCCGCAGCAGTACGCGCCTGCGCATCCGTCCCCGCACCAGCCCGTCGCGCCGGACGCCGCCTGGGGGCCGCCCAGAGCGCAACAGACGCCGCCGCAGGAACACGAGCCGGCCGGCTCCGGATCGGCCGCCCCGCAGAACGCGCCTCCGGGCTACGATCCGACGCCGCCGCAGGCCGTGCCGCCGGCCGACGCGCCACCCGGCTACGGCCCGCACCTCTTCGACTCCGCGCCGCACAGCGCTCCGCCGGGGTACGACCCCAACGTCTATGACCCCAACGTCTATGACCCCAACGCGTACGACCCCAACGCGTACGACCCCAACGCGTACGACCCCAACGCTTACGGCCCCAACGCGTATGACCCGAATGCTTATGACCCGAACGCGTATGACCCGAACGCCTACGGCACGGCGCCGCCACAGAGCGGACCTCCCGTGTACGGCCCGGCCGGCTACGGTCCCGGTCCATACGGCGCACCGCCGCAAGGCGGCCCACCCACATACGGCGCACCGCCGCCGCAGAGCGCGCCGCCCGCCTACGGCCCGGCCGGCTACAACCCCGCCCCGCAGAGCGCGCCGCCCGCCTACGGCCCGGCCGGCTACAACCCCGCCCCGCAGAGCGCACCGCCCGGATACGACCCGAGCCTGTACGGCTCCTTCGGCGCGCCGGCTCCGCAGAGCGGTCCACCGGCGTACGGCCCCGGGCCGGCGGAGTCCCCCGGCTGGCCACAGCCGCCCGCCGCACCCCCGCGCAAGCGGCGCGGCCTCCTCGTGGCGGGCGTCATCCTGCTCGTACTCGTTCTGGTCGGGGCCGGCGTGGTCACCACGTGGGCCCTCACCAAGTCCGACGACTCGAAGCCCGTCGACCGGCCCACGGCGGCGCCGAGCAAGACCGCGAAACCTCCGGCTTCTCCGAACCCCGGCGCCAACCCGCCGGCCGTCTCGGACCGCGCCGGCAAGGAGCCGCCGATCGCCGGTAGCTGGCCGACGACGTGGCCGACGTTCACGGCCGCCGATCCGACAAAGCAGCAGGAGAAGCTCGCTGGCCTGGGCTTCTCGTTCCGGGTTCCAGCCGACTGGGAGTGCACGAAGATCGACCAGTCCGGGCGGTACGCCAAATGGGAGTGCACCGAGAAGACCAGCGCGGCAGCGCCGGCCGGCGGCGAACTGATCGTGCGCGAGTGCTCGGAGCCCTGCGACAGCCAGCGCAAGATCCAGATGCGCCGTGCCGAGAACGCCTGGTCTCTGCAGTGGACGCGCGCAGATGGTCATTCGGCCTACGCTGAGACCGACGAGCTGCCGGGCAAGAGCGGCAAGCGGTACGGCCTGGTGGCGGTCCGTTACTGGCACAGCAAGGAGGGTGGCCCGCTCGATCGGCAGGTGGTCTTCCGGATGACCGCCCCGCCGAGCGGCAAAGCCGCGTTGCAGAAGATCCTGAACGAGGTCAGGGCTGGTACACCCTGATCCGACCGGACCGGCGTACGACACCGCCGGCCGCCCGTAGGCGGGAGGGTGGACCGATGCTGACCCCTGCCGGGCATTGCGAGTTCTGCGGCGTCGAACTCCTCGGCCGGAACGGCCCCGGTGGCCGCTCGGGCCGGCCGGCCCGGTTCTGTTCCAACGCGTGCCGCCAGCGGGCGTACCGTCGCCGCGCCGCCAACGGCGGGCTGGGCATCCCGCTCGCCGGACTGCCCCCGACCACCGTGTCCACCGACGGCAACCTGACGCCGGCGCTGGACCGGCTCATCGGCCGGGAGCACGAGATCGCCGACCTGGAGGGGATGCTCCGGGGCGCGCGGATGCTGAGCCTGCTGGGACCGGGCGGGGCGGGGAAAACCCGGCTGGCGCTCGAACTCGGCGCTCGGGCCCGCACGCAGTATCCCGGCGGCGTCTGGCTGGTGGAGCTGGCGTCGCTTACCAGCGGCGCGCTGCTGGCCCAGCATCTCGCCGCCACCCTGCGCGTACGGGAGCGGCCGGGCCAGGCCGTGCTCGACACCCTCGCCGAGACGCTCGGCTCGGCGCGGACCATGGTCGTCCTCGATAACTGCGAGCACCTGGTAGAGGCGAGCGCCCGGCTGACCGAGTCGCTGCTGCGGCGTTGCCCCGGGCTGACCGTCGTCGCCACCAGCCGCGAGTCGCTGGAACTGCCCGGCGAGGTCATCTACCGGCTCGGCGAGCTGACCCTGCCGCGGCTCTCCCCCGCGGCCGGCCGGGGCGAGCTGCTCTCCTCGGCGGCGGTCCGGCTGTTCGTGGAGCGGGCCAGGGCGGTCGTGCCTGATTTCCAACTCACGAAGGAGAACGCCCCGGACGTGGCTGGCGTCTGCGTGCGCCTGGACGGCAACCCGCTCGCCATCGAGCTGGCCGCGCGGCGGGTCCGGCTGCTGTCCGTCAACGAGATCCTCGACCGGCTCGGCGACCGGTTCCAGCTGCTTACGGGTGGCTCGCGGACCGCGTCGAGCCGGCACCGCGACCTGCGCACCGCGATCGAGTGGAGCTTCGACCTGCTCGACCCCGACGAGCAGGCCGGCTTCCGCCAGCTGTCGGTGCTGGCCGGCGGGTTCACCGTGGACGGTGCGGCGGCGGTGTGTGCCGGGGACGGCGTACCGGCCGGCGCGGTCCTCGACCTGCTCGCCAGCCTCGAAGCCAAGTCGCTGATCGTGGCCGAGCCGGGCGCGGGGCGGTTCCGGCACCTGGAGTCGATCCGGCTGTACGCGCGGGAGCAGCTCGCGGCGTCCGGCGAGGACGGCGCCACCTACGACCGGCTCGTGCGCTGGCTGCTGCGCCTAGCCGAGCCGATCATCGGGGACCGCGTGTCGCGCTCGTTCGAGGAGATCGAGCCGCTCGACGCGGAACGGGACAACCTGCTGCACGCTCTGGAGTGGACGGTGCGCGTGGCGGACCAGCGTCAGGTGCTCCTCGCGGCGGCGCTGGGCCGCTGCTGGCGCCAGCGCGGCTACGCCACCGAGGGGCGCCGGCTGCTGCGCGACGCGCTGGCGGCCGCCGGGCCCACCTACCCCGGCCGCGGCGCAGCGCTCGCGCACGCGGCCTGGCTGGCGACGATGCAGGGCGACTACACGGAGGCGCAGGCCTTCGTCGACGAGGCGTTGCGACTGGAGGACCCGGCCCGCTCGCCCAGGAGATACGTGCGGGTGCTGAGCGCCGCCTCGTCGGTGCAGGCCGCCCGCGGCGACCTGACCGCCGCGTACGAGACCCGGCTGCGCTGCCTGGAGCTGGTGCGCCCGCTCGGCCAGCCGCTGGACACGGCGGTGTGCGTCCAGAACGTCGCCTGGAACGCGGTGCAGCTCGGGCGGCTCGCCGAGGCCCGGGCGCTCATGGACGAGTGCCTTGCCACCTATCGTCAGCACGCCCACGAAGCCCTGCCGCCGGAGTGGCTGCACACGGCCGGGATGCTCGCCCTCGGTGACGGCGACACCGGCACGGCCGAGACCCGGCTGCGCGAAGGGCTGCGCGGGCGGCCGATCCGCCCGGACACCGGCCTGCCGACCTCGATCGCGCTGGTGACGATCGAGAGCCTGGTGATCGTCGCGGCCCGGCGCGGCGACCCGTTGCGGGCGCTGCGCCTCGCGGCGGCGGTGGCCGCGCTTCGCCAGCACCAACGCAGCCAGCCGGACGCGGCCCTGCGGCAGCAGCTCGACGAGGCCGTCGCCGACGCCCGCGCGGCGGTCGGTGGCACCCGGGCCAGTGCGGCCGAGCGTGCCGGCGAGCGGCTCGACGCCGAGCGGACGGTCGCGTACGCGCTGGACGACCTGTGGCGTGGCCCGGGCCAGCCCGCGGACGGCACCGCGGTGCTGACCCAGCGGGAGCAGTCGGTGGCGGCGCTGGTCGCCGAAGGGCTCACCAACCGGGAGATCGCCGGGCGGCTCCGCATCGCCGAGCGCACCGTCGAGTCCCATCTGGAGCACATCCGCGCCAAGCTGGACCTACGGTCCCGCGCGCAGGTCGCCGGGTGGGCCGTCGAGCACGCGGTCACCGCAGGGACGTGAGCCCGCGCTCCTCCAGCGCGAGCCGTAGCGCCCGCAGGGCGTAGTACGACCGGGACTTCACCGTGCCGACCGGGACGCCGAGCACGGCCGCCGCAGTCTCCGCCGTGCTGCCCTTGAAGTACAGCTCCTGCAGGACCGCCCGGTGCGCTTCGGAGACGGACGCCAACGCGTCGGAGACCGCCAGCGCGGACAGCATGTTCTCGACCTGGTCGTCCTCCGGCATCAGCTCCAGTGCGCCGTCGCCGACCTCCTTGGGCCGGGCGGACCGTCGCCGGTAGCCGTCGAGGACGATACGGCGGGCGACGGTGAACAGCCAGGACCGGACGGGCGGCTGGGACTCGTCGACCGTGATCGCGCTGCGCCAGGCGCGCAGCAGCGTCTCCTGCACCACGTCCTCGGCCCACTGGTGGTCGCCCGAGGTGAGCCGGGTGGCGAACGAGAGCAATGCCCGGCCGTGCTGGTGGTACAGGAAGGTGATCAGGCGTTCGGCGTCGGCGCCGGCACGTTCGCGGCCGGGAGTCCTCGTGAGGGTTACTTCGGGGCTCATGACGGCGGCGCCTCCTCCAGATCGACACTTCGACACGGAAGAGATTGCCGCCGGAAGCGCTACCGGCGCATCGCGAGAAGCCGCACTGTGATTACGTGACGCAGGGGTGCCGCAAGTACCAGGGACTAACGCCAAAACCGCAGGTAGAGCGGCTTTTCGAGAGAACGCTCTCCCGATTCGTCACTGGCGAGCGTTACGAAAGTCGGTACCCCAGACGGGTGGCCCCGGGTTTCCCCGGGGCCACCGCAGATTTCACCGCCGGTCGGGAAGCTCGAACCGGTCGGCGAACCTCAACCGGTCGGGAAGTCGTCCGGCGTGCGGATGCGGTCCCGGACCCAGACACCGGCGGGCTTGAGCCGGCTCGTCCCGGCGAACGGCCCACCCGGGCAGGTGCCCGAGGTGAACACCGCACCGGAGCGGTTGTCGTCGGAGAAGTTCCAGTTGACCCAGCTGATCTTCTTGCTCGCCATCAGATCGATGTACTGCTGCGACCGGGTGAAGTTGTTCCCGCCGTCACCGGACGCGGTCTGGGTGCCGAACTCGGTGACGAACATCGGGATCCGGTCGGCCGCGCGCGACAGCGTGTTCAGGTACTCGGTGCCGTGCGAGGCCGCGTAGAAGTGGAACGTGTACATGACGTTGCCGAAGGTCACCTGGTTGTTGATCACGTCGGTCTCGTTGCGGCCGTCGGAGACGCCGAGCGAGCCCCAGGCGTGCGTCCCGAGCAGGATCACCGAGTCGGCGTCCTGCGCGCGAACCACCGGGATGATCTGCTGGTGGTAGTTGCGCACGGTGTTCCAGCTGACGCCGTTCGGCTCGTTGGCGACGTCGTAGAGGATGTTCGGCTTGTCCTTGTGGCGCTGGGCGATCTCGGTGAAGAACGTCTTCGCCCTGGCCAGGTTGTAGTTCGGGTCGCCGGGGCTGAGCTGGTGCCAGTCCACAATGACGTAGATGCCGCGCGCGGTCGCCGCCTCGATGAGCGCGTGCATGAGGTCGGTGAACTTGCGCGGGTTGGTCTCGTAGCCACCCTCCTGGATGTACATCGAGAGCCGGATCACGTCGGCGTTCCAGTCGTTCGCCAGTGCGTCCAGCGACGCGTTGTTGACGCACTGCGGGTACCACTGGAGGCCGTGCGTGCTCATGCCACGGAGCTGGATCGGGCGGTTGTACTGGTTGCAGAGCTTGAGCCCGCACACGTGCAGCTGCCCGTTGATCGCCACCGGCGTGTTGCCGCCGCTGCTGGGGTTGGTCCGGGCCGTGATCTGGTTGGACGGCTGCGAGCGCAGGCCGGCGGCGTCGTACGCCCGGACTGAGTACGTGTAGCTGGTGTCCGGGGTCAGGCCAGTGTCGGTGTAGGTGGTGATGTTGCCGATCTGCGTCCAGGTGCCGCCGCGGTTCAGCTCGTAGCCGACCACGCCGACGTTGTCGGTCGAGGCGTTCCAGGCCAGCGAGATGGACGTGGTGGTGGCTCCGGTGGAGCGCAGGTTGCCCGGCGGCGTCGGGGGCTGCGGATCGTCGCAGGAGGCGCCGGTGGTGGCCGTCACGGCGTTGCTGGCCGGGGACCGGTTACCGGCGGCGTCCGTGGCAGTCACCGCGAAGGTGTAGCTGGTGTTCGGCGTCAGCTCCAGAACGCTGAACGTGGTGTTGGGCGTCCGGCCGACGATGTTGCCGTTGCTGACGACCTGGTACTCGGTGACGCCGACGTTGTCGGTGCTCGCGTTCCAGGCCAGCGCGATCGACTCGCACGTGGCGCCGGTCGAGCGGGCGTTCGTCGGCGCGGTGGGCGCCTCGGTGTCGTTGCCGCCACCAACTCCGGCGGTCAGCTTGTCGAGGTTCGGCCCACCGTTGGCGGTGGTCGCCGTGGCCTTGACCTTGTTGGCGCCCGCGTTCAGCGGCGCGGTGATCGTGACGGTCTGCCACGTCGTCCAGGCGCCGGTACCGGGGAACGCCAGGTTGGCGTTGACGACGGCGCCGTTGACGCTGATCGACAGCGGCCGGTTGGCGGTCGTGCCGTTCGCGTACCGGAAGGCGAGGCTGGCGCTGCCGGCCGTCGGCGCGTTCACGGTGAACTCCACGGCACTGCCGACGGCGTTGTCGTAGTTGACGAAGCCGCGCCCGGTGAAGCCGGCGTGGTTCGACTCCACGACGCCCGCGGTGATCGTCGCGTCCTCGGCCTGGAGATCGGTGGCGGCCGCGGCGATATCGACGTCGAGCGCGTCGAGGTTGGGGCCGCCGTTGGCGGTGGTCGCCGTGGCCTTGATCGTGTTCGTCCCGGCGTTCAGCGGCGCGGTGATCGTGACGGTCTGCCACGTCGTCCACGCGCCCGTACCGGGGAACGCCAGGTTGGCGTTGACGACGGCGCCATTCACGGCGACGGACAGCGGCCGGTTAGCGGTCGTGCCGTTCGCGTACCGGAACGCGATCGTCGCCTGCCCCGCCGACGCCGCGTTGACCGTCCACTCGACGGCGCTACCGACGGCGTTGTCGTAGTTGACGAAGCCGGAGCCGCTGAAGCCGGCGTGGTCCGACTCCGTCACACCGGCCGTGATCGTCGCGTTCTCCGCCTCGTACCGGGTGGGGGCCGCCGCGGCGGGGGTGATCGCCGGCGCGGTCAGCGCGACGAGCAGCCCTGTTGTCACGAGCAGCCGTAAGCGTTTTCTCCTGCGGTCCATGGGCGTTGCTCCTCTCGTCGGAGTAGCCCCATGGGTTCCGCACCACCCAGGGAATAGACAGGAAAGTTTCCTGCCGAAATGGAACCGCCACTAGGGAGCATTGTCAACGATTCACCGGTTACCCGGATGATGCCGGCATGTGGGAAGCGCCGCGTTCCTGCTCCGCCAAGTGGCTGAGCACTCGGCCCGGCAGGTCAACTGTCCCCGCCTGAGTTCGTCCTAGCAGGTGGAAGCCTTACGCGTTCGGTGCTGCCAGAGTCCCAACTAGGGCGGACGACTGGGACGGAACCGGCCGGTCAGCCCCTCGCGGAAACGGACCAACCTCAGGAGGAGGCATCGCGCGCCACGGCTTCGATCCGGTGTACGGGGCGCGGCCACTGCGCCGGTACATCGCCCGCGAGGTCGAGACCCGGATCGGCCGCGCGCTGCTCACCGGCGACCTCGCCGACGGCGCCGT
>Ga0184623_10000073_pt1 | contig 37884 bp, 33 predicted proteins | sample PLM1_100_b1_FD_133138 | JGI IMG/M metagenome (GOLD analysis project Ga0184623, IMG submission 133138) | Groundwater sediment microbial communities from an aquifer in East River, Colorado, USA - PLM1_100_b1 | ecosystem: Environmental > Terrestrial > Soil > Riparian zone | place: USA: East River... | reverse complement strand
TGCGACAGGATGATGGCGTCCTCGTAGTTGTGGCCCTCCCACGGCATGAACGCCACCAGGAGGTTCTTGCCGAGCGCCATCTCGCCGTTCTGCGTGCAGGGGCCGTCGGCAATGACGTGCCGCGCCTCGATCCGGTCGCCCTCCTCGACGATCGGCTTCTGGTTGATGCAGGTGCCCTGGTTGGACCGGCGGAACTTCTGCATCTGGTAGGTCTGGTAGGTGCCGTCGTCGGCCATCACCGTGACGTAGTCGGCCGAGACCTCCTGCACCACCCCCGGCTTGCGGGCCACGACCACGTCGCCGGCGTCGACCGCCGCGCGGTACTCCATGCCGGTGCCCACCAGTGGCGACTCGCCGCGCAGCAGCGGCACCGACTGCCGCTGCATGTTGGAGCCCATCAGCGCGCGGTTGGCGTCGTCGTGCTCGAGGAACGGGATCATGGCGGTGGCCACCGACACCATCTGGCGCGGCGACACGTCCATGTAGTCGACCTCGGCGGCCGGGATGAACTCGACCTCGCCGCCCTTGCGGCGCACCAGCACGCGCTCCTCGGCGAACGAGCCGTCGGGAGAGAGCGGCGTGTTGGCCTGCGCGATGACGTGGAGGTCCTCCTCGTCGGCGGTGAGGTAGGCCACCTCGTCGGAGACCTTGACGTCGATGACCCGCCGGTAGGGCGTCTCGACGAACCCGAACGCGTTGACCCGGCCGTACGTCGACAGTGAGCCGATCAGGCCGATGTTCGGGCCCTCAGGCGTCTCGATGGGGCACATCCGGCCGTAGTGCGACGGGTGGACGTCGCGGACCTCGAACCCCGCCCGCTCCCGGGACAGGCCGCCCGGACCGAGCGCGGACAGCCGGCGCTTGTGGGTGAGCCCGGCGAGCGGGTTGGTCTGGTCCATGAACTGCGACAGCTGCGAGGTGCCGAAGAACTCCTTGATGGAGGCCACGACCGGGCGGATGTTGATCAGCGTCTGCGGCGTGATCGCCTCGACGTCCTGAGTCGTCATCCGCTCGCGCACCACGCGCTCCATGCGAGCCAGGCCGGTGCGGACCTGATTCTGGATCAGCTCGCCGACCGTGCGCAGCCGCCGGTTGCCGAAGTGGTCGATGTCGTCGACCTCGATGCGGATGGTGGCCGGCTGGCCCTGGCGGATGCCGGTCATCTCGGTCTCGACGGCGTGCAGCCGGACGAGGTAGCGGATCGCCGCGACGATGTCCTCGATCGTCAGGACGCTCTGCGAGAGATCGAGGTCCAGGCCCAGCTTCTTGTTGATCTTGTAACGGCCGACCTTGGCGAGGTCGTAGCGCTTGGGGTTGAAGTAGTAGTTCTGCAGCAAGGTCTGCGCGGCCTCGCGCGTCGGCGGCTCACCCGGCCGAAGCTTGCGGTAGATGTCGAGCAGCGCGTCGTCCTGGCCGCCGGTGTGGTCCTTCTCCAGGGTCTCGCGCATCGACGGGTAGGCGCCGAACTCCTCGAGGATCTTGGCGTTGTCCCACCCGAGCGCCTTCAGCAGGACGGTGACGTGCTGCTTGCGTTTGCGGTCGAGTCGGACGCCGACGATGTCGCGCTTGTCGATCTCGAATTCGAGCCATGCCCCCCGCGAGGGGATGACCTTGGTCCCGAAGACGTCCTTGTCGGACGTCTTGTCGACCTGCTTGTCGAAGTAGACGCCCGGCGACCGAACGAGCTGCGACACGACGACCCGCTCGGTGCCGTTGATGATGAAGGTGCCCTTGTCGGTCATGAGCGGGAAGTCGCCCATGAACACGGTCTGGCTCTTGATCTCGCCGGTGGTGTTGTTGGTGAACTCGGCCGTGACGAACAGCGGCGCGGAATAGGTGATGTCGCGCTCTTTGCAGTCGTCTATGGAGAACTTCGGCGGCTCGAACCGGTGGTCGCGGAATGACAGCGACATCGAACCGGAGAAGTCTTCGATCGGGCTGATCTCCTCGAAGATCTCTTCCAGGCCGCTCTGCCGCGGGACGTCGTCACGCCTCTCTTCGCTGGCGGCCTCGACCCGGGCCTGCCACGCGGCGTTGCCGAGCAGCCAGTCGAAGCTGTCGGTCTGGAGCGCGAGGAGGTTGGGGACTTCGAGGGGTTCCCTGATCTTGGCGAAGGTGATGCGGTTTGGTGCGTTGGTGGCTGTGCTGGTCTTCGAGGCGGTGCCCGTTGATGTGGCGGTCAGCGAGGCAGTGCGCGAGGCGGCCAAGAGGGGTCCTTCCGAGGGCTCGCGGGTTCATGCGCGCAGGCTTGACGGCCCGGCGCGAACGACGGGTCGTCAGAGGGCAGCGCAAATGAGCAGTGTACCCATCGCGGTCACTGCTGTCCAGGGAGGCGCCACCGGCCCCAGATGAGGTTGTCACGGCTCGATAACAGATTGACTCCGCTGCGCCGCTACGTCAAGAGTCCGCGCAGGTGAGAGTGCGCTGACCCCCGGACGGACCCCCCTGAACCCCTACTTTAGGGTGACCTTCGCGCCGGCGCCCTCGAGCGCGGCCTTGGCCTTCTCGGCGGCCTCCTTGTTGACCTTCTCCAGCACCGCCTTGGGGGTGCTGTCGACGAGGTCCTTGGCCTCCTTCAGGCCCAGGCTGGTCAGCGAGCGAACCTCCTTGATGACCTGGATCTTCTTCTCGCCCGGGCCCTCGAGGATGACGTCGAACTCGTCCTTCTCCTCCTCGGCAGCGGCCTCGGCCGGCGCGCCGGGGCCCGCCGGGCCGGCGGCGACCGCGACGGGAGCAGCGGCGGTCACGCCAAAGGTCTCCTCGAACTGCTTCACGAACTCCGACAGCTCGATCAGCGTCATCTCCTTGAACGCGTCGAGCAGGTCGTCGGTGGACAGCTTCGCCATCGTGGCGATTCCCTTCTATTGCTGGGTTGCTGGGGTGTCAGCCGGGTCTATTCGGATGCGGCCTGGGGTTGGCCGTCTTCGGACTCTTGGGGATCGGCGGCGGCGGACGCGGACGCGTCGGTCGCTGTCTCGGCGGTCTTCTGCCGCAGCGCCTCGATCGTGCGGGCGGCCTGGGACAGCGGCGCCTGGAACAGCGCCGCGGCCTGGGACAGCGACGCCTTCATCGCGCCGGCCAGCTTCGAGAGGAGCACCTCGCGCGAGTCGAGGTCAGCGAGCTTGCGGATCTCGTCAGCCGACAGCGAGCGGCCCTCGAGGTAGCCGGCCTTGATGACCAGCAGCGGGTGGGTCCTGGCGAAGTCGCGCAGGCCCTTCGCCGCCTCGACCGGGTCACCCGCCACGAAGGCGATGGCCGACGGGCCCACGAGCAGGTCGTCGCCGAAGGGGACCCCGGCCTCGCGCGCCGCGATCTTGGTCAGCGTGTTCTTCACCACGGCGTACTTGGTGCCCGAGCCGAGGATCCGGCGCAGCTCGGTGATCTGGGCGACGCTGAGCCCGCGGTACTCCGTGAGCAACGCGGCAGACGAGCTGCGGAAATCGTCGGTGAGCTCAGCGACGGCCGCCGCCTTGTCAGCCCTCGCCATGGGCCTCCTTCCGGTTGGCGCCGGTCGCAACCCGGAAGGCCCAACAACGAAAACGCCCCGGCGCGGGCGCACGGGGCGGCAATCGGCATCTTGGGGATGCCGAGCTCCGGTCGCCTGCGCGGGCCGCCCGCTGAGCGGGACCTTCGGACACCCGATGAGGGTGACGACCGGCGGTCTTTGGCTTGTTCAGATTATCAGGTCCCCGAGCCCCTCAGACCTCCGCAGGAAGCGGTTACGCCGAGGCCGCCGAAGCTTCCTCGTCAAGGAGGTTGCGGGTGCGGTTGGGGTCTACAGGGATGCCTGGGCCCATCGTCGTCGTGAAGGTCGCCTTCCTCAGGTAGCGCCCCTTGGCCGCGGACGGCTTGAGCCGGAGCACCTCGTCGAGCGCGGCAGCGTAGTTCTCGACCAGCTGCTGATCGCTGAACGACGCCTTCCCGATGATGAAGTGCAGGTTGGCATGCCGGTCGACGCGGAACTCGATCTTGCCGCCCTTGATGTCGGACACCGCCTTGGCGACGTCGTTGGTGACCGTGCCTGTCTTTGGGTTCGGCATCAGGCCGCGCGGGCCGAGAACCCGGCCGAGCCGGCCCACCCGGCCCATCATGTCCGGCGACGCGACGGCCGCGTCGAAGTCGAGGAACCCGCCCTGGATCCGCTCGATGAGGTCGTCGGCGCCGACATAGTCGGCGCCCGCCGCACGGGCCGCCTCGGCCCGGTCGCCGGTCGCGAATACCAGCACCCGAGCGGTCTTGCCGGTGCCGTGCGGCAGGTTGACGGTGCCGCGGACCATCTGGTCGGCCTTGCGCGGGTCGACGCCGAGCCGGAGCGCCACCTCAACGGTCGCGTCGAACTTCGTCGGCGAGGTCTGCTTGGCGAGCTTGACTGCGTCGACCGGCCCGTAGAGCTGCTCCCGGTCGATGGACTCGGCAGCCTTGCGGTAAGCCTTGCTGCGCTTCACTTCCTGCTCCTCTGCGGTGCATGTGGTCAGACGGGCCAGCGCCTGGCCCTCCCACGGGTCGAAATTGCTAGTCGCGGACGTTCACGCCCATCGACCGCGCGGTGCCGGCGATGATCCGCTCGGCCGCGTCGAGGTCGGTGGCGTTGAGGTCGGGCATCTTCGTCTGGGCGATCTCGCGCACCTGCTCCCGCGTGATCGTGGCAACCTTGTTCGTGTGCGGCTCGCCGCTGCCCTTCTCGATGCCGGCAGCCTTGAGGATGAGCTTCGCGGCCGGCGGGGTCTTGGTCACGAACGTGAACGAGCGGTCCTCGTAGACCGTGATCTCCACGGGGACGACGGTGCCTCGCTGCGCCTCGGTCGCGGCGTTGTAGGCCCGGCAGAACTCCATGATGTTGACGCCGTGCTGGCCGAGCGCCGGGCCGACCGGCGGGGCCGGAGTGGCTTGGCCGGCCGTGATCTGCAACTTGATGATCGCGGTGACTTTCCTCTTGGGAGGCATGCTCGGTTCCTTGTCAGTTCTTCTGGATCTGGTTGAACGACAGCTCGACCGGTGTCTCCCGACCGAAGATCTCGACCAGCCCCTTGACCTTCTGCGCGTCGGGGTTGATCTCGTGGATGGTGGCCTGCAGGGTCGCGAACGGCCCGTCGACGACGGTGACCGAGTCGCCCACCTCGAAGTCCAGGACCTTGACCTCGACCTGGCCACGCTCCTTCTTCTCGACCTTGGGCGCGAGGATGTCGGCTACCTCGGTGAGCGAGAGCGGGACCGGCTGGTGGGCGTGGCCGACGAAACCGGTGACGCCCGGGGTGTTCTTGACCGCGCCCCACGACTCGTCGGTGAGGTCCATCCGCACGAGGACGTAGCCGGGCAGCTTGTTGCGCTTGACGTTCTTGCGCTGGCCGTTCTTGATCTCGACAACCTCTTCCTGCGGCACCTCGACCTGGAAGATGTACTCCTCCATGTTCAGCGAGCCGATGCGGTTCTCGAGGTTGGCTTTGACCCGGTTCTCGTAGCCGGCGTAGGAGTGCACGACGTACCACTCCCCCGGCCGGCGCTCCAGCGTCGTGCGGAACTCCGTCACCGGATCGGCCAGCTCGTCAACCGCCTCGGCGCCGTTGTTGCCGTTGACGCCAACGGCGCCAGCCGGCGCTGTGTCGTCGGCCGCCTCGGACGACGACGGCTGGCTGCCGTCCGGGTCCGCCGGAACTGTGTCATCGGCCGCCTGGGCCGACGACGGCAGCCCACCGTCCCTGATCGAGTCGTCGTTGCGAGGGAAGTCGGACACGGTTGTCGCTGCTCTCTTTCTCTAGACGGGTGCGTCAGCCAAAGACGGCGAGGACGCCCTTGGAGAGGACGAAGTCGAGCAGCGCCACGATCCCGATCATGACTGTCACGAACACGATGACGACCAACGTGTAGGTCATCAGCTGCTGCCGACTCGGCCACACGACCTTGCGCAGCTCGGCAACGACCTGCCGGTAGTACAGGCCGAGGCGGGCCGGCGGGCCCAGGCGCGCAGCCTTCGCGTCGCCGGGGCGTTGCTCGGGGGTCTCCGTGCTGTCCCGCGTCTCGGTCACTTGTCCTCACCTAAGCCATGTGTGCGCCTCGCAGGGCCGGAGGGACTCGAACCCCCAACCACCGGTTTTGGAGACCGGGACTCTACCAATTGAGCTACGGCCCTTCGGTGACCAAGGGCGCCAGATGGCACGCGGACGTGCCAAAGCAGGGGCATCGTGGCCACTAGCGACCTGAGTGTACGTGCTCAGTCCACCTGAGGTCGAACTCTTGCCGGCGGCAGTGGGACGATCAGGGCATGACCGCAGTCCACCCTCATCCCCGGGTCTCCGCCCGCATCGGCGGCATCGCCGAGTCCGCGACGCTCGCCGTCGACGCCAAGGCCAAGGCGCTGAAGGCGGCCGGCCGGCCGGTCATCGGCTTCGGCGCCGGAGAGCCGGACTTCCCGACACCCGAGCACATCGTCGACGCCGCCGTCCGCGCCTGCCGCAACCCGCGCTTCCACCACTACACCCCCGTCGGCGGGCTGCCGGAGCTCAAGGCGGCCATCGCCGCGAAGACCCAGCGCGACTCCGGCTACCACATGCCGGCCGCCCAGGTCCTCGTGACGAACGGCGGCAAGGGAGCGCTCTACAACACGTTCGCCAGCCTGCTGGACCCGGGCGACGAGGTGCTGCTGCCGACGCCGTACTGGACGACGTACCCGGAGTCGATCCGCCTGGCCGGCGGGCGCCCGGTCGAGGTTCCCACGAACGAGACGAGCGGCTTCCTCGCCTCGGTCGAGCAGCTCGCGGCGGCCACGACGGACCGGACGAAGGCGCTCGTCTTCGTGTCGCCGTCGAACCCGACCGGCGCGGTCTACCCCCCTGACCAGGTGGCCGAGATCGGCCGGTGGGCGGCCGAGCAAGGGCTGTGGGTCGTCACCGACGAGATCTACGAGCACCTCGTCTACGGCGACGCCCGATTCACCTCGCTGCCGGCGGTTGTCCCGGAGCTCGCCGACCGGTGCGTCGTCGTCAACGGTGTGGCGAAGACCTACGCCATGACCGGCTGGCGGGTGGGTTGGCTGATCGCCCCACCCGATGTCGTGCGGGCGGCGACGAACCTGCAGTCCCACGCCACCTCGAACGTCTCCAACGTCGCCCAGGCAGCCGCGCTGGCCGCGGTCCAGGGCGACCTGTCGGCCGTCCAGGAGATGCGTGTCGCCTTCGACCGCCGGCGGCGGACGATGGTCCGGATGCTCAGCGAGATCGACGGCGTCGTCTGCCCCGAGCCCCTCGGCGCGTTCTACGCGTACCCCTCCGTGAAGGGCGTCCTGGGCCGGGAGATCCGGGGCCGACGACCGGGCTCGTCCGCGGAGCTGGCCGAGGTCATCCTCGACGAGGCCGAGGTGGCCGTGGTGCCGGGCGAGGCGTTCGGCAGCGATGGCTACCTGCGGCTGTCCTACGCGCTGGGCGACGACGACCTGGTCGAGGGGGTCGCGCGGGTGCAGAAGCTGCTCGCGGAGTCCCGGCCCTAGGGTGCCCCGACCACGCGACGTCCGCGCGCTGCCCAAGGCGCATCTGCACTTGCACTTCGCCGGGTCGATGCGCCACTCCACGCTCGTCGAGCTCGCCGACCGGTACGGCATCCACCTCCCCGACGCCTTGCGCGCGGACTGGCCGCCCAAGCTGTCGGCGACCGACGAGAAGGGGTGGTTCCGCTTCCAGCGGCTCTACGACATCGGGCGATCGTCCTTGCGGACCGAGGACGACGTGCGCCGGTTGGTGCGCGAGGCCGCCGAAGACGAGCGGGCGGAGGGCTCCGGCTGGCTGGAGATCCAGGTCGACCCGACGTCCTACGCGCCCCGGCTGGGCGGGTTGACGCCGACCGTCGAGCTGATCCTCGACGCGGTGAAGGACGCCGCGGCCACGACCGGGGTGGGGCTCGCGGTGATCCTCGCCGCCAACCGCACGAGGCACCCGCTCGATGCGAGGACGCTGGCCCGGCTGGCCGCGCGCTACGCCGGGGCCGGGGTCGTCGGCTTCGGGCTGTCCAACGACGAGCGGCGCGGGCGCATCGAGGGGTTCGCCCCGGCCTTCCGGATAGCGCATCGGGCCGGCCTGCTCGCCGCGCCGCACGGAGGCGAGTTGATGGGGCCGGGCAGCGTCCGGGCCTGCGTCGACGCGCTTGGCGCCGACCGGCTGGGCCATGGCGTGCGGGCTGCGGAGGACCCCGCGCTGCTCGCCGAGCTGGCCGAGGGCGGGGTGGCCTGCGAGGTGTGCCCCACGTCCAACGTCGCCCTCGGCGTCTATCCGACGCCGGCGGACGTCCCGCTGCGGACGCTGCTGGACGCGGGGGTGCCGGTCGCTCTCGGGGCCGACGACCCGTTGCTGTTCGGGTCGCGGCTGGCCCGGCAGTACGAGGTGGCCCGCGAGGTCCACGGTTGCTCCGACGAGGAGCTGGCCGAGCTGGCGCGATCGTCGATCCGGGTGTCGGTCGCGCCCTCCGACGTGCGCGCCCACCTGCTGGCCGGGGTCGACGCCTGGCTGGCCGACGACCCGTCCCTCCCAAACCCGCCGGGACAACCTCCGCGATCTTGAGCTTTTCGTCAGTGGGAGCGCTCCCAATTGACGAAAAGCTCAAGATCGCGGAGGGCTGTCGCCCTCAGAGCGCGACGCCGACGAGCACCGGCTCGGGGACGAGCTCGACGCCGAACTTCGCCCGCACGCCGTCGCGCACCTCCCTTGCCAGCCGGAGCAGGTCAGTGGTCGTGGCGCCGCCGCGGTTGGTCAGGGCCAGCGTGTGTTTCGAGGAGATCCGGGCCCGGCCGTTGCCGTAACCCTTGCTGAAGCCCGCGCGCTCGATCAGCCAGGCCGCCGAGGTCTTCACCCGGCCGTCGTCCTGCGGCCAGCGCGGGGCGTCGGTCGGCAGCGCCGCCGCGACCATGGAGGTGAGCACGGGGTTGGTGAAGAACGACCCCGCGCTGATGGAGTCGGGGTCGCCCGGGTCGATGACCATCCCCTTGCCGCGCCGCAGGCTGAGGACGGCCTCCCGCACCGCCTCCACCGGCGCCTGCGCGCCCACGTCGACGCCGAGCGTCAGGGCCAGCTCGGCATACCGCACCGGCGCGCTCAGGTTCGACCTGGCCAGCGCGAACTCGACCTCGAGCACGACGTGCCTGGCGTTCTGTTTGAACACGCTGTGCCGGTAGGCGAAGCGGCACTGCGCGGGGGCGAGGTCGTTGACCTTGCCGGTGGACCGATCGAGCACCCGCACCCGGCGGATCGTCTCGCTGACCTCTTGGCCGTAGGCGCCGACGTTCTGGATCGGCGTCGCGCCGGTGCGGCCCGGGATGCCGGAGAGCGCCTCGATCCCGGCCCAGCCCTCCGCGACGGCGCGGGCGACGACGGCGTCCCAGTCCTCGCCGGCCTGGACGACCAGCCGGAGCCGCTCCTTGTCCGGCCGGGCGGCGACGCCACGCGTGCGGATCAGCACTACCGTGCCGGGGAAGCCGGTGTCGGCCACCACCAGGTTGCTCCCGCCGCCGACGACGAGCACGGGCTCCGCCGACCGGTCGGCGGCGGTGACGGCCGCCGCGACCTCGTCGGCCGTCGCCGCCTCGACCAGCCGCCGCGCCGCGCCGCCGAGGCGGAGGGTGGTCAGGCCGGCCAGTGGGACATCCGGCCGTACGCGCACGAGGGTCCAGCCTAGAGCTGCCGGGGGGCGAGGATGTCGTCGCGGCCCCGGAACCGTTGCAGCAGGCGGTCGTAGGTGCGCTTGGACTCGCGGTCGCGCACGGTCGGGTCGCCGTCGTGGTAGCCCCGGTGCCGCTCCTGCGTGACCGGCAGGTCGGGCAGCGCGACCAACCGCCCGCCGGCCGCCCGAAGGGCCAGCGACAGCTCGATGTCCGCGTTGCGGTAGATCCGGGCCTTCGGGTGCGGCCCGCCGGCGGCGAGGGCGGCCGAGCGGCGCACCGCGAACAGGTAGCCCAGCAGGGCGTCGACTTCGCCCGCGCCGCCGTCGACCAGCGAGCGCCAGGCGTCGTCGCGGTTCACGTTCGCGCCGCGCCAGCCAGCGGCCACGACCGAGGGGTCGTCGAGCGCTGCCAGCACCGGCGTGATCGCGTCGCCCGCGAAGATCGTCGAGGTCTCCACCATCACGTGGACGCCGGCCGGGTCGAGCCGGAGCAGCGCGCCGCGGGCAGCGCCCCAGCCGGCCGGACCCGCGACGTGCCACTCCTCCACCCGGCCGGGATGCTCCCGGGCCACCTCGTGGAGGGCGTCTCCGGCGCCGTCGGCGTTGCCGATGTCGAGCGCCAGCACGACCACGTCCGCCGGGGCATGCCGGAGCAGCGCGGCCACACAGCGGCGCAGGTCGTCGGGCCATCCCTCGACGAGCAGCGCGACCGTGCAGCGGCGGATGTCCGGCTCGGCCGAGCGATCGGGCAGCGCCGCGAGGCTGGGCAGCACGTCGTAGGGCGGGCGCGGGGCGAGTTCCCATCCGCCTGCCGTGTCGCGCACCGTCCACCCGGCGGCGGCGATCTCGTCCCGAATGGCGTCGGCGGCGGCGAAGTCGCGCGCCGCCCGCGCCTGCGCCCGCCGCTCCGCTAGCACAGCCAGTTCCGGCGGCGGAGGGATCACGCCAGCTGGACCACCGCGCGGGCCTTGGCGAGCACGCGCTCGCCACCGCTGGTGGCGGTGAGGTCGACGCTCACCCGGTCGCCGTCGAGCTTCTCGGCGACAATGCCGGACACGACCAGGGTCGCGCCGGTGTCGTCGTCGGGCACGACAACAGGCTTGGTGAACCGCACGGCGTAATCGACCAAGGCGCCCGGGTCGCCCACCCAATCGGTGACGACCCGGCCGGCCTCGGCCATGGTGAACATCCCGTGGGCGATGACATCCGGCAGGCCGACTGCCTTCGCGACCCGTTCGTTCCAATGGATGACGTTGAAGTCGCCGGACGCGCCGGCGTACTTGACGAGGTCGACGCGCTGGACTTGAAACGTGTGCTCCGGCAGCGCGGCCCCGACCTCGACATGGTCGTATCTCACTGTGGCGGCCATCAGCCCTTCGCCTCCCGCGCTGTGCCTCGGGCGACGAGGGTGGAATAAGCCGTCACCACGTGCTCGCCGTCGACGGTCGAGATCTCGCCCTTGGTCGTGAGGATGTCGTTGCCGGCCGCCGACCGGGCGTTCTCGACGCTCACGACAACGACCAGCCGGTCGCCGGCGCGAACCGGGCGCTGGTAGGTGAAGCGCTGCTCGCCGTGGACGACCTTGGTGTAGTCGAGCCCGAGCGCGGGGTCGGTGACGACCTGCTCCGCCGCGTTCATCGACAACACGACGACGAAGGTCGGCGGCGCGATGACGTCGGGGTGGCCGAGCGCCTTGGCCGCCTCCGGGTCGCGGTAGGCCGGGTTCGGGTCGCGGATGGCGTCGGCGAACTCGCGGATCTTCTCGCGGCCGACCTCGTAGGGCTCGGTGGGCGGGTAGGTCCGCCCGATGAAGGACGGGTCGATGGGCACGGCGGACCGGGTCAGCGGGTCTCGCGGTGCGCGGTGTGCCGCCGGCAGTTGGGGCAGAACTTCTTCAGCTCCAGCCGGTCGGGGTCGTTGCGGCGGTTCTTCCGCGTGATGTAGTTGCGGTGCTTGCACTCCTGGCAGGCCATGGTGATCTTGGGGCGAACGTCGGTGGCAGCCACGATGGAGCGCCTCTTCCTGTCTCGGCCGAGCGGTCAATGGGATTGTAAGCGGAGGCTGGGCGCGGCGCAGCCGACCGAAGGTCGGCAAGCAAGGCAATCCCGTCTCGTAGCGGTGGCCGGATTTGAACCGGCGACACAGCGATTATGAGCCGCTTGCTCTGCCTGGCTGAGCTACACCGCCGCGGTGACCCGGACGCCGGCCGGGTGGACGGACGCCGGTGCCGGGAGCCCCAATACGGAATCGAACCGTAGACCTTCTCCTTACCATGGAGACGCTCTGCCGACTGAGCTATTGGGGCAAGCGAGCGTCAGGGTACACGGTCGTCGGCGGCGAGCCGAAACCCTTCCGCGATCTTGAGCTTTTTTCAAGATGGGAGCGCTCCCATTCGAAAAAAGCTCAAGATCGCGGACAAACTGGGTCAGGCGCGTGGGGACAGGACGCAGAACTCGTTGTCCTCCGGGTCGGCCAGCACGACCCAGGTCACGTCGCGCTGGCCGACGTCGGCGTGCTTCGCGCCGAGTTCCTCGAGCCGGGCCACCTCGTCGGCCTGGTCGTCAGCAGCCCAGGGCGCGACGTCGAGGTGGACGCGGTTCTTGACCTGCTTCGGCTCGGCCGCACGGACGAACTCGAGCCAGGGCCCGCGCCCCGACGGCGCCCGCAGCGCGGTCAGCCCGTCGGCGGTGCGGCGGATCGGCCAACCGGCCGCCGCGACCCAGAAGGACGCGAGGGCTGCGGGGTCGGCCGCAGCGACCACCACGGCAGCCAAGGGACCGGTGCCGGTGTACTCCTCGCGCGGCTCGAGCACGCAGAGCTCGTTGCCCTCGGGGTCGGCGAGCACCGTCCACGGCACACCCCGCTGCCCGATGTCGACCGGCTTCGCCCCGAGCCCGGTGAGCCGCTCGACCGTCGCCGCCTGGTCGTCGAGGGAGCGGCTGGCGAGGTCGAGATGGATGCGGTTCTGCGTGGTCTTGGGCTCGGGGACGGGCCCGAAGACCAATGCGACACCGGGGCTCTGGCCGGCGTCGTCGCCTGGCTCAACCACGAGTTCGTCCGGCGCCTCATAGGTGACCTCCCATCCGAGGGCCGCGGCCCAGAACCGCCCGATGGCCACCGGGTCGCCCGCATCGATTACCACGTTCGTGAAGCGCGTCGACATGTCCGCACGGTACCCCGGCTCACGCTGGCCGCGTCTTGTGGTCCTCGGCTGACTGCGGCTGCCGCCGCGATGACTCCCGCCCCAGGTCCCCGCCCCGATGACGATGGGCCAGACTGGCCACATGGCTTATCAGGCGGCTGCAGACCGCTATGAAACGATGACGTACCGGCGGTGCGGCCGCAGCGGACTGGACCTTCCTGCCATCTCGCTGGGCCTGTGGCAGAACTTCGGCGACGACCGCCCACTCGACCGGCAGCGGGCGATCCTCCGCCGGGCGTTGGACCGCGGCGTCACCCACATCGACCTGGCGAACAACTACGGGCCGCCCTACGGATCCGCCGAGATCAACTTCGGCCGCATCCTGCGCGAGGACTTCCGGCCTTACCGCGACGAGCTGGTGATCTCGACCAAGGCCGGCTACGACATGTGGCCGGGACCCTATGGCGAGTGGGGCTCCCGGAAGTACGTCCTCGCCAGCCTCGACCAGAGCCTGCAGCGGATGGGCCTCGACTACGTCGACATCTTCTACTCCCACCGGTTCGACCCCCGGACGCCGCTCGAGGAGACGATGGGCGCCCTCAGCTCCGCCGTGCGGGCGGGCAAGGCGCTCTACGTCGGGATCTCGTCCTACTCCCCCGAGCGGACCGCCGAAGCGGCGCGGATCCTGCGCGACCTTGGCACGCCGCTGCTCATCCACCAGCCGTCCTACTCCCTGCTCAACCGCTGGATCGAGGGCGGCCTGCTCGACCTGCTCGAGCGCGAGGGCGTCGGCTGCATCACCTTCTCGCCATTGGCGCAGGGCATGCTCACGGACAGGTACCTCGACGGGATCCCCCCGGACTCCCGGGCCGCGCGGGAGGGCTCCCTGTCGCGCCAGATGCTCACCGACGCGAACCTCGAGAACATCCGGGCGCTGGCCGACGTCGCCCGCGGCCGCGGGCAGCCACTGGCGCAACTGGCACTGGCCTGGACGCTGCGCCATCCGCGAGTGACATCGACGCTGATCGGCGCGAGCAGCGTCAGCCAACTCGACCAGAACCTCGGCGCGCTGGACCGGCTGGACTTCAGCGAAGAGGAACTCGCCGAGATCGACAAGCACGCCCTGGATGGCGGCATAAACATCTGGGCCACCTCGAGCGCCGAGTAGCACCCCGGACCACGCCGGGGAAGCCGTAGCTCGGCTATCCTCGTGGGGTGCCGCGCTATGAGTACCGCTGCCGCACCTGCGGCGCCACCTTCGAGCTCGCCCGGCCGATGAGCGACGCCTCGGCGCCGTGCTCCTGCCCGGCCGGCCATGACGACACGGTGAAGCTGCTGTCCACGGTCTCCGTCGGCGGGACCGCGACCGCAGCCACCGTCCAGGCCAGCGCCGGCTGCTGCGGAGGCGGCTGCGGCTGCGGGTGAGCCCAGGAGGCCACTGCGAGTCAGGCAGCCCCGAACGCGTTGAAGGCGCACCAGCTGACGAAGGAAGCCGGATCCGCGCGGTCCACCGTCGACCGCGCCGAGTGCAGCGCCTCACCCAACGTGCCGCCCCGCAGCACGCCGTCGTGCAGCGAGCGCATCAGCGGCGTCACATCGCGGTCGGGGACGACGACGGCGCTGGCGACGACCCCGGCCGTGCCCTGGGCGATCAGGGTGCCGACGAACCCGAGCATCTCGTTGCCTTCGTACGTCACGCCGCTGCCGGACTCGCATGCCGCGAGCACTAGGCGGTGCGGCGCGACGCCGCGCCGATCGAGCTCGTGCACGGTCAGCTCGCCATCGCTGAGCAGCAACGACGAGAACGTCGGGTTGTCGGCCCTGATGTGGCCGTGACAGGCGAGGTGGGCGAGCCCGGCGCCGTCGAGCGCGCGCGTCACGGCCTCGACCCCGCTCGCCGGCGGCACGAGAACGGTCGGCCGCTCGTGCCGGGTCTCCAACGAGCGCACCTCGGCTGCGGCTCCCGGCAGCCCGGGCCCAGCCACGAGGGCCACGTGCGCGTCCGCTGCGCACCGCCGAAGCCGGCTGCGCGCCCACAATGCCGAGGACGGCGCGATCGACACCGGCTCCGGGTGCAGCGCGGCCCATGGCACGCGCTGCAGCTCCCCCACCGGCACGACGACCAGTCCGCGGTGCTCGGCCAAGCCGAGGGGTTTGATCAGCATGTCGGCGAGCCGGCTCAGCGAGAAGTCCGCGCTGTGCCGAGCGGTCAACGGCGGCACCCGGGAGTCGCGCCGAGCCAGCCTCCGAAGAGCGAACATCAACGCGTCGAGCTCGTGCCGCACGGCGTCGACAGGGCCGAGGGAGACGACCCTGGTCCGGCGCGGCTCGAGGACGGCGGCCAGCACGCTGCCCGCCAGGACGTCGTACTCGACGAGCACCTGCCCGTCGAGCAGCCCGCGCAGCGTCGCGGTCGACAGCGCCCCGCCCGTCGCGCCCCCCACGGCACGGCGGGTCCAGGTGGCTCGGCGGATTCGCTCCTCGATGGCGGCCTGTCGCGTCACCAGGTCAGCAGGCTCGGCGCCGGTCTCCTGCCGCGCCTGCCGGAGTTCAGCGTGCACAGCGCGCAGGGCGCCCAACTCCTCCTCGATGCCCTCGGTCGCCGGCGGGTCGATCACCGACAGGGCGGCGGCCCGGGTCCGCTCCATCCAGTCGAGGACACGGGCCGGCGAGTGGGTCCGGATCATCGCCGCGAGGCCGAGCGCGCCGAGCTCCGCGCCATGCCCTGAGGCGAGCGCGCGCAGCTCGGTCGAGGCCAGGGCGACGCGGTGGCGCGCCAGGTCGTCGATGCCGGCCCGGCCATGCTGGACGACCGCGGCGTGCCGCTGCTCCAGGCGCGCCGCCAGCGCGGCGGCGAGGCGCCCCTTGAGCCGGACGAGGAGTGGCGCGTTCCGGGATAGGTCGAAGGCCCGGAGCCACATGCGAGTCGCGGTCTTCCTCCGATCGAGGTCAGCCGCGACGCGACCCGCCGACAAATAGGCCTCGACGGCGCTGGAGACCATGCCGGCGCGCTCGAGAGTCCGCGCGGCTCGGCGCGCGGTCGGGAAATCGCTCGGCTGGCTGTCGCCCATGTGCAGCCGGGCTTCGACGGCCACCAGCCGGGCTCGCGCGGCCCAGCTCGCCCGGCCCTGCCGGCGCAACCGATCCGCGGCCGCCTCGGCGGAGGTCACTGCCGCGTGCAGGTCCATCCGCAGCAACGCCAGCCTGGCCACCCGCAGCTGCGCCTCCACGGCCATCAGCTGCACGCCCTGCCGTTCGAGCATCTCCATCGCCTGTTGTGCCCGCGCACTGGCCTCAGGGATCAGCCGCAAGTCGATCAGCGCGTCGGCGTACTCGGCGTACAGCTCGCCCAGCGGCAGGCCGGCCGCCTCCCAAAGGCGCGCCGCCGCGTCGAAGAGGTGGAGGCCTTCGGTGAGCCGGCCGGTCTGCACGGTGACCCACGCGCGGCCTTCGGCCACGATGGCAACCACCGCGGGACCGACTTCCTCTGCGGCTTCGGCCGCTTGGTCGAAGCAGGCCAGTGCCCGGTCCGGACGACCGCACTGGGCCTCGATGATTCCGAGGTTGTTTGCGACCTTGGCCCGCACATCGGGTGGTGCGCCTGGGTCGGCGAGGACCCGCCGGTAGAGCCCCGCCGCCTCCGTGAGCCGGCCCAGGTTCTGATAGAGGGCCGCGCGCTGCGAGGCGAGCTCGGCGTCCATCGTCGGGCCGATCAGCTGCTCGGCCTGGTCGAAGTCGCGCTTGGCGGCGGCGAGGCGGCCCAGCTCGTGGTTGACGGCCCCCCGCGTGACCAGCACCTGGCCGAGCCGGGCGTCGAGGTGGTGCTTGCGCGCCACCCGCACGGCCTCGTCGAGCAGCAGGGTTGCCCGGTCGTGAGCGAGCCGGATGCGCTCGAACCAGGCCTCTGCGCGTAGCGCCGCGACGAGCGCTTCCGCGTCGCCAGCGGCCCGGGCGTCAGCGACGACACGAGCGGCCTCGCCGCCGAACGCCTCAGGGTCTGAGACGACTCGGCGATAGGCTTCGGTCGCGCGTATCAGAAGGCTCGATCTCGACTCATCATCCATGTTTGCGCCGCTCGTCGCGTGTCTTGCGAGTCTTGCGGGCCACGAGGGTAGCGGCGCTCCGCGCACAGGGGGTAGCAGACAATGACGGCTCAAGCTGACGAGTCATGTCACCCATCCTTCGGCCCGGACGACCCGCGCAGCTGCGAGGAGCGTCTCGAGGATCTGCGCCGGATCTTCCAGCAGATCAACAACGTCAACCGCCGCCAGCACGATTCCACCGTGCGTGGTGAGCTGATCCGGCTCCTGCGCGAGCGGCGGTCCGAGCGGTCCGATCTCGACCAGTTCGACGTGGTGCCCGACCCGCGTGGCGGCGAGGTGCTGGTCGTGCCGGGCGAGTTGGTCATCAGGGCGCGGGCGCTCGACGATCCGCTGGTCCGGCAGCTGATCGAGGCCTACGAACTGCAGCCGGAGCCCGTCGAGTGCCTGGACAACCGGGTGGCGGTGCTGAAGGCGCCTGGCCTCGGCGGCGGACAGTTGGCTGACCTGGCCGGCGCGCTCCGGGCGCGCGGCGTCCCGGCCGCGCTCAACTACGTGACCCCGATGGGCATCGTCATGAAGGGCCTCGGCGGCCCGGAGCCCTCCGCCGGGCCGGCGCCGGAACGCCCGCCCGCGGGACCCGGCGAACCCATCCAGGTGGCGGTCATCGACACGGGCATCGCGGAGCAACCGCGCGATGACGGCTGGCTCGACGGCCTCGTCCGGCCGGGCAACATCGACCCGCTGAACGAACTGCCGACCCCGCCGGACCAGTTCCTCGACCTCGGCGCCGGACACGGCACCTTCGCCGCGGGTGTCGTCCAGCAGGTGGCTCCGGGCGCGAACATCATCATGTACCGCGCACTCGACAGCGACGGCATCGGCAGCAAGGTGCGGCTCGCCTGCGCGATGGTCCAGGCCGCCCGCTACGGCGCGCAGGTCATCAACCTCTCGCTCGGGCTCGAGGCCCTCGACGACCGGCCGCCGCTCGCCCTCCAGGTCGCGCTGGAGATGATCGACGAGATCGCCGCGGCGAACGACCGTGAGGTGCTGGTCGTGGCCGCCGCCGGCAACTTCGGGCGCGACCGGCCGTGCTGGCCGGCGGCGTTCTGCAACGTGGTCGCGGTCGGCGCGCTGACGCAGGATCTCGAGCCGGCCGACTGGTCGAGCAGGGGCCCGTGGGTCGACTGCTCGACGATGGGCGAGGGCGTCCGGTCGACCTACGTCGAGGGCGAGGAGTCGCCGAAGGTCGATCCCAAGCCGGACCGTTTTGGGCCCGACGCCTGGGCGCTGTGGTCGGGCACCTCGTTCGCGGCGCCGCAGGTCGCCGGGGCGATCGCGAAGATCGCCCAGGAGCAGCAAGTGGGCCCCCGGGAGGCGCTGCGCCGGCTGCTCGACGGGCAGCGCGAAGTGCCTGGCTACGGCCGGGCGGTCGAGATCCTGCCGAGGACCTGACCAGAGCCGCCCCACCTCCGCGGAGCGGTTGGGGGTGAGGGCTAGGGGATCGCCACCCCTTGGAGCACGACCGGGCCCCGGGTGACGTCGAGCTCGGCGGCCTGGTCGACGCCGGCCGGGGTGATCACGTCCATCGCCTTGGGCGCGGTGTTGGGGTCGACCTGGCAGCGCGGGTCGGCCGGGTCGGGCGCCGGGCAGACGCCGAACAGGAACGATTGCGGCGTCGGCGCGAAGCCGCGCGCCTGGTCGGGGCTGAAGCCGTCCTGGCCGTGCAGCACCACCGTGAAGACCCAGCCGAGCCCAGGCGTGCCGAACGTCGCCTTCGGCAGCCGGACGGTGATGTAACGCGACAGCGAGTTCGCCACGAACGTCGCCCCGGGCACCCCGGTGCCGTCGGCGCGGGTCCAGACGACCGGCGCGAACCCCTGCACCTCGACCCGCTGCGTCCACGCCGAGCCGGCGTCGATCGCGTAGTTGCGCTGCGGGAACGCGGCCGCTGTCGAGGTCGGCGTGCCGCCCGGCTCGCGGACGTACACGTCGAGCAGTTGAGCGCCGTTCGTCACCCCGAATGTCGGGTCGAGGTTGCGGACCCGCGCCCGCAGGACGATGTCGCTGCCCGCGTCGAACACCTGAAAGAGCTCGAGGTCGAACGCGCCCGGCTTGAAGTCGGCCGAGGTCGGGTAGGCGAACGTCCCCGGCCCGTTGTCGTCGCCGGCCGGGTCGGTGAGGTCGAGCAGGGTCGTCCCGCTGACCTCGTCGCGGAACACCGACCGCTGGTCGTAGCCGGTCGCGCCGCCGGCCGTGACCGTCGTCGTCAACGCCGTGACGCCGTTGTCGAGCGTCACCGGCACGGCGAACGCGCCGCCGGCGTCGGCGGTCGCGGTGAGCACGGCCGTCACGCCGGTGTCGAGATTGCCCGCGGCGACGACCACCGCGGCGCCGGGCACGGTGGCCCCGGTGACGGTCGTCGAGGTGCCGGTGGCCTCGCTCCGGTCGGCCGGCCCGGTCACGGTGAGCGGCGCGGCGGCGGGAGGGGCGGCGTCGACATAGCGGGCCCGGACAATGCCCGGCTGCTCCAAGGGCCGGCCGGCGCCGATCGACAGCGTGAGCCGCACCGCCTGCGCCTGCGCCCAGGACAGCGGCGCGGCGGAACCGGCCGGCCCGCCGTTCCGGAAGCCGATCGACGCGGTCTCCGGCGGGCTGCCGAACGGCGACGCGGGCAGGTCGGGGTTCTCCCACGACTGCTCGGGCGCCAGGCCCACGCCCGAGGAGTACCGGTGCATGGCGTCGAGCAGGGCAGCGGCGCCGGCCCGGTCGCCCGTCTGCAGCAGTTGCTCGGCTCGTTCGCCGGACAGCACCGGCCACAGGTGCCCGGAGCCCTGGTTGACCCGCCCGTCGCTCGCGTTCGGGGCGGGCCATGGCTTGCCGCTCGGGTCGCAGGCGGTCGGGTCCGGCTCGTAGCAGTCGCCGTAGCCGTCCTCGGTCCCCGCCGAGGTGACCGGGTCGAGCGCCACGCCGTAGCGGTAGTAGCTGCGCCCACTCGCGGTGTCCCTCGCGATGACCTGGTCGACGACCTGCAGGGACCGCAGGACGTCGGGGTCGTTGGGCGGCAGCTCGCCGAGCCGGGAGAGCTCCTGGAAGCCGGCGTCGATCACCGCGCGCTGGTCGACGGTCGGCCCGCCGTTGCCCAGCCCATAGGAGATCGCGACGTTGGGGTCGCCGGTCTTCGACAGCCTGATGAAGTACGGCGCCGGGGAGTACGGGCCGGTGGTAGTGACCGTCCAGCCCTTGATGTTGCGCTGGAAGTGGTCGGCGACCGCCCGGTAGAGCCGGCCTCGGTCCTGGTCGCCATGGGTGTCAGCGATCCGGCCGGCCGCCACCAGGGCGGCGATCTCCGACGCGATCGTCGAGGGCGAGTAGCCGCTCTGCTCCTCCCACCGCTCCGAGCCGAATGACGGCCCGCGCGCGACGAGGAAGTCCGCGGCCTTGCGGATGTGGTCGGCGTACAGCGCCGCGTCACCGCCGAGCCCGGCCTGCCAGGCCATCAGGATCGGGTACGCCGTCTCGTCCAACTGGTCGCCACCGGTGTCAGGCGCCACCTTGCCGTTGACCAGGGAGTTGCGCGGCATTCGGCCGTCGGCGAGTTGCTGGCGCTCGAACAGGAACCGGACGGTGTCGCGGGCCGTGCGCAGGTCGCCGGCCACCAGCAGGCCGGTGAACACCTCGTAGAGATCCCGGGAGAACACCTCGCGGTAGGAGCCGAAGTAGGGCGCCCTGCCGTCTTGCGCGGTGCCGGCTGAGACCGCCTGCCCCCACGGCGAGGCCAACCCCGCGACGATCGCCCCGGGGAACTGCTTGTCCTCGCTGGCCTTCAGCACGTTGACGCCGAGGTAGTACTTCTGCTGCAGGTCACGCGCACGGCTCGCGGAGAGCCCGGGGAAGCCGCTGGGCGGCCGGGCCAGGCCCGCGTCGTAGATCAGCCAGCCGCCGAGATAGGTCGCGAGCAGCGCCGCGAACGGCGTGCCGAGCGTGGCGCCGGCCGTGCCGACCGCCTCGGCCTGCGTGCGGCCGAAGCCGAGCGCCAGCCGGGCCTCGCCGGACCGGCCGGTGTCGAGGAGCGCGGTCTGCACGACGTTGCCGTCCGGCGCGTCCGAGGCCGGAGTCAGCTCGCGGTGCTGGTCGAGCTGGACGAGCCCGTCGCTCCCGGTGCCGGCGTAGCCGCTGGCGGCTGCGCCGAATTGCCGGTCTGCGCGCACCGCGAGGTAGGTCGGCATGGCGTAGTCGCGGTTGACGGCCGCGGTGACGGTGTTCGTGTCGTACGAGACGAGCGCACCGGTGCCGGCGTCGATCGTCGCGCTGTCGGCGCCGGCGTTCTGGCCAGAAGCGGTCCCGCCGCCGCCGTTGCCGCCGATGGTCGGGTCGACCCGGACGTACAGCCTGAGGCTGCCGGTCGTGCCGCCCAGCGGCGTGAGGCGGACCCGGACCACCACGCTGTCGCGGCGGGTGTCCGTGAGGTAGGTCGTGGTCAGCCGGTAGCGGCCGCTCTTCGCCGTGCTGGTGACCGTGCAGGCCATCCCGGTCGGGTCGGCGCTGACGGTGTACGTCGTGTCACGGCTCTGCAGGTCGGTGAACGTCGCGCCGTCGGTGACGACGAACTGCATCGTCTCGATGTTGGTCGTGTCGACGTTCGGCTCATAAACATCGGAGAGCACGCCGCCGGCGACGGTGTACCAGACGCGCGAGGTCCGGTTCCTGGCGGTGCCGACGCAGTCCTTGCGGGCCAGGTCGAAATGGCTGAGCACGCCGGGGGCGCCGGGCGCCACCTGCGCCGCCGCCGCCGCGGTTGCCTGCCGGGCCGGGCTGGCAGCGACGGCGGAGGCGCTCGACAACGCCATGGCACCAGCGCCGGCGAGGCAGACGAGGGAGGTGAGGCGGCGTCGCATGGGGCCCTCCAAGGTCCGCTCTGACCAAGGAGGCCATCCTGGCCGCCGTCAAGACATGACGGCAAGGGTCGGGCCTGCCCCGAGTGAGCGTTCATGTTCCGAAGAAGTCGGGCACGCGCGCGATCGTCCGGCTCGCCGACCTGTGCGGTGGCAAGGGCCGCTGGGCGGGCTGGGCGAGGCCCCGCCGCGGCGGTCTTCGAGCCTGGCTTGAAACCCCTGGCCATTCACCGGTCGATCGACGCAGAGCCCCGGCTCCGCTCTGGCCGTCCGAGAGCTGGAGGCAGTCGACTTTGCCCGCCGAGACCTCCAGCGCACCGCGTCCAAGGGGACGAGGTGAGCGAGAACGGCACTAACGTCTTTGAGGGAGGCACTATAGATCTCTGCGCGAATCTTCTGCGTTGGACGTTATATTACACGCGTGGAAGTAACGTCCAGGCGTGCTAGTGTATAGATCATGGACATCGAGGTGCTGGGGCAGAGTCCCATCGGGCGGCTCGTCCCCCTGCACGGCCGGGACGCTCGGCACGGCGAGTTCGCCTACTTCGCCTACCTGCCAGATCCTCTACCTGATGACGTTGATCTTGACTCTCGGACCTGGACCGCGGTCACCGAAGCGGCAACGGCTCTGGGCAAGCTTGACCAAGCATGTGCGCAACTGCCCGACCCGCGGCTGCTAATCCGGCCAGCCCTCTGGCGGGAAGCGCTGGACACGTCAGCCTTGGAGGGCACCTATGGCGCGTTGCAGGACCTGCTGGAAGCCCGGTTGCCAAGTGCGCGGTTCATGTCTCCCGAAACAGTCGAGATACGTGCTTACGAGAACGTAGCGCTCCAAGCATTCGAAATAGTGAAGGATCGACCGATAAGCTCAGCGTTCTTGAGCGAGTTGCAGGGCGAGTTGTTCAAGCAGGCGCACAAGCAACCGCGCGACCTCGGTCGTTTGCGGCAGGACCCAGTATGGATCGGTGCGAAGGAACGGCCCATTCAGGAAGCGCGATTCGTTCCTCCTCCCCCCGACGACCGTCTTCGGACCGGCGTAGATGCATGGGACCAATGGGTTCAAACCGAGCATGCGCATCTTCCGCCGGTACTCAGGGCCGCACTGGCTCATTATCAGTTCGAGACGCTGCACCCGTTCGGGGACGGGAACGGACGCATCGGTCGACTGGTAGTAGTGCTGCAATTTCTCCGCGCTCAAACGATCCAGCACCCCGCCGTGACGGTCTCTCCATGGTTCCTAAAGCGGCGCGAGGAATACCAGGATCACCTCCTTCAGGTCAGTTGCACTGGAGACTGGAACCCATGGGTACGTTTTTTCTGTCAGGCAGTGCGCGAGCAATGCGACTCGATCATCTCGGCCGCAGACAGGCTGCTGACCTGGCTTAACGAATCCAGGCGTGAGTTGCACGCGAGGCGCTGGACGGGAGCAATCCACAACCTTCTTGAGGATCTGATCGAATGGCCCGTAATCACGATAACGGACACCGCGGCCCGCTATGGAGTGACCCAGATGAACGCGACCCGCATGGTCAACCATTTGGTCGACATCAGGGTTTTGGAGGAACTCACGGGAAAGAACTACGGACGTGTTTTCGGTGCCGTATACGTCATGCAAACCGTGGACGAGATCTAGAAAACGATGCCCGGGGCGATCGGAGCGTGCTCGACCTCTGGCGCGACAAGGCGAAGGTCCACTGAACGTGACCGGCACGACCGAGCCCGCGCCCGTCTGGGTGGTCGCCGGCGCTCCCGGCGCGGGCAAGACGACAGTTGCCGCGCTGATGGCGCCGCGACTGCGGCCGGTCCCGGCGCTCCTCGACAAGGACACGCTGTTCGGCGGCTTCGTCGATGCGGTGCTCGCCGCGCACGGCCGGCCGCAGGGTGAGCGCGAGGGACCGTGGTACGACCGGTTCGTCAAGGTCCACGAGTACGGCGGCATGACGGCGGCCGCCGGGCAGGTGCGCGCGGCCGGCTGCCCGGTCATGCTCGTCGCGCCGTTCACCGCGCAGATTCGTGACCCCTCCCTGTGGCGGTCGTGGGTGAATGGCCTCGGCGGCGAGCCGGCGCGGCTGGTCTGGGTTCGATCGGACGAGCCGACGCTGCGCGCGCGGCTGGCCGAGCGCCGGCGGGACCAGGACGCCGGCAAGCTGGCGGCGTTCGACGCCTTCCTGGCCCGCGTGCGCCCGGGCGAGCCGCCTCCCGTGCCGCACGTCGAGATCGACAACCGGCTCGGGGCCGCCGAGTTGACCGCGCAGGTAGAGGCGGTCCAGGGCTAGTGGCTGACCTCGGCGCGGACGCCGTCGATGTAGAGCTCGACCTTGTCGTTGTAGAAACAAGCCAGGCCGGCGATCTTGGCGCTCTCCGGGAGCGTGGTGCGGTAGGTCCACACGAAGTCGTCGTAGACCCGATCCCCGACTTCCAGGTCCCAGTAACTGGCCGTGCCCTTGTAGGGACACTGCGTTTGATGCGACGACGGGCTCAGCAGGTCGAGGCGGATGTCGGCAAGCGGGAGGTAGTAGCGGGGGGGCAACCCGGTCTCGAACAAGATCGTGGGCCGGTTCGACTCAGCCAGGGCGACGCCGTCGACCACCACTCGCACGTGGCGGGAGCTGTTGAGGATGTCAACGCGGGTGTAGGGGCTGCGCGGGTGGACGTAGACGGGCTCGTCCTCCTCGAGCCACTCATCCATCGCGCCCCAGTCGAGCCGCACCAGCCCGCGGATCTGTTCGAGCGGCGAGTCGGGGTAGCGCCACGCGGCCTCCTTGGCGACCTGCCCCGCGACCATGACGTCGAAGTAGTGCGCGTCGCCGCGGCCTGGCGAGTGCTCGACGAGCCCGGTCGGCTCGAGGATGGCCCGGATGTCTTCGGCCGGGAGGTAGTAGGCCGGGAAGTAGGGGATCTCCCAGACGAGGAACGGGCTGGTGGTATCAGCGACGAGCGCGCCGCCGAGGAAGGCGCGGACCCGCTTCTGCCCTTGTTCAACGCGGACCCGGCCGCGGGCTGCCGTGCTCATGCGTCGGCCTCGCTCCGCTCGGGCGCGGCTTGAGCCCAAGCGCTCTGCCTACTGATTCGCTCGCTCCGCTCGCTCATGCGTCGGCCTCGCTCCGCTCGGGCGCGGCTTGAGCCCAAGCGCTCTGCCTACTGATTCGCTCGCTGCGCTCGCTCATCGGGGACCTCCTGGGGCTGACTCGACTGGCCACTCCCTAGAGCGATACCACACCTCGCTCGGCAAGAGCCTCCCGGAGGGCGCGCAGCGCGTAGTAGACGCGCGATTTCGCGGTCCCGACCGGGATGCCGAGGATCTCGGCCGTCTCAGGGACGCTCCGCTGCCGGTAGTAGGTCTCGACCAGAATTTCGCGGTGTGCCGGGGTCAGCGTCGCGAACGCCTCGGTGACCGTCAGCGAGGTGACGATGCGCTCCGACTCGTCGTGGGCGGCCGCCGACTCCATCTGGTCGCTGGTGAGCACCTCGGGGCGGGCGGACTTGCTGCGGTGGCTGTCGATGACGATGCGCCGGGCCACGGTGCACAGCCAGGGCCGCAGCGAGCCTTCGCTCTCGACCAGCCTGCCGATCGAGCGCCACGCGCGCAGCAGCGTCTCCTGGACGACGTCCTCGGCCCAGTGGCGGTCGCCACCGGTGAGCCGCAGCGCGAAGGAGAACAATTGGCTGCCGTACTCGGCATAGAGCGAGCGGACAAGCTCCTCGTCCTGGCCGGCCGGCGCGGCTGGAGTGGCGGCCGGTCGCGGCAACGGCTGGGCCTTGGCGGCCTTCACGGGCCGCGCGGGCACCCTTGGGAGCCCGATTGCTGCCGCTGCGTACATGTTGCCTCCCCAGGCCATGAGGTGCCCCTGACCTCATGCCACTATGTTCCGGCGGGCGGGCCGCTCGGACATCCGTCACCTCACGCATGTTTTGCGGCGGCCGCCGTAGCATGAGTGCGTCATGGACGCCCATACCGTGCCGTTCTACGCGAGCGACCTCGCCTACATCCGCGACGCCGACTCCACTTTGGCGAACGCCGGCTTCTTGGCGATCCGGGGCCGGTGATGCGCCACAAGCTGTCCGATGCTCAGGTCCGCCGGCTCCGGCTGCGCTCGCAGGCGCTGGCCGGGCCGCGGCCGACGGACGTGGCTGCGGTCGTGCGCCAGGTAGGCGCGCTCCAGGCGCAGGCGACGCCCGCGGCCCGGCTCGCCGTCCGGCCGCGCAGTTCTGGCCCCGACGCCGGCGCGGTGACGAGAGCCTGCAACGAGGACCGGTCGGTCGTGCGGACCTGGGCGATGCGAGGGACGCTGCACATGGTGCCCGCCGAGGATGTCCGGTGGCTCGTCGCGTTGCTCGGGCCTGACTTCACCGCCCGCAACCGTCGCCGGCGCGAGCAGCTCGGCCTCGACGACGACACCTGCGCGCGGGGGCTGCGCGCCATCGAGGAGGTGCTGGGCGCCGCCGGGCCGCTCCCCCGCGACGAGATCGTGCGGCGGATCTCCGACCTTGGCGTCGACGTCGATCCGAAGAGCCAGGCGCTCCCGCACCTGCTGGGCTACGCCGCGATGCAGGGGCTGATCTGCCGCGGGCCGGACCTGCCCGACGACGAGCCGACGTACGTCCTGCTCGACGACTGGCTCGGTTCCGCCCGTGACATGGACGGTGATGCCGCGCTGGCCGAGCTTGCCCGGCGGTATGTCCGCGGCCACGGTCCGGCCGGTCCGCGGGACCTCGCTGCGTGGGCGGGGATCACGCTGGGCCGGGCCCGGGAGGCCGTCGAGCTGATCATTGCCGAGCTGGTGGAGGTCGAGGCGCGGGGTGAGCCGGCCTGGCTGCTCGCCGACGCCGACGTGGCAGAACTCGGCGATCGGGAGCGGAGCGTCCGGCTGCTGCCGAACTTCGACGCCTACCTGCTCGGCTACCGGAGCCGCGACGACGTGCTCGCGGCGGAGTTCGCCCGGCGCATCCAGGCCGGTGGGGGGATGATCCGCGCTGCGGTCCTGGTCGATGGCCGCGTCGCCGGGACGTGGCGGCAGCGGCGCAGAGCCAGCGAGCTGGAGATCACGGTGGAGCCGTTCGAGCGGTTGCCCCGCTCGGTGCGCACGGCCCTCGACGAGGAGATCGCCGATATCGGCCGGTTTCTGGGGACGCCGGTGACCAGCACGTCCGGCTGACCCTTGAGAGACTGTTGAGATGATCGAGATCACCGGGGTCGCGCAGCGGCAGGCCTGGCTCGACGGCGTCCTGCCGCCTGTCGAGCAGGTGCGGCCGGGGCTGTGGTCGATCCCGGTGCCGATCCCCCTCAACCCGCTCCGTTACGTGCTCGCGTACGCCTTCGAGCTGCCCGACGGCGTCGCGCTTGTCGATGTCGGCTGGAACACCGAGGAGGCGTGGGCCGCGCTGAGCCGGGGCCTGATCGCGACCGGTCACTCGGTCGACGACGTGCGCGCCATCCTCGTCACCCACATCCATCCGGACCACTATGGCCTGGCCGGGCGCGTGCGCGAGCGGTCGGGGGCGTGGATCGGCATGCACGAGTTGGAGGCCAGGGCGCTCCGGCGCCGCTATGTCGCGGTCGACGCGCTCATCGCCCAGGGCGTCAGGTGGATGCTCGAGTGCGGCGCCGCCCCTGACGAGGCCGATCAGCTGGCCGGGTCCTCGCGCGACATCCTCCCGTGGGTCCGGTTGGCCGAGCCCGACCGGCTGCTGGCGGACGGCCAGCGGGAATTGCTGCCCGGCTGGCAACTGCGTGCCGTGTGGACCCCCGGTCACACGCCCGGCCACCTTTGTTTCTACGAGGAGGCGACGAAGGTCTTCCTGGCTGGCGACCACGTGCTGCCGCGGATCAGCCCGAGCGTATCCAAGCACCCCGAGCAGATCTCCGATCCCCTGGGCGCGTTCCTGGGTACCTTCGATGCCCTCGCCGCGCTGGACACCGACGAGGTGTTGCCGGCGCATGAGTACCGGTTCCGCACGCTGGGGGACCGCTTGGCGGCGCTACGCGAGCACCACGAGGACCGCCTTTCCGAACTGCTCGACCTCGTCGTCGATCAGCCCAGCTCGTCAACGTGGCAGCTGGCCGAACGGCTGACCTGGTCACGTCCGTGGTCGGAGATCAGGAGCTACATCCGGCGGGCGGCGGTCGGCGAGACACTCGCCCATCTGGTCCTGCTCGCCGACCGTGGCCTGGTACTCAACGTCGGCGGGCCGACGCACCAGTGGCGGCCGACGCCGAGCGCTCAGGCGGCCGGCGCCACGACGGCGGCGACCGGAACCAGGACCTCACCGGGCAGCTCGCAGAGGTAGCGGCCGGCGAAGCTGGCCGGGTCGACCTGCGAGCTGACGGCCTGGCGCGCATCGTTCTTCGTCAGGGTTTGGCCGCGCTGCCGGGCTTGAGCGACCAGCGCCTCCCGCCAGGCACCGGCCAGCTTGGCCTTGGGGTGGTCGAGCACGTAACGGGCGACCGCCAGGTCACCCGGCACGTCTTCGGCCGGCACGGCCTCGGCGACGACTACGGCGAGGTCGTCCGGCAGGCCGCGCTCGCGTGGGAAGGTCAGCGAGAACCGCGCCGAGATCAGCCGCCGGACCGGATCGTCCGGATCGAGCAGGCCGGTGCGGCGGAGTTCCCGCGCGCCGGCGACGAATACCGCGCGCCGCACGGTCGGGCCCCGCAGCAAGATCCGCAGGACGTACGACGCGTGCACCGCGGTCAGGTCGACCAGCAGGACGGCGCCCGGGCGTACCGCTCCGCCCTGGCCCGCAGGGGGCTCGGTGCGTAACAGCTTCTCGACAGGGACGCTGACGGCGGCCGGGTCGCGGCCGGCGTGCTTGCGCAGGATCTCGCCGGGCGGGCCGGCGTGGGTGTCACCGTGGGTCTCCTCGGCGTGCCGGCCGCGCGTGTAGATCCGGGATTGCGGGCGATGGCGCTGCAGGGCAGGCCAGGTGGTTCGGGTCGGCTGGCAGACCCACAGGTCGCTGCGGCCGCCAAGGGACTCTGCCCCGGCGAAGACGTTGAAGTCAGGCACCACGGCCTCGATCGCCAATCGCAGCTGGCCGAGAACCTCCTGGACGGCGAGGGCGCGCGCGGGCTGGCGGTCGTTCGGGGAGTAGCAGAACACGATCCGGTTGTCAGCCCGGCGTCGTAGCGCGGCGAGCCCACGGGTAAGGAAGAGCTCGATGCCGGCCGGCGTGTAAGGCGGGTCGGTGAAGACCAGATCGGCCGTCCGGCACGTGCTCGGCGGCAGCTCGGCGCGCAGGTCGGCGAAGGCCGTGCGGATCGGGAGCCGGTGGCGGTCGGCGGTCGCCTTGACGTAGGCCAGGAGTGGCTCGTCGACGTCGACGACGGTCACTTCGACCTCAGGCACGAGGAGCGTGAGCGCGACCGACGTCAGATCGTGGTCGCCGAGGCAGAGCACATGGCGGCCGGCAAGGTCGAAGTTCGCGCTCAGCGCGTGCGCCCGGCGCACCGCCGTCTCGGGGGTGGCGGCGACGTGGTCGAGCTCCCAGCGCGACGGCGGGAGGCCGGCCCCGATCCCCGCCATCTGCTCGAGCAGTCGGGCCAGGCGCGGCGCCCCGAGGTCAGGGCGGTCGAACCCGGGCGCCGGCGTCGCCGCGCAGCCCAGGGTGGCGCGAACTGCCGGCGCCTCCCCGGCCCGGAGGGCGTAGGCGCCGTCGGCGCAGTCGATCCACCCGGCAAGCCGGTCCAGCAACTCCGTCACGGTGCGCCGCGAAGCGCCGGTCGCCGCGACGAGTGCCGAAATCGCCAACGGGACCCCGCCGGCCAGCTGGCACAGCACGCGCCGGGCGGTCGCGAAGTCGAGGCCGCGCTCGGCCCGGAGCTCGTCGACCGCGTCCCGCAGCCGCCGATCCATCGTCACGGGATGCAGGCTAGAAGGACGGTCCTGCAGCTGCCCTCACGCGGTGGCCACTTCACCCACTGAGCGCCGATTACTGCCCCGGTTTGTCTGGACTTTCCGGTGCCCGCCATGGGCAAGGTGGTCACGCGTGGGTGAAGTCACCTCGCCATGGGGTTACCGCAGGTTATCGCGGGCCGCGGTCGTCGTAGATCCGACGTTCCTCGACCACCGGGCGCTCGTAGACCGGCCGCTCGTCGACCACCGGCCGCTCCACGACGCGCGTTGGTGCACGCCGCCTGGGTGCCCAGACGAGCAGGGTCATCAGCAGGCCGATCAACCCGACGACCATCAAGATGATTCCCACAACGTCCAAGTCCAGGCCGGAAAGCTCGACGTCCAGCGCGAAGGTGAGGATAGCGCCGATCGCGATAAGGAAAACGCTCGCGCCGATTCCCATCTGTCCGTCCTTCGGATTGGTGGAACCACGCGGTCGCGGCTCCGCTCCACTGTCCGATACCCACAGCCGCAATGCCGACACCCGCGCCGCCAGGCGTAGCGGTGCGAAAAGGTGGGAACCGCAACTCCACAGCCACCCACACCGACACCGCCGATGCCCGGACCCGGTCCGGACCCAGCGCCTCCCGCCCCGGCACCCGCGCCGGATCCGATCTGAGCACGGCTGCAGGCTGGCCATTCGCCTTCCTCGCTGACTACCGTGAGTGCGAGGCGTTCTTTCCCCGACAGAGACACCCCGACCGGGCCTCGTTCGCTCAGTCCGCCACGAAGAGGACTAAATGGGTTCATCGATGCCCACATCTGCGCCCGGAACCCGGGACGAGTTCGTCACAAGTTCTCTTCCCGCCGGTCTGACCATCGGCATGGAAGAGGAGTTTCACGTCCTAGACCCAGAGACGTATGAGTTGGTGCCTCACGCGCCGCTCCGGCTAGCCGGCGTGGCCGCAGCCAACACGCTCGCGTCCGAGCTGTTGTCGTCGACCGTCGAGACCGCCACCGCCGTCTGCGAGAGCCTCGAGGAGTTTCGCGACGAGGTGGTCAGGCAGCGCCGGGCGTTGTGCGCTGCCGCGGAGCGAGTGGGCGTCGTCGTGGCCACCGCCGGAACGGTGCCGGCGTCAGGCTCGAAGCCGGTCCCCATCTCGGCTGGCGCTCGCTACGCATGGCTGGCGGAGGAGTACCGCCAGCTCGCAGCGGAGCAGGCGATCTGCGCCAGCCACGTGCACGTCGGGGTGCCCGATCGCGAGCTGGCGGTGGCCCTGGCCATGCGGGTTCGGGCCTGGCTGCCGGTGCTGCTCGCCATGTCGGCCAGTTCCCCGTTCTACCGGTACGGCGACACCGGCTACGCGTCGTACCGCACGCTGATCTGGTCGCGCTGGCCGACCGCCGGGCCACCTCCGACGTTCGACTCCGCGCAGGCCTACGACGACACCATCGCGGCGCTGGTCGCCAGCGGCACGATCACCGACGCCGGAATGATCTACTACGACGTGCGACCGTCAGCCCGCTATCCGACCTTGGAGATCCGGGTCGCCGATGGCTGCCCGGCCGTCGATGACGCCGTGCTGATAGCGGCCCTGTGCCGGGCTCTGGTCATCGCCACCGAGCACGACGAGCTCAGCGCGCTCCCGTCGGTCGATGTCCAACCCGCGCTGTTGCGAGCCGCGACCTGGCGGGCCGCCCGGTCGGGAACGGCCGGACACCTCATCGATCCCGTCACCGGAGCTCCCGCGCCGGCATCGGACGTGGTCGACCGCCTGCTCGCGTACGTCCAGCCCGCGCTCGAAGATCGCGGCGAGTGGCCAATCGTGAAGGAGCTCGCCGACGGGCTCCTACAGCGCGGCACGTCGACCGAGCGGCAACGCGCGGCCCAGCGCCGCCGCGGATCCTGGACCGACGTGGGCCGCATGTTGGCGGCGGAGACTGGGGACATCGGCTAGAGGATGCTTTCGGAGGCACCGAATGTCGACTTGGGAGACGCAGGAACTGCCGGTGCTCCGGGCGCTCGCGGTCCATTTCGCGAAGCGCAGGGCGCGGCCGGCGTCGGTGCGGGCTATCGCGACCGCCACGGGCCTGCCCGAGTCGGTCGTCATCGAGGTGCTGCGAGTACTCGCCGAATCCAGGCCGCCTTACATCGAGGGTCGTCAACTGGTCCACGGCGACGGGCGACCGCGCGTGACCGGCCTGACCGAACGCGCTCACCACGAACTCGACCACCTTGCCGACAAGGAGGACCTCAAGGGCGGCCCTGAGGGTCAGGCCCGCATCCGCCGGCGCCGGGTGGTGCCACCCGGCGGCTCGCCACTCTGAGCCGCCTGCCCAGTGACGGCCCGACGCGCCGGTCAACGTAGCTCAAGGTCGCGGCGGTCTTTGGCCCGGGCTGCGGAGGCCGGCGCGGCGCAGCGCGTCAGCGAGAGCCGTGTCGCTCGATTCGCGCCGGTCCGGTTTCGGAGCGCCGCGGTCGCGCCGCCCGGCGCCGCTCGGGGCCTCGTCATCGACGCGCAGCGTCAGCGAGATGCGTTTGCGCGCGACATCGACATCGAGCACCCTGACGCGCACGATGTCACCCGGCTTCACGACGTCACGAGGGTCCTTGACGAACGTCTTGGACATCGCCGAGACGTGCACCAGGCCGTCCTGGTGCACGCCGACGTCGACGAAGGCCCCGAAGGCGGCGACATTGGTGACGACGCCTTCGAGCAGCATGCCGCGCTTGATGTCACCGAGGGTGTCGACGCCATCGGTGAAGGTCGCGGTCTTGAAGGCCGGCCTCGGGTCGCGTCCCGGCTTCTCCAACTCGGCGAGGATGTCGGTGACGGTCGGCAGGCCGAAGGTCTCGTCAACGAACTCCTTCGGCCGGAGCGCGCGCAGCACGGCGTTGTTGCCGATGAGCGCGGTGATGTCGCTCTTGGCCGCCTGAAGGATGCGGCGCACCACCGGGTAGGCCTCCGGGTGCACGCTCGAGGCGTCGAGCGGGTCGTCACCGTCGCGGATACGCAGGAAGCCGGCGCACTGCTCGAACGCCTTCGGGCCGAGCCGCGGGACGTCCTTGATGGCCCGCCGCGATCGGAACGGTCCGTTGGCGTCGCGATGGGCAACCAGGTTCTGCGCGAGCACCTCGCCGATGCCCGACACGCGCTTCAACAGCGGCGCCGAGGCGGTGTTGACATCGACGCCGACCGCGTTGACGCAGTCCTCCACCACCGCGTCGAGCGAGCGCGACAGCTTGGACTCGGCCAGATCGTGCTGGTATTGACCGACGCCGATCGACTTGGGGTCGATCTTGACGAGCTCCGCGAGCGGGTCCTGCAGCCGGCGCGCGATCGACACCGCGCCGCGCAGCGAGACGTCGAGCTCGGGCAGCTCCTGGGAAGCGTAGGCGGAGGCGGAGTATACGGAGGCGCCGGCCTCCGACACCACGATCTTGGTGAGCTTCAGCTGCGGATGCAGTTTGATCACGTCGTCAGCGAGCCGGTCGGTCTCTCGTGACGCGGTTCCGTTGCCGATCGCGATCAGCTCGACCTCGTGCGCGCCGGCCAGGCGGGCGAGGACGGCGACCGCCTCGTCCCAGCGCCGCTGCGGCTGGTGCGGGTAGATCGTCTCCGTCGCCAGGACCTTGCCGGTGGCGTCGACCACTGCGACCTTCACGCCGGTGCGGTAGCCGGGGTCGAGGCCCATCATGGGGCGGGATCCGGCGGGCGCGGCCAGCAGCAGGTCGCGAAGGTTGCCGGCGAACACCCGCACCGCCTCGTCTTCGGCCGCCTGCCACAGGCGCATGCGCAGGTCAGTGTCGAGGCGTACGAGGATCCGCGTGCGCCAAGCCCAGCGCACCGTGTCCAGCAGCCACCGGTCGGCCGGCCGGCCGAGATCGGCGACCGCGAAGCGCGCAGCGATGCGCGTCTCGTAGTCACCCGGCTCCTCAGGCTCGAGGGCAAGGTCGAGAACCTCCTCCTTCTCGCCCCGGAACATGGCCAGGATGCGGTGGGAGGGCAACTTGGTGAAGGGCTCCGCGAAGTCGAAGTAGTCGGCGAACTTGGCACCGTCGGCTTGCTTGCCGTCACGCACCCGCGAGACGAGGCGGCCCCGCGACCACATCTGCCCGCGCAACGTTCCGATCAGGTCCGCGTCCTCGGCGAACCGCTCGGACAGGATCGCGCGGGCGCCGTCGAGCGCGGCGGCGGCGTCAGCCACGCCCTTGTCGGCATCGACGAACGCGACAGCCGTCGCCTGCGGCTCGCGACTCGGCTCGGCGAGCAGCTGATCGGCGAGCAGCTCCAGCCCTGCCTCCCGGGCGATCTGCGCCTTCGTGCGGCGCTTGGGCTTGAAGGGCAGGTAGATGTCCTCGAGCCGGGCCTTCGAATCGGCCGCCACGAGCTGCGCCTCGAGCGCGTCGTCGAGCTTGCCCTGGGCGCGGATCGACTCAAGGACGGCTCGGCGCCGCTCCTCCAGCTCGCGCAGGTAGCGCAACCGGTCCTCGAGCGTGCGCAGCTGCGCGTCGTCGAGCATCCCGGTCGCTTCCTTGCGATAGCGGGCGATGAACGGCACGGTGGCGCCGCCGTCGAGAAGCTCCACCGCCGCCCGGACCTGGCGCTGGCGCACCCCGAGCTCGTCGGCGATCCGCTTGTCAATCGTCGTCACATGGGCAGCCTAGATGCCTCGGCATTGCGGACGGTTTGCCGCGGCGGCGCCCCTTTGCGGGCTGCAGGGGAGCGCCCATCACAGGTAAGGCTCAAGATCGCGGTGGTGTCTCCGCAATGTCGACAATTACCTTGCCGATCGTGCCCGCCTCGACGGCGGCGTGCGCCTCGGCCGTTCGCGCCAGTGGGAACCGGTGCAGCGGCAAGCCCGCGGCGTCGCCGACCTGAAGGGCGCCCGCCGCGACGGCGGCGGAGACGTCTTCGACCGCCCGCAGCTTGGCAGCGAGACGGACGGTGTAGACGAGGACGAAGTTGTAGCGGATGTTCCTCGCCATGAACGGCCGGATCGGCAACGTCACGTTCTCGCGATCGCTCGCGTAGGCGGCCACGGCGCCGTTGGCGGCGAGCACCTCCTGGTCGAGCGCGGCGTTGGCGGAAGGGGCCACCTCGACGACGATGTCGACGCCGTCGGGAGCGACGCGGCGGATCGCAGCGGCGGCGTCGTCGATGCGGTAGTTGACGACGTGGTGGGCGCCGGCCGCCCGTGCCAGGTCGGCCTTCTCCGCGCTGCTCACGGTGGTCACCACGGTCGCGCCGGCCCAGCAAGCGAGCTGGATCGCCGCGTTGCCGACCGCTCCCGCGCCGCCGGCGACGAGCACGGTGCGCCCGGCCAGTGCGCCTGGGGCGAGCCGCTCGGGGCCGCCGTCAGCGAGAGTGAGGCACCGGTGCGCGGTCAACGCGGGGATGCCGAGGCTGGCGCCGAGCTCGAACGACGCGTTGTCGCTCAGCGGCACGGCCTGTCGCTCGGGCAGGACGACGTGCTCCTGCGCCGTGCCGTCGGCGCGCTGCCAGGCGGCCTCCCGTAGCCAGACCCGTTGCCCGACCCGGCCCTGGTCGACCCCTGGGCCGACAGCGTCGATGGTGCCGGCGCCGTCCTGGTTCGGCACGACCTCCGGGAACGCCGCGGGCCGACCCGGCCCAGCGCCGCGCCGGGCCTTCCAGTCGGTCGGGTTGACGCCGGAGACCCGCACGTGAACGCGGACCTCGCCGGGTCCGGGCTCCGGCGTCGGCCGCTCGGTCAAGCGCAGGACATCGGGGTCGCCGGTGCGGGAGTAGACGATAGCCTTCACGCCCGCTGCAATCTCGATTGCCCAACCAGGTATTCCCGGCCGCTCAGGTCAACGGGAACGGCGACTGCACCCACCAACGTACGGTCGGCGGGCGGGGTCAGGCGCCGCGCACGGTAAGCAGGCCCTGAACGGCTGCGCGCATTGTCTCTTCCTTGTCTCTTCCCTTGATCGATCACGATGCCAAAGAGAAGAGCGCCGACTCGCGCGCGCAGATACCGGAGGATCTTGCCGGCCTGAGGACTGCCCCTCGACGCTGCCCCGCCCTGGCGATTACCGTCGCAAATATGGCCTCGGAGGAGCCGCAGCCAGCGCCGGGCGTGGGCCCGCCCGACAGCTGGCTCCAGGAGCAGCTGTTCAGCCGCCGCATCATCCTGCTCAGCGGCTACATCGACATGGCGGCGGCCAACCGCGCGGCGGCCCAGCTCACGCTGCTCGACGGCAGCTCCGACGCTCCGATCCAGCTGCACCTGAGCAGCCCGGACGCCGACCTCGCCGCCGCCCTCGCGCTCATGGACACGCTCGAGATGGTGACCGCCCCTGTCCACGTCGTCGTGACCGGCCAGGTCGGCGGCGCCGCGTTGGGCGTCCTGTCGGTCGCCGACAGGCGCGGCGCGCACGCCCACGCGACCTTCCGGCTGGTCGAGCCACGCGCGGAGCTCAGCGGCGGCACCGCCGACGAGGTTACCGAGCAGGTCGCGCATCACAACAGCATGCTGCTCGACCTCCAGGACCGCCTCGCGTCCGCGACCGGCCGTTCGATCATCGAGATCGCTACGGAGATGCACCGGGGCAAGCTCCTGACCGCCGCCGAGGCGCTCGAGCACGGCCTGATCGACCACATCAGCCGGCCCGCCGGCGGCTCTGCCCGCCCTCCTTCGGGGTGACGACGTGGTGCGACACGCCCGGCGTGTGGAGCGGCCGACAGTCCGCGATCTTGAGCTGAAACAGCGACAGCACGGCGTGTCGCCGAAAATAGCTCAAGATCGCGGAGCGCGTCGGTCTCCTCGATGTCCGCAAGGGCGGGCCAGCCGGGCCCACGACCCGGCGCGGCCGGGGCCAGTTCGCCAAAGAAGCCCTGCAGGAGCTGGCCCATCTGGTCGTAGACGTCCTCCATCGTCTGGTAGGGGTCCCTCCAGTCCTCTCTCGGGGTTCCGGGGCCACTGCGCCATTCGCAGATGACCATGGTGGTGTCGTCGCCGAGCCGGTGGTGGTGGGCAAGCAGCGCGCGCATGATGCGGCGCAGCGTCTCCGGGGCGAGGTGGTGCGGAATGCGCGCCCGGCCACGCTCGCGTCGACGGCCAGCCGCTCTTCTGCGACGCCGTTGCCGGCCAGGACGGGGACCAGCCACTCCTGTTGCAGATCGGCCAGATAGACAACCACGTCCCTGGCGCCGATCGTGCCTGCCTGCCGCGCCACCAGGTTGGCGACGTCGGCGAATTCGCTGAGGTCGGCGGGGCGCGCCTCATGCTCGGCCATCCGCAGTGCGGGGATCATGGCGTCCAGCCCAGCGCCGTTCGGGTGCCGACACCGCGGCGGCGCTGGGCATGGAAGCCAGCGGCCGACGCGACGGCGGTGAGGCGGCAGAAGGCGCAGAGCGCGCCGGAGGTAGGCGTGCCGCAGGTGGCGCAGCCCGGCCGGCCCACGTGGCCGAAGTCGTCGACCAGCGGCTGCATCTGCTGGAGAAAGCCCTCGTAGAACGCTGCTGTCGCGCCGGGCAAGTCGGCGCAGTGGCCAAGCTTGCTCATGGGCGGCGCCCCGCAAGTCGGCAGCTCAAAGGCACCTCCCGCAGGGTCTGCATGCAGCCGATCCGGATCAGGGCCCTATGTTCAGCGGGCGGAGGGTGACCGCGGCTCCTCCCGGCCGGACGATGCCAGGCAGGTGTGGGGCGCGGCCGAGCTGCGCCGGACGGCGGCGCTGCGCCGCGCCACCGGCTTCCTCGGCGGGAGCCTTCACCCGCCGCGGGTGGTGCCCGGTCACCCTGGCCCCGGCCGAGCAGGAGCTGATCGTCCTGGCCCGCGATGGCACATTCATCTCCACGATGATGGCTCGGGCTAAGGTGCCGCGTGCGGGCCCAGCCGGCCCGTCGCCAGCCGAGGGAGTCAGGGTGAGTCCGCATGGGGAATTCGCTCCCCCCGACCGGCAGCCCGGTCATGCGAGCGGGGGCTGGACGCCGCCAGAAAAGCCGTCGCCGCCAACGCCGTCGCCGCGGTCGCCCCAGCCGGCGGCGCCGTTGCCGTCCGACCAACCGGAGCCGGGGCCGGAACAGGACGCGGAGAAGGCGCGGCGGGTCAGCGGGCTGGTTCGCGCGCCTCGCTACCTGCTTGGTCTGGTTGCCGCCGCAGTCGTCGGCGTCACGGTGCCGGCCGCGATCGACTGGGTGTCGGCCAAGCTCGGCGAGCCGGCGACCGTCGTGGTGCTGAGCGAGCGCGGCTTGGGCGGCGGCGAGATGGAGAGCGCCTACGCCGTCCCGCGAGTCCTTGACGATGCCGCGGTCCAGGAGCTCGCCGCCGTCGAGAGCCCTGACGACGCTGTGCCGATCGGGCCGCACGAG
>Ga0184623_10000072_pt1 | contig 37922 bp, 31 predicted proteins | sample PLM1_100_b1_FD_133138 | JGI IMG/M metagenome (GOLD analysis project Ga0184623, IMG submission 133138) | Groundwater sediment microbial communities from an aquifer in East River, Colorado, USA - PLM1_100_b1 | ecosystem: Environmental > Terrestrial > Soil > Riparian zone | place: USA: East River... | reverse complement strand
TTCGAATTAGAAAACTTGATCATAAAGCTATATCAGGTTTCTCCAATTTTAATTGATTATAATAGACTAATGCAGGGAGAAGAGGGCATCATAGTATACTTTGATATAGAAACTAACGTTGATAGGAAAGGAAAAAAATCAAACAAATCAGTGAATTTCGCCCAGATGAAATCACACACAAAGGAAAGAATATTTGAACTTTTTAAAGAAATTAACTCAGTATTGAGCAAACAACACTCATAGATTACTCAATTCATAGCAGAATAAAACAAAATTCATAATATTGGTTGAATAAGGGTTAATTGATTGAACAATCTTAGCAAGATGTATGTGAAAGACAATATCCCTTCAATAGATGATTTATTTAGGGCTCAGAAACTAATGGACAAGACAGTAGTCAGAAAGACGCCATTATTAAAATCAAACACATTTTCAATTATTGCAAAAACAAACATTTTCTTAAAACTTGAACTATTTCAAAAAACCGGTTCTTTTAAGGTTAGGGGAGCGTATTCAAAAATAAATTCACTTACAAACGACCAATGCAAATCTGGTGTTATTGCAGCCTCAGCAGGTAATCATGCACAGGGAGTTGCTTATGCTGCACAGAAGAGAAAAATCAGATGCAATATTGTAATGCCAAAAAATGCATCTCCTGCAAAAGTTGCCGCAACGCGTTCTTATGGAGCAAATGTAATTCTTTCCGGAGATACATATGATGAATCTTGGAAAATTGCTGATTCAATGTCAAGAGAAAACGGATACTCAAGTATTCATGCATTTGATGATCCCATTGTCATTGCAGGACAAGGCACTATTGGTTTGGAATTACTGGAAGATTTGAAGGATATTGATAAGATCTATTTACCACTTGGCGGGGGTGGACTTGCATCAGGAGTATCTATTGCCATTAAGACTAGGAGACCTAATGTGAAGATTATAGGAGTCGAATCCAAACAATTTCCTGCAATGAAAAAATCGCTAGAGCAGGGGAAGCCATGTCATATTAATGGTGGATTCTCAATTGCTGATGGTATTTCAGTTAAATCTCCAGGAGAGCTTACATTCGAAATATGTTCAAAATATTTAGATGACGTTGTTACTATAGATGATGTTTCTATTGTAGAGACTATGTTTTTGCTTATGGAAAGAGAAAAGGTTGTAGCTGAACCTGCCGGAGCAGCAAGTCTAGCTTATGTTCTTTCATCTGGTAAAATGAAAAATAATCATAATATAATTTCTATCCTTTCTGGCGGCAATATTGACATGTATCTGTTAGGTCAAATAGTATCTAAAGGATTAATGCAGATGGGTAGATTAGTTAAAATATTTATCCAATTGCCTGATAAGCCAGGTGCCCTAAAAAGTGTTGTCGATAAGATAGCCGAGCTCAGTGTCAATATTGTTCAGGTTGAACATGATCGCCTGAGTTCCAATGTTGCAGCTGGCTCTGCTGGAGTATACTTGAGTTTAGAACTAGAAAATGAGAAACATTCAAGAAAACTCTTAGATTTTTTAAAGAAAGAAAAGATGATTTTTAAGGTTGTCCCCTAACTACAGTAGCAATATTCTCTAAATCCAGCTTTATCTGCCGTAGTGCCACCAATCTTGACCAAAATAAACTCATTTTTAGCTCTTGCATAAGAATCATCCAAATTTCTTTGATTTTCTCGCAAAATTTGATACTCATCCATAGACAATTTCTTACGAGATCCAATCTCTTCTTCAAGATTCATGTCCTTTACTATTTCCTTATAATTCGGTTGAATAACCCCACTGAAAACCATTGCACTACTACCACTGCCATAAGATGCAAATCCAACCCTGTTGCCCTCTATTTCATGATGTTTTTTATATTCGTATTCAAGTAAACTCCTAAATCCCATATACATGGATGCCGTATACAAATTTCCGATAATATTAGAAGCTTCAAGAGAGCTTGCCATTTTTTTCTCATACACCTCATTGTAGAACGAGGTTTGCATGAATGCTTTTCTGAATTGTTCATCTGCCTTCATGAATTCTTTATCTGCTAAAATAGATTCTATGGTGCCGCGAATATCATTTGGAACAGGTTCATGAAAACCTATCTCTTTGATAACATGTTGCCATCGTGGAAGTGTTCTCCACTCGTGCCTTAACAAATAGGCCAATGCCTTTTCTCCCATTCTTCTATATGGTAAATGTACTGTGAACAAATCTATGTAATCTGTTATGGATTCTCCGTCCTTAATGTGAATCAATCCTGTTCTCATTGCCTTCTCTTTGTAACTATCGAAAGCCTTTCTAACCTGTATTAAATATAATAAATTGGAATATAGTCCATTCACAAGGGGTGTCTCCTTCCCAAATGGCCTGTAAAAATCATATTCATTCTTGATTATTGTTGATGTAACTTTAGGGTCCAATGCTAGCATCCTCGGATTTTCCTTGATCAAAAGCGCTACTGCTCCTGCACCCTGTGTGTATTCCCCAGCCGAGCCAACATCGTATTTAGCTATGTCACTTACCACTACAATAGCAGCCTTTTCATTATTTTCTTCGGCTCTAATCCAATTGGTGTTATCATAAATTGCATAAGAGCCACTAACGCAGGCAAATTTGCATTCAATTCCTCCCGCATTTTCAAATGAACCATCACCGTAGACTTGTTCCAACATACCCACAACAAATGAGTTTAATGCTTTTGATTCGTCAAGACTTGATTCGGTTGCTGCGTACAATCTACCAATATCATCTGGATGCAAATTATTCTTCTTCATTAGCTCAAGACAGGCATTTGATGCCATACATGCTGAATCCTGATTCGTGTCTACCAAGGCCATCTTTTTTATCCCTATCCCATGTTCCAGCTTTTGAGGATCGATTCCTCTTGCTTGGGCAAAATCTCTGTAATCTATGTACAGTTTTGGAACGTATATCGCAAGATCATCAATGCCAGTAGGCATGTTAACAATTTTTCTCATAAAAGACATTTAAAGGTACTTATTTGATATTCAACTCCAAATGAATAAAATCCAATAAAAATTAGCATGATTTTAAAGAAAATTATAGTATTTCCGTTCTCTATTTGACAATTAATATGGTTTTCTTAATCATGTGGATTGTAGTCTATACCTTACATTAGAATCATAGTTCTTGCTTTAGCTAATGAATTCGAATGGTCTCATAGAAATTATTACGTTCATGGGCCATGAAACCTATCTGCTTAATTGCGGTAATAATTTTATCTGACGTTAATTCTGTTGATCTCGCTCCCGTTGCACTAACCACTTCTTCACCAATTAAGGTCCCTCCAAAATCATCTGCACCGTACGTTAATGCAAGTTGAGCCATTCCTACACCATTAGTAAGCCATGATGATTGAAGATGATCGATAAGTCCAGAAAAAACTATCCTAGATATTGCAATCATCTTTAGTAATTCTAAACCTCCAGAAGAATATTTTATTATTCCATCTGCTTGCATTTTTGTATTATTTGGTTCAAAGCTCCATGGAATAAATGACATAAAGCCATGAGTCTTTTCCTGCAATTCTGCAATTTTAATCAAGTGTCTTGCACGTTGTTCATCATCTTCTCCTGTTCCGTACATCATTGTAGCCGAAGATTTTACGCCAATCTCATGGGCTTGCTTCATAATATTTAGCCATTCATCACTTTTTATCTTCAAGGGACTAATTCTTGATTTTACATCGTCATCAAGAATCTCAGCACCAGCACCAGGTAAGCTGTCCAAGCCTGCGTCTTTCAATCTACAAAGAACTTCCCTTGTACTACTTTTTTCCACCTTTGAAATAGTATCAATTTCAGAAGCTGAAAGTCCATGTATTGCAACATCAGGACATTTCTCCTTCATTGTTCTGAATGCTTCTTCATAATACTCAATCTTGAGGCTTGGATTATGACCTCCTTGCATTAAGACCTGACTTATTCCAAAAAGATCCCTTGCTGTTTGGACCCTCTTTACTACATCATCTACAGATAATGTATATCCTTCAGTATCACCAGGAGCTCTGTAAAAAGCACAAAACTTACAATATGTTATGCATACGTTAGTATAATTTAAAATAATGTTGTTAACAAATGTCGCAACTTTACCATAGAGCTTATCTCTCAAGATATTTCCAATAATGCCTAACGCGTAGGGATTGTTAGATCTTATTAAACGGATACAATCGTTTAATGCAAGTCTTTTTCCATGCAACACTTGATCAAGAATATCGCTTACATCAGATTTCTGGATCAACTTTTGTGAAAACAAGCTCATAAACTATATCTTTCATGACGATTATTAACGATATTTAATCTTTACAAACATTGTTGAAAAAGTGAAGATTTTATAACCGATACGGACATCATCTACACAATTTGTTACAAAGTATTGCAGGTAGTTCAAATGCTGTAGAGAAAGCCATTCACGGTGAAGAATTATCATTCAACGATGGGATGGAACTTATGAATAATGAAAATGTTTTCATATTGGGCGCTGCTTCAGATCTGATAAAAAAAAAACTAACTGGTAATTGTATAACTTTTGTAGTTTCATACTACTTGAATTATACAAATGTCTGTGCGGCAAGTTGTCCTCTTTGCGCCTTTTATAGAAAAGGAACCGAACCTGATTCATATACGCTGACAATCGAACAGATACTAGCAAGAGCAAAAATAGCCATAAAAGAAATGAAGGCTACAGAACTCCATATTGTGGGTGGATTCCATCCAAAATTAGGGCTTGACTACTATGAAAAAATGATAAGGGAAATAAAGAAAGAATTTCCATCAGTTACCGTTAAAGCACTCACACCTGCAGAAATTCATTTCATTTCACATATTACAAAGAATACGGTAAAAGAAGTACTTTCTAGATTAAAAGACGCAGGCCTCGATGCCTTACCTGGGGGAGGAGCAGAGATATTCAGCAAAGATATCAGGGATCTAATCGTGAGGGGTAAATGTTCTGGAGATGAATGGCTCAATACCGCAAGAATTGCGCATGAAATGGGAATACGATCAAATTGTACTATGCTCTTCGGTCATATTGAAAAACCACAACATGTTATAGACCATTTAATTAAAGTACGCGAATTGCAAAAGAAAACAGGAGGATTTATTACTTTTATACCATTGAAGTTTAGCCTGGATAATACAGAACTGGAACAAAAGGGGTTAATTGAAACTGAAAGCTCTTCAATCTATGATCTGAAAGTAATTGCTTTATCAAGACTTATGTTGGCCAATGTAATGAAAAATATCTCTGTATATTGGGTTGCACTAGGAAAAAAATTAGCTCAAGTTGCCTTAGCATATGGGGGAAACGATCTTGTTGGTACCGCTTTTTCAGAAGAAATTTTTAAGGCTGCAGGAAAAACTACAGGAACTTCAATTCAAGAATTAGTTTCACTGATTAAGGATGCAAAATATATTCCCTTGCAGAGAGACACATTTTTCAATATTTTGTAGATTTAAAGATCTAAATCACTCTGTGTGACTAGACAAATCGCTGAACTTTTTGATTGTTACTATCTACAAATAATAGTTCATCATATGAGAGGATACTACTAATCTTTGCTCTTCTTAGCATTGTTATTATTGAATTCTTTCCCTCATGATTCATATCGATAGTTAGTTCATTTACATACATCTTGACAAATTTTTCAATTAGTAATTTAGAATTCCCTCTACTAAATTGCATCGAATATTCTAACGCATCATTCAGATGTTCAAGTCCATATTCTATAGAACTCTTGAAAAGCTTGTCAAATTCAATTATCTCCTGGGTCGTGAGCGAGCGTTTACTTATAACGTTAATACCAAGTGGAACAGGCATGCCATTGGTAAAATCGTGCCACCATCGTCCAAGGTCCAATATTTTCTGGAATTCATCTCCGTATGAAATTTGAGCTTCATGAATAATTAGGCCAGCATCTACCAATCCAGACGAAACATACTTTGGTATTTCGTTAAAGATGATTTCAACTCCATCAAATTTTCCTATAGCTAGTTTTAGTAGTAAATTTGCCGATGTCATTTTTCCTGGAATTCCTATTTTATATTTATGTAGTTGTTTCAATTCGATATTTTTCTTTGAAATGACTATAGGACCATAGTTGATTCCAAAACTTCCGCCGCTATTCAAGATGACATAATCTTTAATGTATGCATATGCATGAGCTGAAATCGCAGTAATGTCTAATTCATGATCAATAGCACGCTTGTTCAACTTCTCAATATCTTCAATAACATGTTTTATCTCGAAATAAGGTGAATTAATATTACCTGAAGCAATCCCATAGAACATAAAAGCATCGTCTGCATCAGGGGTGTGTCCCAACGTAACTTGTTTCATAAAGAATTATTATTGTAAGGATATTTTTGTTTTCCATTATTAGAGTCTGGATAAATAAAAATAGCTTTCAATTTGATCCAGTTCCTTAGTAAATTAAGGAAGATTTAATAATCCTGCATAGATTTTTTGTGGTTTGTAAGATGCCAAAATTCAAGTCTACACAGGATATATTAAGAATTATAGGGAATAAGGATCAAATTCGTAATTTCGGCGTGATAGCTCACGTAGATCATGGAAAAACTACCATGAGTGATAGTTTATTGGCTGCATCAGGAATTATTTCTCCTTCAATTGCTGGTCAAGCTCTAGCCCTCGATTCAATGAAACTAGAACAAAATAGACAAATGACAATAAGAGGAGCCAATGTAACCTTGTACTATGAAATCGAAGGAAAAGAATACGTTATTAATATGATTGATACTCCTGGACATATCGATTTCACAGGGAGAGTTACTCGAGCACTAAGAGCCATTGATGGAGTTGTTGTGGTCTCAGATTCCGTTGAAGGAATAATGACTCAAACAGAAACTGTAACTAGGCAAGCACTTGAGGAGCGTGTGAGACCAGTTCTTTATATAAATAAAATTGATAGACTCGTGAAAGAGCTGAGGTTAGATCCGCCCGCAATGCAGAAATGGCTTTCAAACATTATTGCAGAATTTAACAAGTTAGTTGATATTTATGCCGAACCAGAACTAAAGGAAAAATGGAAGGTAAGTATTCAGGGAAATAGTGTAGCATTTGGTTCAGCAAAGGATAGATGGGGATTTAACTATAATATTGCTCAAAGAAATGGAGTTGGCTTTAAAGATGTTTATGACGCATACAACTCGGACAATCAATCTCTGATAACACAACTTTCGGAAAAAGCTCCGCTCCATGAAGCTGTACTTGGAATGGTTGTCCAACATCATCCACCACCGCATGTAGCGCAGCGTTACAGAATACCCAAAATATGGCCAGGGGATCTTGATTCTGACGTTGGAAAATCTCTCATATCTTGTGATGATAAAGGGCCAATTCTAATGATGGTCACTACAATAAATGTGGATCCTCAAGCAGGTAGGGTAGCTACTGGTAGATTATTTTCGGGGACAATAAAAGATGGGGATGAGGTTTATTTAATTGATGGAAAAAGGATGGGTAAAGTCCAATCGGTAAATATCTACATGGGTAACACTCGTGAAGTTGTAAACATGCTTCCTGCAGGAAATATACCGGCTTTACTTGGGATAGATCATGCAATTGCAGGAGAGACATTTTCATCTATAAAAAATGTACCTGCATTTGAATCAATAAAGTATGTTTCAGATCCTGTTGTTACTATTGCGATAGAGCCAAAACATCCTAAAGATTTACCAAAATTGGTTGAAGCATTAAGAAGAATAACTGTGGAAGATCCAAATTTAATAGTTAAAATCAACGAAGAGACTGGTGAAACATTACTATCCGGTATGGGTGTACTTCACCTTGAGATCGCCACATCTCTGATACTAGAAACAGGTTTGGAAATTACTACCACACAACCTCTTATCAATTATCGTGAAACGGTGCGCACTAATGCTGGTCCTATTATGAGTAAATCTCCAAATAAACACAATAAAATTTTCATGAGAGTTGAACCACTTGGGGAAGATATTATTGAATTAATAAAGAATGGGCAAATTCACGAGGATATAGATAGGAAACAAATGGCAAAAATACTTCGAGAAAAAGGCTGGAGTGCAGATGAAGCAAAGAACGTATCTGCTGTTGATATCAGCGGAAACATACTCATCGATGAAACTAAGGGTGTTCAATTTATTCAAGAATCAATGGATTCGATAAGATCGGGTTTTGATGATGTAATACAATCAGGTCCTATTGCTCATGAAACACTTCGTGGAGTAAAATTTGTTCTACACCATTTTGTACCACATGAAGACCCCGCTCATCGTGGCCTAGCACAACTCATGCCAGCCACTAGGAGATCTATGTTAGGATCAATGCTTTTGGCAGAACCAGCATTACTAGAACCAATTCTTGGTATGGAAATAAAATGTCCACAGGAACAGATCGGGACAGTAGCAGGAATCTTATCTGGAAAACGCGGAAAACTATTGAACGTGGAACAAAAAGGAGTAATTACCATTATACAGGGTGAAGTTCCCGCATCTGAAACATTTGACTTGTCTGAAGTTATGCGAGGTGGCACTGCGGGTAAGGCCTTATGGAATACATATTTTAAAACTTGGCAAATTGTACCACAATCTATATTCAAATCACTGGTAAATGATCTAAGAAAGAGAAAGGGTTTGAATCCAGAACCACCCACTCCTGATGAATTCGTAGACAAAGAGTAGTGGCCTGTCATACAAGCGAGGACAAAATTTCCTATTTTACTCGACATGATAATTTCAATAATATAGATTTTTTTATATAAAATCCGATATTCTAGAGTGTAGAATTTATATGTTAGATCCAAATATAATATAATAATTATAAAGACGTGCAAAAGGGATGTTCAACAAAGAATCATGTAGATCATGTGGAAAGATTTTGGTGCCGATATCGATATGTAACATTTGCAAAGAGCATGTTTCATGGATTTGCAATAAATGCCAACGAGTAGAGGATGTTACTCACAAACACGATAGGGCTCACGAATCGAATGAAGACACCTATTTGGAATTCAGAGATTGTTTTGAGAATGGCATGATGCACTTGATTAACAAAGGAAAATAAGTATTTTCAGGAAAATTTAATGCAGTAAAAGACTTATTGTCTGCCTTCATTTTTCTTATGACCTTGATACTTTTTAGAATCAATCGGACAGCTATCTCTTTCCACTTCTACATAAATCTTGGATGATGTTCTTACATCAATAACTGATTTAATTCGTTCCTCAATTGTATCTATTACCTGTTCTATTTGATCTGTATTTATATTATCTACAATGCTTACCTCCATCGCAACTAAGACATCATTAGGACCAAAATGCATTGTTCTCAATGTAATTACCCTGTTTACTTCAGGAATCTTTAAAACCGATTCAATAATTCTTGCATGATCCTTTTTAGACATTGCTTCACCAATGAGTAGAGCTCTATTCTCTTTTGCTAAAAAGAATGCAAATAACATAAGTACAATGCCTATTGAGATAGAACTGATTGCATCATAGATCACATTATTAGTAACATCAGACAAATAGATTCCTATTGCTGCTATTGCTATTCCCAATAGTGCAGCTGAATCCTCAACCATAACGGTCAGAATAGTAGGATCTTTGCTCTCTTGAAATTCTGTAAATAGCTTATGCATATTTACTTTCTCTCCTCTAGCTTCGATGGTACCCTTAAATAGATTAATAGCAATACGCAAGGCATTGCCTTCAAAAATCGCTGAAATTAAGAGTATTACATAACTGACATTGGTATTTACAATTTGATGTACTGGATCAGAAATTGAAGTAAATCCTTTTTCAAAGGATAGAATTCCTGAGATGCCAAATAATAAAGTTGCAACAATAAACGACCAGAAAAATTGTTCCTTTCCATATCCAAATGGATGTCTCTCTGTGGGTACTTTTGAGCTTGTTTTAATTCCGATTAATAACAATACTTGGTTGAAGGTATCAGAAAAAGAATGGTATGTTTCTGACCACATAGCACTGCTATTGGTGAGCATTGCAGCAATCAGTTTAGCTATTGAGATTCCCAAGTTACCAAATAGTGCAGCATACACAGCCCTTTTGGAACTTCCGACCAAAAATTAATCTCCTGTTCTCCTTTCCTATTGTGGTAAATTAAGGAGAACTTATCTCCTTCATAAATATATTCTGGTCAAGCTTGGAGAATTCCTTCAAATTTATTCTTTCTCCTTTCGACATAATTTCCTTAATCTTTTTGCCGGCTTTAGCCTCCTTCCACCATTTTTCGCCGAACCTATTCATAAGATATCTTTCTAATTCTGCAACTCGTATTGCAGCTAACATATAACTAGGTACATACATTATTGATTCCGGAAGAATATGATGTAACATCCAATATTCTCCAGGTACTTCTAGACCCATATACTTTTTGATTAGCTTTTCATATAGTCTACTTGTTTCATAAATTGAAAGATTTTTATTCCAAAATTCTATTTTCATTAATGAATTTGCAGTATAAAAGACGACAAAAAATAATTCCATGAATCTATTTTTCAGGACAACTTCACTTAACACTTTATTATTTGTGATTCCAATATCTTTCAAATATAATGGATTTTCAGTCAATCTCTCGATCAGTATTGAAAATATTTCAGCTACTCCCATAGAAAATTTGTATTTTTCCCAATAGTTTAATTCTGGATCTATTGAAGATGCATGTATTGCATGTCCAGTTTCATGATAACAGCTTTGCAGATTGAAGTAAGGGCTTTCATTTTTGTACAATACCCTGATATCGTCAGGAATTTTTACAAAGAAGCAAATTGGTGATGGATATTTTCTTGGTCTATCATACGTATCAAAGTGAATTTTTGAAAAATCAAATCCAATGGATTTTAAAGTCTTCTTTACTGTTATGACAGGGTTAATTTTCAAAAAATATTTCTCGATCCCACGAAAAATTCTATTACGGAAAAAATAAAAATCATCATAATATTCAGGATCTTTTCCGATAAGTTCATTTCCAAGATCTAGCTCGCTCATAAACAGAGGTTTTGCACGTTGTCCCATCTCAGAAACCAAACCTTTGAGTTGTGAGAGAGTTATTTTCTCGCTATTTAGGTACCCATCTAAAGGACTAAATGACGTCTTTGAATTTCCCTTTAACTTGTCAGAAAAATCATCGTAAATTTCTCTGATCCTGTTAAATCGTAGATTTATGACTGGAGAAATATATTTTGTTTTTTTAATAAACTCATCAAAAACAATTTTTCTCTTATTATGATCTTTTTCGTTACTATTGAATTGTCTCCAATTATTCCAATTTACCTGTTTTCCATTGAATTTGAAATTTTCACTTTTGATTTTAGTACGTCTCAAATCGTGCAATTTCAATTCAAGGGGTTTTGTTACAGATTCAGATATGTTTTCTATTGAAGACAGAAGCAATATTCTTGGTTCAGAAAATGACCTTACAAATATCTCAGAAATCAGAAATTTCATCTTGGATAGATTTTCTATATTTTTTTTATCATATTCTAATCCAGAGAACTGCAAGTATTGTTCATTGGTTTCAGCGCTATAAACAATTTCATCCAGATTACACCATTCCTTTAGATTCAACAGAAATAATTCTAGACTAAAAGATATTTAAGTTGGTTAACCATCTGCTGATAAAATGCGCGACTTATTGAGATAGTATGATAGAAAAAAATACTAGAAGTATGTGTGAATATGTGTAGAAAATATTACTAGCAGGTTATTCAAATATGACACTTTGATTTAACGTCTACTGATTAGTCTAGATGTTATGACTAGCTTTTCAAACCAGTGGAATAAGGAGGCCAAAAAAGACACCACCGAAAAAATTAGAGAAAGTTTGAGATCACAAAAGCCTCTAAAACCGACCATGGAATCAGCAAGAAATAGACTAGGAATTCAAACTCAAAAATTAGATGGACTTTTGGAAAAATTAAAATCTAAAGATAGATCTCTCTTTAATCAAATTGTTACTCATTTACAAAATCATGATGGTCAACAAAGCAAAATGCTCTCAAATGAACTTTCACAAGTTAGAAGAACAATCAAGACTATCTCACAATTAAAAATGTCTCTTGAGCAAGTGCATATGAGACTTGAATCTACTATCGATATTGGAGATGCACTTACCGCATTAAAACCAGCTGTTGGGACGCTCTCAAAAGTAAAAACAGGACTAACTGGACTAATGCCAAATGTCGATACCGAATTGGGAGAAATTAATGATATCTTTAGTGATATTATGGTTAATGCCAATAGCACTTCTGATATAGGCTTTGCATTAAATCCATCAGGTGGAGATATCAATAATATACTTGCAGAAGCAGGCGTAGTCGCAGAACAAAGAGTTACCGACAATTTTCCAGATGTACCTATGGGTACATTTAATCGGAATTCTAGGTCATCAATTGGAGAACACACAGAATAAGTACTTTTCTTATTTCCCACAAAATAATTAGTAAGCATGTATGTTAGATAATACATGAATATGAAGAAACCAAAAATATCTCTTAGTAAAGGATCAATAATAATCTCGACTTTTCAATCTAGAGAATCAGCAAATAGGATAGCAAAAGATATGATTGCAAGAAAGTTATGTGCTTGTGTAAATATTATCAAAATAAATTCATTTTATTATTGGAATAATAAAATACAATATGATAATGAATACCTATGTTTATTTAAAACTATTTCATCTGCTAAACTAAAAAAAGAGATTAAAAAAATTCATCCTTACGAGGTACCTGAAATAATTGAGCTAAAAATGAATGGAATTGACAAAAATTATCTTGGATGGCTAATTAGTTCAGCTTCTTGAACCCTAACTAATTCTATATGTGTTATCTTATCGCATAACGAAGCAGTCCTACGATACCGCCCAAAGAAGAGACACGTAGTCCAATGTCGGTAGATGCATCTACACCATATATTTTTCCTCCAGTAATCTCAGTTGAATTTAATAAATCAATAAATTCATCTTCATCGAGCTTTTCTAAAATAGAGTTGGAATAAATCAAACAATCAATTGATTTGTTAGTTACAGCATCTCTTACTTCATTAACGCCAATTGCAAATTTAGGTTCACCTTTGTGAATAAGATAAATTAATTTGTCTAACAACGACGAAACTATACCAATTTTACTATTTTTTAATAATTCTTTTAATGATGGGGAACGCAGAGATACAAAAATGCCATCCTCACCCGCTACATCTATCCCCTCTAATATGATAATCTTGTCATTGATTTCATTAGAGAGAAAGTTAAAAAATCTCCTTTTTGTCTCACCGGGACCAAATAAAATTAGCATTTGTTTTTGAGTATGTAAATTAGTAACGGTTTTAATTCCTCTAACTATTTCATCAAAGAAATTCTCTATATTTGGATTTATCGTTCTAGAACCTTGAAATCTTTTTCCGCTCTGACCTGAGTAAATATTTGGTAAAATTTTTACATGAGTACCTGTTACTATTGCTATCGCAGCTTCCTGAATATCAATCGAAATTAATAAGTAGATTGTATTATTACCAGTATTATTTAATATGTCAGATTGAATTTTTTTCCATTGTTTTTTTTCTAAAATAATCATATCATCTACCTTAATTGATATAGTATGATGAACACCCTTTGGAACTAATTCATTGTCACTATTAAGTATAGTTCCTCCTATTCTTATCCTATCGACTGTGCCATCAAATTTAACGTTCTCAACTCTTAGTAATATCCTTATTTTTACTCGTTCGCCTTTATCAGGTCTAGAAAATTCAGATCTCTGTTTAATTGATCTTGTGGTATCTGTAATAATGTTGTCATTTATTTCAATTATTCTTCTTAGCGTAAACAAATCGTCCAAGTCTTCTGGGATAATTGCTTTTGATTTTTCAGAATGCTTGGAATCCCGGACAATCATCTGAATTATTTTTCACATTATCTTAAAATGTTATCTCATCAATCGGTACCAGTTGTATTCCCCTTCGAGTCATTATTAGCTTCGATACTGTGTTTAGAAGACTCAAGATAACTGTTAACCCAGTCTTGGGTTATTACACCTGATTCAACCAAATTTACTAATGCATTTGGTGAAGCATCACCAGTAACCTTTCCATTTTTCCTTCTCGTTTGACGCCATTTAAGATGTGTATTTCCACTTTTTGAGGAATATATTATACCGAGCACTTCTTTAGCATTTACAAATGTCATTTCACGAATCTTTTTAAGAGTCACCTTGTCAGCTGCTTCTACGTATATTGCTCCCGGCCCTTCTTCACGTTCAGGAAATATTTCAAAGTCATGCATGTAACTTTCAGTTATAAAGGATCTACAGGTACTTATAATGATAAACCTCCTAAAACTTTCAAGCGAACAAGCAGCTTCTATTAGTACCAATGTCTTCATAGGAATAGTTGCTATTTATCAAGTTTCTGACATGTGAATTCGCAAGCGTAACTTTCGTTGATCAATCAAATTTACAATCGAAAAGTATGTGTAATTTTAAAATGAATAAAATTGATAGAGGGACAAACTCCTAACTCAAGATCTACTTCATACTGACTTCAGTAGGGCTATTTCCGTCATTGTTTGTCCTTTACTATTACATTTATGGATACTTAAAAATTAGATTGTAAATATGAAAATTAAATGCCACGATGTGAAATTCAATTTTTTTTATTTTGAACTTGCATCAGACCATAAATAGCTAAAGTATTCCTTGGCAAATCCTGCCAAACCAATATGATTTGCCCATATTGCTACTGGCTCTATAGAACCTCTTTCGTTTCTTCCATTTCCAAGTAAGATCATAACCTGATTCATATCCCCGATAACTCCTCCGCCAAACATATTATTTTTAATTCTAACCTCCGCAACTCTGGATATAGTGAGTATTGTTTCCTTACTCGTATTTTCAGACACCAAAACTGCAATTTTTACACCTTTTTCTGATAGTGTTCTCAATGTAGCTTGAATAATACTGACAATGTTTTCTGCCCCTTCCGGCAATGCAATAAGTAATTCCTTCTTGCAATTCTGAATTATCTCCTGAACCTTATTAGCTATATTGTACAAACCCATTACGACCCATATTTCAGGCCTTTCCTTGATACCTGTTTTTTCATAAATAGGCATTAGTTCTTGTATAATTAACTCATTGTTGGAGTCCATCTTTTTTTCAATCAATGTTCTTGTAGTTTCTGTTGCAGTCTGTGGTGAATTTGGAAAGAATTTTTGGGGCCTGGAACTGTTAGATTCAACCCATCCAGTCTCTTCTAACGAATTTAGAACTTCGTATATCTTTGAATAAGGCACATTTGATTTTTTACTTATCTCAGAAGCTGCCATTGAACCATTTTCTAGCAATGAAATGTAAACCTTTATTTCATAACTTCCTAAACCTATCTCTTCCATTGCTTTCTTGGTCTTGTCAGATAAACTCATAACAATGATTAAACTGGATAATAAGACATAGTATATATCTTAATTGTAGGATTTACTTTCGATTTAAAAGCAAACTAATCCCCATATTATTAGTTACATTATATTTATATAGGAAATATACAAATTCGACATGATTAACCTAGGTGAGATTAAGTGGAACTAATACAAATATCAAATCGTACGGAAAATAAGATTAATACAGACAAGAGAACTATTAGATTTACTCAAAGTATCTGTCCTGATTGCAATATGATTCTTGATGCCGAAGTCTTTGAAAGAGAAGGAAAAGTCTTCATGACAAAAACCTGCCCTACACACGGAGAGTGTGAAGAATTATACTTTGGCTCATACAAGATGTATAATAAATTTAGCACATATTGGATGGACGGAAAAGGTGCACATGCGCCAAATGTTATGGTAGATAAATGTGCATGCCCAACTAACTGCGGCTTATGTACAAATCATCTGTCACATTCGGGACTTGCCAATATGATAGTCACCAATAGATGTGATCTTACTTGCTGGTATTGTTTCTTTTACGTTAAGAAGGGATTAGAAGGCGCTTATTTGTATGAACCTACCCATGAACAAGTTAGAGCCATGATGAAAACTCTAAAGGCGGAAAAACCAATAGCTGGAAATTCAATTCAAATCACAGGTGGTGAACCCATGTTAAGAGATGATATCACAGATATCATTAGGATCATGAAAGAAGAGGGTGTCGATCACGTACAAATGAATACTAATGGAATTAAAGTGGCACTTTCGCCAGAGACCATGCGTCAAGTAAGAAACGCTGGAGTAAGCAATCTCTATTTATCATTTGACGGAGTAACTCCAAGAACAAATCCAAAGAATCATTGGGAAGTTCCATATGCTCTAGAATCTGCAAGAAAAAGTGGAACGACTGTAGTGTTTGTTCCAACCGTAATTAAGTCCATCAATGATCATGAGTTAGGCCCAATTATAAGATACGCTCAAAAACATCTTGATGTAGTTCACGCAGTAAATTTCCAACCTGTTTCACTAACTGGAAGAATGGGTAAAAAAGAACGTGAGAAATATCGAATTACAATTCCAGACTGTATAGAGCGAATACAAGAACAAACTAACGGAGAAATTTCAACCGATGATTGGTTCCCTGTTCCATCGTGTATGCCACTAACAAATGTTATTGAAGCATTTAGTAAAAAACCAAAATATGAATTATCAATTCATTTTGCTTGCGGTGCTGGAACTTATGTATTCGAAGATACTGAAACAAAGAAGCTAATTCCACTTACGTCATTTGTTGACCTCAAAGGGGTTTTGGAATATTTCGAAGAAAAAGCAGAAGAGATCAAATCAGGTGCAAATAGATATTGGACAATGTTGCAAGTTATTAGAAAATTAAATCAATTTGTCGATAGAAACAAACAGCCTCATGGATTGAATCTTGCAAAGATGTTCTCTAGCATATTACTGAAACGTAATTTTGATTCTGTAGGTTCATGGCATGTTCGTTCACTCTTCTTGGGCATGATGCATTTTCAGGATAAATATAACGAAGATCTTGAAAGACTACAGAGATGTGATATTCATTATTTGACTCCTGACTTGCGCATTATTCCATTCTGTGCATTCAACGTAATTCCAGAATGGTATCGAGATAGAATTCAAAAGAAATTCAGTATTCCAGTTGAAGAATGGGAAAAAGCTCATGGACAAACCCTTGAAGCTGGTTTGTATCGTGGCCTTATGAGGAAAGGTAAACCTGAGGCGCAAATGGGTTGTGCGATGTCCGAAATGCACAAAGCAGCTGCAGAATCCACGGCTAATGACGAACACAAAGCTGTCGAATTAAGAAACGGAATGGCTGGCGCCTGAAACATTTTTAGCGCAGGCAACTAACTTTCATTTTTTACCTGTTTTCCATTTGTAGTATATCCTAATGAATATTAGGCTAAGTATTTTTTAAGAATTTTAGATAGAAACCAGAATAAGATTTAATTGAACGCAGTTTCCAATTTTTACAATGTCTAATATGAAATATATTCAACTTGAACCCCAAGGGGAAATCGCTCTTCTTCGAATTAATAGACCAGAAGCTCTCAATGCGATGAATATCGATGTGATCTCGGAACTTTCTCGGACAGTGGATATACTAGGCGCAGATGAAAGTATCAAAGTTGTAATAATAACAGGTTCTGGTGAAAAATCCTTCTGTGCAGGTGCGGACATATCATACATGGTAAACATAGATCCAATAACTGCAGAAAAGTATGCATCATCAGCTCAATCTGTCCTGAACAAGATTGAACGGCTCGAAAAAACAGTGATAGCCGCTGTAAATGGATATGCGCTTGGAGGCGGTTGTGAATTAGCGATGGTTTGCGATATTAGAATTGCATCAAGTAATGCAAAATTAGGTCAACCAGAAGTAACAATAGGAATTCCACCTGGATGGGGAGGCACACAAAGGTTGATGCGACTAGTTGGGCCTGCAAAAGCGAAGGAACTAGTTTTTACGGGCAAGATGATATCTGCAGATGAAGCTTATCACTTGGGTCTCGTAAATAGCGTAATTAGTTTAACCTCTGATGATAATCTACCTCCAGAAGCGCCTAAAGGCAATGTTGAGAAGGAAAAAGAACGAAATAGTCAGATAGCAAAATTACTTAATAATAAACTGATGAACGAGTCCGTTAGTTTGGCAAAGCAAATTGCAAAGAATAGTTTCAATGCTGTAAAAGTAAGTAAAATGTTGATAAACAGGGGTATGGATGCAGATCTGAATACCGGACTCAGATTGGAGATATATGGATGGTCTTTGTGTTTTGCACATGAGGATAGACAAAAGATGATGACTGAATTTCTAAATAAAAGCGAGAAGTAAATCACATCTTTCATTTCCTTTTTATTGCAACTTAGAATTTTGAAATTACTTTAGCCCCACTACTTGGATGACAAACGTAAGAACTACTCTGAATTTTAGAATCAACAAATCCCTGTTCCATTGCATTCCCAATTTTATGTGCATTTTTAGCTGACTTTGTGAACGCAATCATTGATGGTCCGGCACCACTTATAGTAACTGCTAATGCACCAGAACGAAGTGCATTTAATTTTACTTTATCGTAACCGTGAATAAAGCTCTTTCTGGCAGGTTCTACTATAATATCATTTATCCCCTTCGTTATAAGATTGGTATCCTGAAGGAAAAAACCACTGACCATGATACATGCATTGGCTAAATTCTTTGTAAGGTCATCAATTGGTATCTTTTTTGGTATCACACTTCTTGCCACTTTTGTTTTCTTAACTGGTGTTACTAAATTAGGAACGCAAACCACGAGTATCAGATCTTTTGGGGTATTTATTTTGATAAATTGTAGTGTAGGAAATGTTCTTACAATTACAAATCCTCCAAATAATGAAGCTACAACATTGTCATAATGTTTTACGCCAGCACTGCTTACTTCTCCTTCTGCAGCAAAATCTAATAATTCATTCTCTGTCAATTTACATTGAAAAAGTTCATTAAATGCAATAACGGCGGCCGCACTGGATGCGGCACTACTTCCCAATCCCAATCCTATTGGCACCCCCTTGGTGATTCTAATCTCTAAGTCATCTTTAATTTTGTATTTTTGAGCAATTTTCATTACCGATAGACTTCCAGAATTTTCTTTAACTTTGGAAGGTATACTGGAATTATTATCTAATGCGATCTTTATTCTTCCATTCTTTGTTGCTAATTTACGGATAGATACCTTATCATAAAAAAGATCTAGTGCAAGACCAAATACATCAAAGCCAGGACCTAAATTAGCAGTTGATGAGGGTGCAGCCGCTTCACAGAATTCAAATGTTTCTTTCATCTTCTATTTTAGTCTCCTTTTTCTTCACCCAGATTAAGCACCCTTGAAAGTGAAGCAGTAAGATTCACCATCCCGCTCATAGTTAAACTTGAAATAAGGATTGGGTTTTGCATTAGTTTATTTTTGAATAGAACCTGTAATAGATCCTTACTGAGAATTGAATATTCAATATTCTTTTCATTTTGCAACGAATCTTCAAGAGCTGATTTAGAGGACCATCTAATTATATCCTTTAGTTTATCAATTACTAAATCCCTTTTTGTCATTACATCTATCTGTGTTATATTCAAACGAAGTCTTACAGATGTTGCCATCAATGCAATTGAAATGAAATTGATTGGAGTAGATGATGCCAGAATTCCATCAAAGGTAAATATGTTTATCTTGTTGTCAGATTGAAAATTTGAAACAAAATATGGACCACTCGCCCTGAATATAAAAAGTTCAATCTGACCGGGAGTATCTACTACTACAAAATCTGGGTTTAAATTAAATACCTCTTCTTGAATTTCATCTAATTTTGTAGCTATCAAATCTGCACTCATTATAAGCGCACCGTTTGGTCCTAGATTATGCTCAGACATTATCTTGTCTATGTCAATATAATTTCTTACATCAACATCTGGTTCATAAGGCAAAGAAATGACGCCTGGGTCAAGATTCAATGAAATGGGATAAAAATTATTATCCTTATACCATTGGATGAGTTTGGATGTAAGAAGTGATTTGCCTGAGCCGGCTGTCCCTGTAACGAAAATAGTTTCCAAATATAGTTGAAATAAAGAAGTGAATGAATATATTAATTCTATTGATTATTATATGACTGTCTACAATTTTGCACTGATTAAATTTGAAATGGAGAATAATTGCAGTTGCTGTAAGCCTTATTCCATTTTTATTATTATTTACCTTTACACCCGTTTCTCCGGCAGATGTCTTCTCAGTGGGTCCATTACCATTCTTGCTTTCTGTAGGCGCTGTTATGGCTCGAATCTTATTACAAGCATACAGATTCAGATATTTTATTAAACACTTCATTGGACCAAATTATAGCTCAACTCTTAAAACAATGAATGCTAGAATTGCGGGTGAATTTGTAACACAGACTACTCCCTCTTTTATAGGCGGTGAAATCGTAAGAATCGCGTGGCTCATTAAAAATGGAGTTTCGGCAGGAAAGGCCGCTTGGGTAGCGACTGCGGAAATAATAGCCGATGTTTTTGTAGGGAGTATTTTGGCATTCATCGCAGGAGGTGTCGCTATCTTTGGTGGGGGTTCCTTTATTGGTATTTTGATCGTCCTTGTTGCCATACCAACATTTGGCTTCTGGTTTCTAGTTGTTGTACTATCTGCAAATAGAAATATGCAGCTCCCTAAATTTGCCTTAAATTTAATTAGAAAATTTTTGTCCAAAGAAAGATCGGATCGTCTAATAAATTCTACAAATATTGCGTTAGGAGATTTATGCAAAATGAGCAGAGAAAATTTTACTTCGTTTAATTCAGTCAAGGTCCTTTCAGTAGGAATGGCAATAACTTTTGTGGCTTTTATCTTTCAAGGTATTTCATTTCTAGTGCTTGCACAAGCAGTTGGTCATAATGTGGGATTTTTTCAATCATTTATGGCCACATCAGCATCAACCGCTGTATCGACATTACCAATTACCATTGGTGGATCGGGTTTAGCAGAATTGGGTGTCTGGGCATATATTACAAATAGTAGTACTATTCCACATCTGAACGATGTTCTAAACTCATCTCAATTGTCTGTAATCATAGCTTGGAGAATCGCTACATATCATGTACCCCTTGTTATCATGTGGATAGCTCTTATGAGGATTACAATTGGTAAAGATTCTATTGCAAACCAAATTAAATCTAAAAATTTGGACAATACTTAACTAATAATATTGAAAACAGAATCAGTTGGAAATCAACGAGGATTTGCAATGAATAGGTTGAAGGGAAAAATAGTGGTCATAACGGGTGCATCATCAGGTATAGGTCGATCAGCAGTATTAGATTTTGCAAAACGAGAAGTCAAAGCGATTATACTTATTTCTAGAAACAAAGAACGTTTGGCTCAAGTTTCATCAGAAATAAGTGGAAAATGTGAATCTATGATTTTTGGATGTGATGTATCTAGTAAATCTGAAGTACTACAGATGGCTAAAGATGTGATTTCAGTTTATGATACTGTTGATATATTGGTAAATAATGCAGGAATTGGGATTTTAGGAAAAGTAGCCGATCAGTCTATAGACGATATGGAATCAGTAACTAAAACAAATTACTTTGGAATGATTTATTGTACCAAAGCGTTTCTAAATTCCATGCTAAGAAAAAAAAGTGGACATATAATAAATGTTGCATCATTGGCTGCTAGCTTTGGAATTCCTAGATTGGCTGCCTACTGCGGTTCAAAATTTGCTATGCTGGGTTTTTCCGAGTCACTACAACATGAATTGCATGGTACTGGCGTACGTGTTACTGTTGTAAGCCCTATAGGTGTAAAGACAAATTTTTTTTATCATCCTTCTTTTGGCAATAGGTTAAAAAATAAAGAACGGTTTTATCTAGATCCTCATTCTGTATCTAGAGCAATCATAAGAGCTTCTACCTCAAATAGATTGGAAATTGTTGTACCGTTTTTTATGCGAGGTGGAGTATGGTTAAAACATACGATACCTTATTTAGTAAATCCAATTGTGGGTGCCTCCTTTAGAAAAATAGTAGATAGTTAAAGCTAGAATAATTAATCATCTTCATCTTCACTAGAACTGGTGGTTGTTTGTATGTCTGATTCTACATCCATAAGCTGAAGGTCCTCTAATTCAAATCTATAGATCGCATACATGTCAAGATTGTACTTTGTTTTTAATAGCTCAACCAATTTAGAACTTAATGCGCCCTTAAACATTTTTATTCTAAATTCATAAATGAATCCCTTTAGGAAGTCCGAAATCTTCAAATTTTTAGGGACATCCAAACCTTCTATTATTGTTCTTCCGTCGGAAAGCGCTTCATATATCTGTAAATCAATTTTATAGACGTCTTCGTAGACGGCCAATATGTATCCTGATCTTGTTAGTATTTCTGGTTCACTAAATTGCACAGATTTAATTTCGTCTTCTGCCCATTTTGGTAGCGAATCTTCTGATGAACCATCCTTCATACTTCTGCTAGAAACTTCCGTTTTGGACCTTGGCATGACTATTATTACAATGATGTACCACTATTGCTTTCTAAAAAACTTTGCAGATAAAGATCATTACGTTAGCAGCAAACAAAATTGATAAACGAATATGATTTTTGTTAAGTGAATAAACTATCGAAAATGAAATTACCAAAAGTTATGCCCTAGCGAAAATAAATGGAAAGTTTGTTTGGCTGCGATTGAATTGCTAGAACTTTGATAAAAGCTTTAATGAGGTCCCATGAAATATAGCTCTAAAGTTGGCTACATCCAGAATTTATAATCATCTAAACGTAACCCGCAATCTGCCAGTCAAGACTTTAATCGATCCGCCAGTGCTAATGACTAGGGAAGAGGCACTTTCAAGAATCATTAGCACTTTAATCCAAACCAATTCTTATGACATATTCATTGAATTTATCAGGTAAAATTGCAGCAGTGAATATCAGGGATATCATAGGAATCAAAGATATCAAAAAAACAAGACCTTCATTAATTGGAAAAATAATTCCTGCATTACAGCTGGACAGTGTAATCGGAGAGGCTGCAAGGATAATAAGTCTTCATAGGATGAGAACCCTTCCTGTGATTGACGATAATAAAATTGTGGGTCAAATTTCAGCCAAGAGAATTGTTGAATTAATCAGTAGACACGTGGCCGAAAATAAGTTAGGAATCCTGGCATCGGATGTAATGACTAGTAGTCCAATAGTTATCGGTAGTAACAAGACTATATCTTCTGCCAAATCCATAATGAAAAGGAGAAGAATAGATCACCTGCCTGTAGTTGACAATGGTAATCTGGTTGGCATTATAACCTCATCCGACATCATGCAAATTATGTTACCCTCTGAGAGGATAGGAAAAAAATCAATAGGAATTGACAATACTGAAGATAGACTTAACCTTGAAATATCAGGATTGGTGAATAAAGATGTAATAACTGCTGACGTCTCTGAAAGTCTCCGGTCAGTTTGTGATCTCATGATAAGTACAGGTTCGACCTATTGCATCATTAAATTATGGGATGAAATACAGGGAATAATTACTTACCGAAACATAGTTGCATTATTGGGAGAAAAGATAGAGGAGGACATACCAATGTTTATTATTGGTTTACCTGATGACCCATTAGAAGCAGAACTTGCTAAATCAAAATTTACAAATATCATTAAATTCCTGAGAAGAATTTATCCTGATATAGAGCAAGCGCATTGTCGCATAAAATTAAGAAAGATCACGGGGCTAGGAAGAGATACGAGATTGATGTCCATGTTCTATCAACTCATGGTGGTATTACTTACACAAAAAATGGTTGGGATTTGGCTATGCTTTTTGATGAAATGAAAAACGCTCTGAAGAAGAAGATTTCACATAAATCACGTAAATATAAAAAGATTCTATGATGTCATTTGCAAGTAATAAATAATAAACGTATATACCCATGTATTTAATTTCATCGAGATCTGGAAAATCCTAGTTACTGTATAACCATACTAGTCTTGATAATCCTTTCTTAAGGTAACCTTATCCATATATGCATGGCTAAAGCGTTTGCCATAGCAGCTGGTGTTTAAGAAAAAGAAGATTATTTTATAACTATTTCTTTATTATAGTTTCTATCAATAGAAACCTAACTTAATCTTTTTATAGTTTAACATAAATGGTTTATTGTTATCATTGTGAATCTCGAAGTTAAGTGTCCTATTTGTAAAATGAAATTTACAGAACATTCAGAGTTTCAAGACAAGATATGTAAAATGATAACTATAAAACAATTTGCAAATAACTCGCCTGGTTTTGATGTACAATTTAGACCGTTCTTTGAGGATTAGGCATTACAAAATAATCTAAATCAATTTGAGATATATACACATCAGATTATTCTATGAGCTCTGGCAATAATCAGTGGCAGTTCGAATATTTCTGTTCCAATACTAACTTATCTGTCAGATACAAACTGGCTTTAATATTGTGGCTGATATAGTTTTATTCTGACAATCTCAAATCTCATCTATAGCCAATCTCTCATCTAGTGGATATACATAGACATTGGCCATCTCATTTCTTATTTTTGTTGAATGAATCCTTATTCCATTCTTAATTTCTCCTCCATCAATTCCTGATCCTTCTATTCCAAGTATTGATTTAGGATCAATTCTTTCATTATCGGAAATAAACCGGCTTCCTGGATAGGGTTCTAGAGTAACTCTCTCTTCTCCTAGTATGCCTAAATCTCGCAAGGAATTCGACATGATACGTCCTCCATCATTCAAGAGCACATCTATGTGGTATAGTAGCCTAACCTTGACCATAGCTGAATACATATCAAAGGTTTTGCCGGTAACGATATACTCAATTAGATCTGACTCAGGAAGGAACTTGGACATGTAATCATATCCTGATTGATTTGTCAAGAATATTACTCTGATTCCATTTTTAGGATCAAGAATTCTTATCTGATTTTTCTGGTAGAGATTAGCCAGCTTAAGTCTACGAAATGTTTTGTCAGATCTTGCTACAACAATTTGATAAAAAATTGAGTCTTTAACTATTTTTTCACTTAGCTTAACTAGTTCCTCGTAGATATGTGGATTGGATTCTCTTATAGCTTTTCCAAAAAATTGCCAATTCCAAATATGTTCTCTGTTTGTAACAAGATTGTCAGCACTGATCATCATCGCCTTGGAACCCAATAAGATTCTGTGAGTTGATGCAAAAACACTATCTCCTAATTTTCTAATTCCTCCAGTTAGGGATAGAACACCACCACCAGGTTTATGAGGAATCTTGTAAATGTAGATTCCTTTACCACTTTGTTTAGTTCGTGCTGCAACATAACTTGTAGCTTGATATGGGACTTTCATCTTATTCACATAGTCCGAAGAAGCACCGATTACTATCTCGGGCAAGATTTCACCTAAAGAATTAAGACCAAAATCTCTCGAAGGAGATAAAACTCTTAGACCTCTTTTAACAAAATGACGGTAGAGTTCATCTGAAATCACTCTACTCTCCAATAATATTAATAGTTGTTTCATATACCTTGATGCTAAATGTGCCATAGGACATATTAGCAGATGGGTATATTATGTTGTTTTTAGGAACTGGCACAATTAAGAAAATTCATAAATCTCCTACCTCTACCTCTAAACAATTTGAAAGAAATATTTAAACTTCTAACTGTTTTACTTTTAATTTTAATAGTACTCGTTCCTTCGTTCAATACCCTAGACGGTCTCGAAGCAAGTGACAAGGGTGCATATACTGACAACATACGATTCATTCAATATTTAGATGGAAATACAGCTTTACAAGAAATTAGAGCAGGGAATCTTGATACATATTATTTTAGAATACCTCTGGAAACAGTATCATCTATTTCAAATGATAGTAATGTCAAAATATATGAAAAAAATGCAGGTTCATTTGCATTTTTGTTAAATCCCGCACCATCAAAGAATCCAAATATTTTAAATCCATTCCAATTCAAAGAAATTCGTTTTGCAATAAATTATTTAATAAATCGTGAATTTATAGTAGATGAAATACTAAATGGCTATGGAAATGTTCAGATAGACGCATTTGGAATCTCTTCACCTGAACACGAAGGTCTTATTCCAATTCTAGAGTCTTACAACTTTAAGTTTAATCCAAATCATGCTAAAGAGATAATAGACAAAATTTTAGTTTCAAATGGCGCAATAAAGTTAGATGGTAAATGGACATACAAAGGATCTCCAATATCATTCAAATTTATGATAAGAAGTGATGATTCACCAAGAAAATCAATGGGTGAAATTCTTGCAAATCAACTTGAAAATATTGGCTTTACCACAGAAAGAAACTATGGTGATTTAAATAAAGCAAATCTAGTCGTCTACGGTACAGATCCACAAGAGCTTGCTTGGCAAGTTTATACCGAAGCTTTCGGTGGAACATCCGCTTTTGTTAGATACAATCCTGTTGTAGCAGCTCAAATGTACTCGCCATATTTTGGTAAGATGCCCGGATGGGCAAATCCATCATTTTGGAATTATCAAAATTCTTCACTTGATAACATAACACAAAGTATAGAGTTCTCTAATTTTACTTCGCAAGAAGAACGTAATGAATTATTAGGACAAGCTGTAAGTTTAGGAATACAAGAATCTGTGAGAATTTTTGTAGCTCAAAATATTGATCCTTATGCGGCATCCTCTTCAATCAAAGGACTGATAAATGACTTTGGTGCAGGAATTTCTACCAGTAAATCTCTTATAAATGCAAAAACAACAAAAAACACGAATACCATAAACGTTGGTGTCAAGGAAATTTATCAAGGTGCATGGAATGGCGTTAGTGGTTGTAATGATATCTACTGTACAAATATTCTTTCATTAGTCTCTGATCCAGCTACATCTAGAAATCCGTATAATGGTGAAGTGATCCCATTGAGAAATGAATGGACAAATATTACAACAATGGGACCAGAAAATAGGCTCGCAGTAGATCATGATGCTCTAACCTGGAATCCCTCTAACCAAAGATGGGATGAAGTTGGGGAGAATACTTCTAAAAGTAAGGTTACACTCGATATACTATATTCAAACTGGCAAAACGGCCAACCAATGACCAAGGCTGATCTAATTTATCCACTTTACTTTCTATATGAATGGTCGTCGAAGATTAATTCGACTGATCTTACATATGACCCCGAGTATGCTTCGCAGGCCCAAGTTTCCCTGAAATATCTTCGTGGTACCAAATTTCTAGATGACAATAAAATTATTTCATTCGTTGATTACTGGCATTTTGATAGAAAGGAAATAGCTGATTTTGCTTCAGTGTGGGCTACCTCTCCTTGGGAAATTAACGCGGCAATAGAGAGGTTGGTGAAAAATGGGATCTTTGCATATTCACGATCAGAGGCAACTGTAAAGAACATTGAATGGTTATCATTAATAATATCGAGTCATGCACAATCGATAAAACAAGAACTGGAAAAAATGAAAACAGAGGGATTCATTCCTGCACCATTAAAAGGCATGGTTACTATGGATGAAGCAATAAAGAGATATGACGCAAGCATCAAATGGATAACTGAACATAAGCATGCAATAGTTGGTAACGGGCCGTTTGAAATTAGTAACTATAATCCCACGGGCAGGGTAATTTCCCTTACTGCCTTTAGAGATAGTTCATATCCATTTGTTAAAGGATATTGGTCTATTTATGAGAATGCAAAATTAGCGAAATTTGATAAAGTTCAATACCCGAAAGTAGTTACAAGTGGTAAACCTTTAACTATTTCAGGTAATGTAACTATTGGTGGTAACTATGATAGTAATGCAACAATAACATATTTCATTTCTGATAAAAATAACCATCTCATTACTCAAGGAGATGGCAAATGGATCGATAATAAGGGGAATTTCATAATTGCGATGAATGGGAGCGATACAAGAGCAATGTCTATTGGACCAAACGAATTTAAATTATTTGTCAAGAGCAACTATGCTCTAAGACCTGATATCTATAGTGGTATTTTTATTACTATGCCAAACCCAATAATCAAATAGTAGGTTATTATCAATTGGACTGAATTTATTTGGGTTCCGAAGCGGTAGATCAGCTAATTATCATAAGAAGATAAGTGGTTTGAAGATGATGCATTTATTAAGATATATTGATAACATAACTAAGTAAAGACATTTGGGCCAAGGAAGAACCTTACTATTTCGTTCAATTAATATGATTTTAGTTTTATTCTCCACTCTATTAATAACCGTGATTCTACTTGGACCAACTCTTGATAAATTACTAGATGATTCTATACGCAATCAAGTAATAGATGAAATAAATCAACGAGGACTTAAATTTCAAAATTCAGATGAAAGATTGACTTACATTAATAACCAGCATCAATTTAGATCTAAAACCTTTGGGCTGGATCAGGACTCGTTCACTCCATCAAAATTAGTTTACAGAATTATTAGCGTAATGACCTTGGATTTGGGGAAATCTCATTTTTTTACAACAGATTACGGCTCATCAAACGTACGGGATATAATATTCGAAAAAGTTCCAAAAACACTCTTGTTGTTTACTACATCAACTTTATGCGTTACCGTTATTGGTATTTTTCTAGGTACGTATGTCGCCGGAAAGGAGGGATCTTGGTGGGATAAGCTCAATTCAATTTCTGCCATATTTAGTAACAGCTTTCCATCATGGTGGGTAGCAATGATAATGATTCTAGTCTTTGCCTTTACATTGCATATATTTCCAGCTAGGGCGACTCCAACCTCTTCTCCTTCTGATAGTACCTATCTTGTTGATCTACTATATCATATGACCTTACCGTTAATTACAATGATTCTTGTTTCGTTTGGTTCATGGGCTTATATCGTAAGATATTTTTTGATAAATATAATGAATGAAGATTTTATTTATGCAAAAAGAACAATTGGAATTTCCAGGAGAAAAATTTTATATTATCATGCACTTAGAAATGCTGGTCCCCCAATAGCGACCGCTGTTGCGTTGAGCTTACAGGCTTCTTTTGGAGGGGCAATTATAACAGAGGCCGTTTTTGATTGGCCCGGCATGGGTAAACTCTATTATGACGCAATAGGCCTCTTTGATGTTCCCATTATAATTGGTCTCACATATATCTCAACAGTGATTTTTTTGGTAACAATATTCATTACTGACATTTCTTACGCTCTGTTAGATCCAAGGGTGAAAGGTAGCTAATTTTTGCAAAAAAAATTACTTTTAGATTTATTGAGATCTCGTCGTGGTGTGATTGGAATATCAATTATTGTCTTTCTATTGTTGTTAAGTGTACTTGCACCAGTCATCTTCCCAATTAAATCCTATATTCTCTGGAATGATCCGGATTATTGGATTAATAATCCAAAAACATCAGCTCCGTTTTGGACTAATATTTTTGGATCCAAAGAATTTGAACATGTATCATTAGGAAAAAATGATGCAAAAGTTATTTCAGAATCATCAGATGGAATTAGAATAGTCACTCATAGATTTGAAATTAACATCCAATCTGATAGCTTTCCTGATGACCTTATGTTCCTCTATTCAGTTAAATATGGTAATATACCTCCAGTTTTGCAAATTGATATTAATAGACCTGACAACAATAATTTTACGATTTATTATTCCTCATTACCTCCATCTAGCAACATAAATACTACTTTTTCAGATAGAATCTTTTCTACAAATAAAAATATAAAAGAATCCTTAATTCAATATCAAGGATTTTTCAATTATCCGATATCCAATTATGAGCCCCAAATAATATTATTTTCAGATACCAATAGACCAAGTGTTCTTAAAGGAAATTATCAAATATCAGAAAAGTTTTACTTATTTGATAATTCGAGTATCGTTGAAGATACTGGTATAATTCTTGGAGGTAAAGTATTCGGTATCATGGGAACTGATGACCTGAGAAGAGATTTAACTGTTGGAATCATCTGGGGCACGCCTATAGCGCTATTCTTAGGTCTTACCGTCTCAATATTTTCAATAACTATTGGACTTATCTATGGTGTAGTCGCTGGCTATAGAGGAAAGAGAACCGATGAAGGAATGATGCGAATAAATGATATTTTTTATGCATTGCCGACATTGCCACTCCTTATTCTTCTTTCGATTACTTTTGGACGTAGTATATTTTTGATAATTGCTTTTTTGATGTTATTTAGCTGGATGGGAACTGCAAAGGTAATTAGAAGCATAGCATTACAAATACGTAATTTTCAGTATGTCGAGGCATCTAAACTAATGGGACAATCAGATTTGAAGGTAATTTTCAAACACATTATACCACAACTTCTTCCTCTAACATTTGCAAGTGTGGCCATCTCTGTTCCAGCAGCTATACTTGGTGAAGCTGCATTAAGTTTTATCGGTTTAGGAGATCCATCATTACCTACTTGGGGACAATTACTTCACGATGCAAATACAGCAGATGCTGCGTCCAGAGGTATATGGTGGTGGATTATCCCACCTGGACTTATGATCGCGTTAACCGGATTGGCCTTCTTTTTAATTGGAAATACGCTGGACTCTATTGCAAATCCATTAAGAAAAAAGAATAAGAAATAGAGTTATTATTGGAATTTGATTCACGAATTCTACTGAGTTCTGATGAACATAGAATCTTGATTCAAAAGAATTAATCATTTTTATTTACCTCTAAAAAATCCACGAAATAAAAAAGATAAGACCTCTCATTCATCTTAATTATCCATGGGATATACGATTCTTTATTTTTTATTTTATATCCCAATTTTTCTAATTTCTTCCTGATTTGGACGGAATTACATTCTTCTTTACCATTATTGTCGGCAAAATGATAAGGATCTACTAGGATCAATTTTCCGTACTTTTTGATGCAACTATTTATGGATAAAATTAGCTTGTTGAAATCCATTCTATCAATAACATTTAATGCAACTACAATTTGAAAGAATTTAGATCTAAAAGGGAGATTTGTAGCATCTGCTACAATAAATTCCATGTTTCTACTTTTTTTATTTTGCATTCTTTTTCTAGCTTCCAATATGAACGAAAATGAAAGATCTATTCCAAACACATATGATAGCTTTTTTGACAATTCAAAAGTACTTGAACCAATTGAACAACCAATGTCCAATCCAATTCCATTTAAATTTAGGCTATTGTTTGCCAACATCTTGTAGATGTGATCAGGCTTTATTTCTTTCTTCAATAGCGACAATAATTTATCATTTGAAGAGTAACCATAATGAGCCTTCAAATAAGATTTGTATAAAATACTGTTCTCCTCATAGCGATCATTGTATGTAGGATTGCCAATCTTTACACCTTCTGATCTGAGAAAAGCTTTAAGTTGAGGCGATTTGGAATTTACTATCCATTTACCAAAGCTAAGAATTCTTTGACGAGCATATTCGTGAAAATTTTCCATTAATACTGGAACTCCTTGAATTATGGGATATTTTGAGGTACAATTTTCACAAGAAAGAAATCCTTCTATACACTCATCTTTTAATTCCAGAAATGATTCCAGACTTAATCTTACCTTTTTGCATGATTTATTTACACAGTATAAGTCCGTAACAATTTTTTCTATCATAAAATACAACTCTAAATCTATGTAGAAATAAGAATAATAGTAATCATTCCAATATTAAATTTGAATCAATGATTGAAGAGTCTGTTTTAAATATTAGTATCTGAAAAAATATCATCTTTGTTCAATTGCCATTCATTTTCGTTATTATTGAATACATTTTTTCATATGATGAAATAATGTTTCTCTTGTTAGTATAATTTTTCTTAATGCTGTTAATTGTTTTTTCAAGTTTAACATTATTTTTTGTTATCAAATTGAATAATTTATTTGATTCCTCATTATACTTTTTTAGATATTTTGTTAATTCCTTGTTTTCTACTAATAGTGACGATATTAATGATGAATTGTCTGTTAGTATGCTCTCAAAGAGCAATGCTTGAAGATAAAAAGTAGTTCCTGATAATTTTTTAAGTAATGGAATATTTTCATTGCTTAAAGTGATAGCCATTAATAAATTAACGTAATAAACCATTCCGAGAATTATTGCCATAAATGAATCATGATATTTTGGATCTTTGATTACTATTATTTTCGCTTCATTAAATATGGATTTCACTATGGTTTGCTCTCTCTTCTTGTTCCTAACTGGTACGACCAGTATTTTTGTATCATGTAATTCCTTAGCTCCCGGACCAAACATTGGATGAATTGAAAGTGGATTTAAATGATTTGGAATTTTCAACAAAGAATCAAAGATGCCCATCTTAAGTGAAGATATTTCTATTATGCAGGCTCCTTTTTTCATTATTGGTATGCACTTGTTAATGATAGCAATTGTTATCCTAATTGGTACACATACAATTACGATATCAGCTTTTCTAACACACTCATCCAAAGATTTGCAGATTGTTATCTTGTAGGATATTTTTAAATCCAAATTGATTTTTCTTTTATCATACAATGATACATGATAATTATTTTCTTTTGAAAAATAGTTGCAGAACCACAAACCCATTTTACCTGCACCTATTATTGCTACTGAAGTAACCATTGTATCACGCATCTATAACTTTACTTAGTATTTTTAATCCATCATTTAGCAATTTCATTGGTTGACATGCTGAAATTCTTATGAAATCAAAATATGATTCTCCAAAACCACTTCCTGGAGCCACAGCAACCCCCTCATTTAAAAGGTTGAATATTATCTTATTCACGTCGATGTTATTGTTAAACCTAACAAAATAATACATACCTCCGTCTGGATTATTGAATTCGCAAGGTAAATTTTCTAATTCCTTTCTTATGAAATCTAACCTTTTCTTCATTAAAGTCGTATTTTTAGTAACATTGCTGTTCATTGCTGCAATAGCGGCATACTGCATTGGTTCTGCCACACTCGTAATCGCTATCGCTTGAACGCTGGATATTCTATCTATTATATCCTTTGAACCTACTGCATATCCAACTCTAAAGCCTGTCATAGCATGACTTTTTGAAAATGAAGATACCATTATGCTCTTGTCATATGCAAAATCTAAAATGCTCTTATACGGTACGTAAGAATACATCGAGTATACTTCATCACTAAGTACAAATATGTCATTCTTTCTAGCTAATTTGAGGATATCTTGAATCTCACTTTCTCGAATTATTTTTCCTGTTGGATTGTTCGGAGAATTTAGAACTATCATTTTGGTATTCGGTGTTATCAAGTCTTCTAATTGATCTATATCTGGATCCCATTTTTGTTCTACCGTAGTCTTGATCGCCTTAACTTTCACACCAATAAAATTTGCGCAATCTCTATAAGCTGGCCAAGCTGGTTCAAAAATAATTGGTTCATCGCCCATTGATAATGTGGATGCCATTGCACTAAATACTGCAAACCTTGCCCCAGGAGTAATAATTACATTTTCTTCCTTAACAGATCTTTCTTGTGCTATTAGCTTCCTTAGTATAGGAACTCCTCTGGTCTGTGTGTAGTGAGTTCGTTTTTTTTCATATGTTTTCAATAATTCATATTTCACATTAAGTGGAGGCATATAATCGGGTTCCCCCACTTCCAAATGGATTATTTTCTTACCTTCTGACTCTAGTTGTTTTGCTTTCAAAAACATCGTCATATGATCCAACTTTTCTTCTTTCTTTGAGGTTTTTGTTGATTGAATTCTTATAGACTCTAAGAATAATAAATTTAATAATTTGCCTATAAACTCTCTATTCAAACCGATTTGTGTTCCCAATTCGTAAACATATCTTGCTATTTCTTGTTCGACAGAAATATCCTCTATTTTCATCAGGAGATTATTCTTGATATTTCCAATTTGACTTGCAATATTCATCCTTTCTTGCACAAGTTTTATTATATCCGCAGTTACAAGTCGCATGTCATCGCGTAATTTTTCGAGTTTGAGTTCATTTTCATTGTTCATTTTTTTGTATCACTTAACACAGGAGGTATAAGCATCCATCTAATTGCATGATCGGCCAAAATCAAAGAAACTAAAGACTCGACTACAGGTACAGCTCTAGGAACGACGCACGGATCGTGCCTTCCAGGAACAACAATGTCACATTCAGAATTTGAAACTAGATCTACTGTTTTTTGTTTTTTTGCAATGGATGATGCAGGTTTAAATCCAATTCTGATTACTAATGGCATTCCATTAGTTAAACCCCCCAATATTCCTCCTGAATTGTTTGTCTTTGTTATTATTTTATTGTCCTCAGAAATTGTATACTCATCATTATTTTCAGAACCTTTCAATTTAGTTCCCGAAAATCCAGATCCAAATTCTATGGCCTTTACGGATGGAATGCTAAATAATGCTTTACTGAGATCAGATTCCATAGAAGAGAATATGGGCTCTCCCAATCCTACGGGCAATCCTACACTAATACATTCAACAATTCCACCAAGAGAATCTCCATTCTTCCTCGCATCAATAATTATGGACTTCATTTTTTCTGCAATTTCAGGATGAGGACATCGGACATCATTTGTATACCTATTTAGTTTTGCCTCCTCATATGATAAAGAATTGCAACTAATTTGACCTATCTGTGTAGTATAGGCAATAGTTTCTATTCCCAATGAATACTTCAAGAGTTTTTGCGCTATTGCCCCACCCATTACCATTGTTGCAGTCAATCTTCCAGAAAATCTTCCACTTCCTCTATAATCGGCAAATCCGCCATATTTTATAAAAGACGGATAATCTGCATGACCCGGTCTTGGATTATTCTTAATCACCTCATACGGTTTAGAATCTGAATCCTTATTCCATATTATTGCGCATATGGGAGCTGAAGTAGTATAGCCATTAAAAATTCCTGACAATATTTCTACTTTATCTTCTTCCTTTCTCTGAGTCGTAATTATTGATTGCCCTGGTTTGCGTTTATCTAGTTCAATCTGTAGATCTGATTCAGAGAGTGGAAGTCCAGAGGGGCAACCATCTAATACCATCCCAATACATCTTCCATGGCTTTCACCAAAACTAATTAAAGTTAGTCGCTCCCCCAAGATATTGCCAGTCATTTTATGGATATTGATACCATTTGTATGTCATATATGTTGCCTTTATGTTAATTTATTATAATACTAAAAAACTATACAAAGCAAGATAACAGAAACGAAAGGACAACTAATTTATTTTTGCACCAATTTTTCTCATGTCTTTTATAAATGAAGGGTAGGACACATCAACTGATTCGACTCCATCTACAACAGAATTTTCTGTCATCATGGCTGCTATTACGAAGCTCATGAAAAGTCTATGGTCGTTGTGGGAATCAAGGCGGGCATTCTTTAGTTTTTTTGGTGGGACTATCCTGATTTCATCGGGAAATACAAGCGTTTTAACGCCAAGCTTTCTTAGTTCAGATGCAATTATTCTTAATCTATCCGTTTCTTTGTAACGCGTGTGAGAAACTCCATATATTCTTACTGGATTTCTCGACTTTAAAGATAAAATGGCCACAACAGGAAGCAAGTCTGGAGTATCTGATAGGTCAAATTCTCCACCATCAAGTTCTTCGGTTCCTACAGCTGTCACGGTACCATTTTTTTTGTCTATTCTAATTACTGCATCAAGATCCTTCAGAATGTCAAGAATTTTTAAATCCCCCTGTGGTAACGAAAAATCTAGGTTACCAACGGTTACCTCTTTACCTACGAGTACACCTGCAGATAGTAACAGTGCTGCCGTAGAAAAGTCTCCTGGTATAGTAAATATAGCAGGGACATACTTTTTATTATATATGTGATATTTTTTATAATCCTTAGAATACTTTATTTTTGCACCAAATTTAGACATAACGTTAATGGTAGATTCTATATAGGATCTTGAGACTTGCTTTCCATTTACAGTCAGAGAAATTTCCGATTCAGCATAAACTCCTGCAATCAAGATACCTGAAATAAACTGACTTGATATGGAGCCATCAATATTGATGTGTTTTCCATTAATTCTCCCTCCTTGTACAATTATAGGAGCTTTGTCATTTTTTCTAGCAGAGAAACTATTAATGCCAAGTTGTTTCAAAGCTAATAATAGTGGACGCATCGGTCTTTTTCTTATACTATCATCCCCTGTAATCACAACATACCCTCCTTTTACCAATGATGAGATAGCTGTAACAAACCGCATTGTTGTTCCTGAATTCTCCACATTGATAACATTATCTGGAACTTTTAAAATATCTTTTCCAGAAACAATTAATTCCTCTCCGCTTCTTTTTATTTTTATTCCAAATGCTCTACATGCCTCAATTGTCGCAATAGTATCTCTTGAAATGAGAGGATTAATTATACTGGATTTTCCATCTGCCAGAGAAGAAATGAAAAGTGCTCTGTGGGTATAGCTTTTACTAGGAGGACATGCAACGTTACCATTTAATACGGATCTTCTAATTACTATTTTACCCAACTTCTTTCACTGTCGATGCTTTCTGATTATTTGAAGGTGAAACTATTACTCTTCCATCTAAATTAGATAATATTGATTTAACTTTTTGTACCTCACTTTGGCGTACGACTGCAGCAATTGCAGGACCATTCCCTGATATGCTTGCTGCCAGAGCACCATTTTCAAGGCAGATTCTCGTAATATTGTAACCATTTGAGAGTAAAGAGGATGTTAATACCCCGTTTAGTATCATTGCCTTCCAATAATGTCCAGAATGTGCCAATTGAAAAGCTTCCAGATAAATATTAGAGAGTAATTTTAGTCGGGTAACATCTCCCCTTTTTTTGTTATTTGGCAAATATATTACGGCATTAATGTCAGTTGGTGAATTTTCCTTTTTCAAAATTTTTCTCTTATAGTTATCTGTGGTAACAAATCCACCATAATAACATGCAGTTGAATCATCATACGCACCAGTAATCGTTGTTTTCGCATACAAAGATGCATCTATGGCACTATTTAGTACAAAATCATCATTGATATCATTACTTACAAGTGATTTACATGCAAGAGCAACTGCATTTGACACTGCACTTGAACTTTTTAGTCCCATACCTGAAGGTATCTCTGAATTAATATTAATTATTAGTTGGTTATTGTTGATAAAATTTGATGGAAGTATGTCATAAATTATCTTTTTTATCATAACATGTCCTCCACTTTTTTGAAAAATTATGCCAGAGCCTTTTTTTGAAGTTATTTCAACTGTGACCTGAAGATTAATACCCATCGCAGTACCAAAACCAGTTGCAACAGCATTTACTATTGATAAGGCACCATGAAATATTGACGTTACCTTTACTGTCATGTAGGTTCACCAAACATTCCAAATAACACTTTTTTCATGGACTCTACCGGGGGATCCGTTTGAACCCATATCTTGAATGATGCAATTGCCTGTTCAAGTAACATTTCATGACCGTAAACTACTTCGGCACCTGCAGTTTTTGCATTTTCTAGTAAATTGGTATTTATCGGCTTATATACAATATCATATACAATTGCATCCTCTCTTATGTCCGTTGAATTTATCAGACTTTTTTCATTATTCATCCCAAGCGGAGTAGCATTTATAATGAGATGACTTTTAGAAGCAATTCGCTGGATATCGTCACTAGAAATAACACTAGCTTCTAGTCCCAATTTCTCAATCATATTTGATAATTTTTTGGATCTGTCAGTATTCCTGTTAAAAATATTGATCTTAGCAATTCCTTTTTCACCTGCCAAAGCTACAACCACTGCTTGTGCGGCACCTCCAGCACCCAAAATAAATACCTCAAAGCCATTAAAATCGATCTTTCTATCATGTAATGGTTTAATGAAACCTATGACATCCGTATTATATGCGCGGAACTTCCCCTTATCATTATTGACTGTA
>Ga0184623_10000071_pt1 | contig 38006 bp, 31 predicted proteins | sample PLM1_100_b1_FD_133138 | JGI IMG/M metagenome (GOLD analysis project Ga0184623, IMG submission 133138) | Groundwater sediment microbial communities from an aquifer in East River, Colorado, USA - PLM1_100_b1 | ecosystem: Environmental > Terrestrial > Soil > Riparian zone | place: USA: East River... | reverse complement strand
GCTCGTCCCACTTCCTTTGCCAGCGCGGCTCGATCGAAGCCGAGTCGTAGCGCTCGATGCGCTGCCGCTTGGTGGCCTGCGTCTGCGGGTTGGTGGTCGTCTCGGTGATGTCGGTCACGTCTGCTCGCTGATAGACGAAGACCCCCCGCCGGCCGGCAGGGGGTCGTGGGTGGTCGGCGTTACGGGTGTTTTGGTGGAGCTAAGGGGGCTCGAACCCCTGACCTTCTGAATGCCATTCAGACGCTCTCCCAGCTGAGCTATAGCCCCACGCCGGAGCGCGGAGTATAACAAAGCACCCGATCGGCGAGATCGGGGTAGCGGGCGCGTCGAGACGCCGGAGTCTGGCGCGACCTCGTATCGCCGAGCCGCACATCGAGGGCATCTGGCGACTGGTGCACAATCGAGCATCCGCCTGGAAAAAGTGTCTCGGTCGAGCAAGACGGTTCCTCTCAAATCGTGAGCGCGGAAAGCACCGCGCCGGCGAGAGGTTGATGTCATGACCAATGAACTTGCGCTAGCGCCAGTGGACGATGCAGCGCTCGTTGCGAGGATTCGAGCGGGCGACAGCGACGCGTGGGCGGAGGTCTACCGGCGGTACGGCGATCGCCTCTACACGTTGTGTTGGTCGGTCCTCCGAACCGACGAGGCGGCGGATGCCACGCAAGAGGCCTTCCTGCTCGCCTTCCAGCACCTCGGCTCACTTCGCGACCCGACGGCGTTGCGCCCGTGGCTCTTTCGGATCGCGTGGACGGAGGCGCTCCGTCGTGGCAAGAAGCGCACGCGGTCGGAGGCAACGGACGCGATGTCACTCGATGCGCCGAGCCCGGATCCCGGTCCCGAAGATCTGGCTCACCAGCGCGAGCTGCAGCGCCTGGTATGGGATGCGGCCGCCGGCCTGCCCGACGAGGACCGCGTGGTTCTCGAGCTCAATGTCCACCAGGGCCTGCACGGCGACGAGCTCGCGAAGGCCATCGGCGTTTCATCCTCGTACGCGCGGAAACTCGTCCAGCGTGTGCGGGCTCGGACGGATCGAGCCGTGGGTGCGCTGCTGGTTGCATCCAGCGGCAGACGCGACTGCGACGAGCTGCGAGAGCTGCTCGGCACGTGGGACGGCGAGTTCACCCCGCTCATCCGCAAGCGGGTCGCCCGCCACATCGATGGCTGCCGGATCTGTTCCGACCGGCGGGCCACGATGGCGAGTCCGGTCTCGTTGTTCGCCGCGGCGCCGGTCCTCGCGGCACCGGCGTGGGTCGGTGAGAACGTCATGGCGGCGTCCCTGGCGGCCGCGTCCCCGGCCGGGGCGGCGGCGTCTTCGGCTGGGCTGCACCTGGCTGGGCTCGCTCCTCGGCGGACGCTCGAGACTGCGGTCGCGGCTGTCGCCACAACGGTCGTCGTCGCCCTCCTCGTGCTCCAGCCGTGGCGCACCCCGTCGGCCCCGGTCACGGTGGCCGGTCCCGGTGGCCACGAAGACCTGGCGATTGCGGTGGACGGTGCCGGGCGCGCGTTCGTCGCCTGGCAGGACCTGGACACACGCCCGGCCGGTTCGATGGTTCGGCACCAGACCGCAGACGGCTGGTCCGAGCCGATCAACCTGTCCGCGGGTTTCGTCAACCCTGGTGCCGCGACGCTCGTCGCAAAACCGAACGGGCAGATGTGCGCGTTCTTCCACGGCTTTCCCGACGATACGTCCTGGATCGAGACGTGGGGCCTGTACGAGCGCTGCTGGGATGACGACGAGCTGTCTGCTCCCAGGCAGGTGACGAGTATTGGTGAGTACGAGGAGTTCTACCTAACCACCAGCTGGGCGCCCGCGTTCGACAGCGACGGTGATCTGCACACAGCGTGGACAACGCCGCCCAGCACTGTCGGAGTCCATCATCAGGTCGTGTCATCCGGGGACGTCAACGGCGTCGAGCGGCTCGTCATTGATAGCGGCGGTCGGCTGCACGTGCTGTTCTACAACGGCGATACCGGCGATATCGACCATCGCTGGTCGGGCGATGCCGGCGAGACCTGGAGCGTTCCCTTCCCCGTGGCCGGCTACGCCGCATTCGACGTGTCCGCCGACGGGCAGGGCGGGATCCACTTCACGGACACCACCGATGGAAACGTGTTCGACCATCATTGGTCCCTGGAGACCGGCTGGGCCGAGGGGGTCGACGTCACCGGTGAGGACTCGAACTACATGACCTACGGCGGACTCGCCGGGCTCGGCGACGGGGGTGCCGCCGTGGCATGGTCGGCCACGCTTGGCGGCAAAGACCTCACGCTGTCGGAGCGCCACGGTGACGGCGGGTTCGGCCCGCCGGCGCCGATCGCCGCGGCGATCGGCGTGCCGATCTCAGAGGCGGAGCTGGCGGCAGAAGGTGACCACCTGCATGTTGCCTGGATCACCGGCGACGGGACCGTGACCTACATCAAGCTCCGCTAGTCGCGCGCATTTCAACCGTCGCACGGACCGGCCGGCCGAGATCTCGGCCGGCCGGTTTGTGTGTCTCGAAATCGAACTCGCCGCCTGACAGAAAACTGTCCCGCGCCGACCCGGTCCCGCCTCTCTCCGCTGCGACCGGCACCACATCCGGTGTCGCGCGACAGAGAAGGAGAGAGACGTGAATCGCAACGCAAGGAAACAAGATCGGCGCCTGCTCGCGATGGCGGTGTTCATTGCCGGAATCACTGCGGCAACGGCCATGGCGCCGGTCGCCAACGCCGCGGGCCCACAGCCCGAGCCGCCCACAATGCCGCCTACCTTCAAGGTCGACGGCCTGCTTGTGCCGTCCGAGTCGCTGCCGGATGCGCCCGACGGCGCGCCTCGTCAGTTCGCCGCAGTTGCCGACGACCTCGGGAATCGCGGAATCTTCATCGAGGATGAGCTCATCGTCATGACCGCAGATCCAAAACAGCTCAACGGCGTGTTGAGTCGATGGTCCGGCGAGGTCGTCGACACGATCGACCCGGCCGAGAACGACATCGCCGGCATGTCCCCCCAGTACCTCGTTCGGGTCGACCCGACCACGGCCGATCCGGCGGAGCTGCCCGGGCTGCTGGCGGGAATGCACCCGGCCCGTGATATCGCCCACCGCGTGTCGAGCGAACGGGCACTCCAGCTGCTCACCGTGGCCGCAACGGAGGCGTCGAACGGCTTGACCGTGGGCGTCAACTGGGTGGCGAGCAGTGCCGACATCCCGGGCGGCGCGACCCGCGAGAGCATCACCGGACCGGCCGGCTACAACACGGATCGGGCCGTCTATTGGGGGAATGCCTTCGACTGGTTCTACCTCGTCGACGGCGGTCTGCTCGACATCGGCGTGACGCAGGCGTGGACGCTCCTGGCACGCACTGGGCGCCTCGACGAGCGAGTCCGGCTGGCCGTGCTTGACGGCGGCTATGCGCCAGCCACGAACGGCGACTTCCCGGCTGGGTTCACGGCAGTGAGTGTCGTGCCCTACGCCGACGCGCTCGGCAGCCGCAATCCCTCCTCCTGCACCGGTGGATCGGTGTGCCCGTGGCACGGGACCAGCGTGGCCAACGCCGCGGCCGGAGCGGTTGACAACCGGGCAGGCGCCGCCGGGCCGGCCGGGCCTGTGGCCGAGCTGCTGCTGATCCACGAATCGGCGGACATGTTCAGCTCCAGCGTCGCCCTCGCGCTCGCCTATGGCGCAGGCGCCCGCATCGCCAACATGAGTTGGTCCGGCGAGGTCCCGGCCACGCTCAGCTTCACGGCTCTGCCCTTCGACCACGTGACCCGCACCTATCGCAGCCTCGGGATGCTGCTGTTCGCGGCGGCTGGCAACGACGGCGTCAACGTGGACGACACCGACTGCTTCATCCTGTGCTGGGAGGAGACGTGGGTCTTCCCGTGCGAGAACGGCGGCGTTATGTGCATCGGCGGCATCGACACGAGCGATGGCACCCGGCGGGCGGGGGGCGATCCTCGCGGCCGGGCACCAGGCTCCAACTACGGCGGCGCGGACGTCGACCTGTTTGCGCCGTACACCCTGCTCGTGGGTCCCGATCCGTCCACCGGTCCCGGAGCCCAGGAGAAGAGCGGGACCAGCTTCGCCTCGCCGTTCGCAGCCGGGGTTGCCGCGCTCGTGTGGGCTGCCGAGCCCTCGCTGTCGGCCGATGCGGTCGAATCGATCCTGATGTCAACGGCCCACACCAGTCCTGACCGCCAGGTCGGGCGGTACGTGGACGCCGGCGCCGCCGTGGCGGATGCCGCCCGTCCCACGGCACGGATCGTGGCCCCCCTCGAGGATGCTTCTGTCTCCCACGGCCGGTCGATCGAACTCGCCGCCGACGTGTTCACCGACGGAGGCGTCCTGGCCGACGTCCGGTGGACGAGCGGCGGCCGAGACCTCGGCTCGGGACTCAGTACGTTCAGCTCCGACTTCGGCGTCGGAAGCCAGACCATCACGGTCACGGCTCGCCTGGCTGATGGAACGTCGATCTCGAACCAGGTGACGATCAACGTCCGCAACGATCCACCGACGGTCGAGATCCTCAACCCGTCGATCGGGGCGTTCGTCGAGCAGTCGCAGATGGTGTCGTACTCGGCCCGCACGTTCGACGCCAACCTGGGTCGATCGCTGCCGGATTCCGCGGTAACGTGGCACCTCGACGGCGTAGCGGCCGCGTTCGCCCGTGGTCACAATCCGCCGCGGGTGGCGCTTCCGCCAACCACCGTCGGCGAGCACATCATCGTGGTCCGGGCCACCGACGGCGCAGCGACGACGTCATCATCGCGTCGCATCAATGTCGTGGCCGACGACGGGGTCCCCGATCCGAGCGGGGAGATCCTGAATCCCATAGCGGGGTTCCTCGCCACCAACGCAATCGGCGCCGATGGACGCCCGGTGCATGAGCTGGTTCTCCGCACGAACGCCCCGGGCCCGGGCAGCCCACCGGTCACCTTGATCTGGACCGACTCCGTCGATGGGGGAGCGGCGGTCGAGATCGCGCGTGGACCGGACCCGACCGTCCAGCTGCTCGGACCGGGTTGTGGAATGAGGCACAACCTCACCCTCGCGGCGATGGACAGCACGGGTGGTTTGTTTCCGCTCGACAGCGTGGAGGTAACGGTGGCGCCGGCGTCCATCTGCTGAGCCCCGCACGAGCCGGATCGCGCCTCGGGCGCGGCACACACCGTGTGTCGCGCCCGGCGCGTTTTGCAGGTCGCCATCCGACGGCTCCGGCGCCAGGTACTTGCCGATGTATGAGTGCGGCAAATCGGCTGGTCTAGGCAACGCGCGGCACCCACCATTCGGCGGGACAACGTTGCGCGGCGAACCCGATCTTGTCGTGGCGGCGGGTAGCGAACGACACATGCCATACCCCGAAATTCCGACCCTGGCCGGTACGAATTGCTTGCGCCCACGGGCGGAACTGGGCGCAGCCTATGGCAGCAGTGCCGGCAGCTCGCTCACGAACACCGCCACGGTCAGCGCCTTCCAGTTCGATTCCAACCTGGCCAACAACAGTTCGACCGTGGTCACGGTCCTCAACCACAACCCGGTCAGCACAGAGGTGACGGCCGGCGGAATCCTTTGGCGTTGGCGTGCCGCACGATCGAGGCGGCCATCCGGTGCCGATCGACTCCGGGGACGTCTTCGTGAACTTCTGAGGCCACGTTCCTCGGGAGATCAGACAAGCCCGGGCGCCGACGGGGCCCGGGCTTCCTCTTGCGTCAGGGTGGGGCAGGGTACGGCCCCTGATTGGCTGCCCAGCCGGCGAACCAGGCGCCCTCGCCGAACGACCATCGGGCGCCGTCGCCGCTGACGGCCAGTTGGACGGTGGATGCCTGCGGGCCGATCAGGACGTTCCGCCCGTCGAAAGTCGGGGCAGCGTCGCTGATGCCGTGAATCTTGTAGCCACCGTCGCTTGGCTGGTCGAGCGCCGTCACCGTCACGTCGGTCCAGTCATTCGGCACATCGGCGTGGGAAAGGGCGTAGGTCACCGGACCCTCCCCTGTGACGCGCTCGGTGAGCAACCAGACACCGTCGCCGGCCGCGTCCCAGACGTAATCCTGGACCACGCCGCCCCCCGACCCTGCCATCCACCACACGACCGGCGGCGAGCCGCGGTGCGTGGCCGACACCGTGCAGCTTTCCTGGCCGGCGTCTTGCGCGCACTCGAAGGTCAGCTCGGAGCCTTCGGGCGCCCAGCGCCGCTCGCGTCCGGTTGACTGGAAGATCGGCGGCGGATCGTCCGTCCGGGTGTAGCTGCCATCCAGGCCGAGCCGGCCGAACGCTCCCTCGTCGGCGGCTTCCCACGTCGAGAAACCGCTGCCGTCGGCGAGCCAGGTCGGCGGGAAATACATCGGAGAGTCCGGCGACGAGACGACGATCCCTGACGGCACGTCGATCGTTCGGCTCGTCTGGCCGTTCGTATCGTTGAGGCGTATCTCGCCCTCGTCGGCGACCGCCAGGACCGATCCCGGGCTCCACGCCGATCCGCCGGGCTCGCCGGGCACCAGCCACGGTTCGGCCTCGGGAGCGAGGAGGTCGAAGATTACGATTCGCCCCCCGAACGGTTCGGCCGCCATGCCGCCCTCAACAGCGAGTCGGCCATCCTGTCCGTACTTCGCACCGCCGGGGAGTAGCTCGACTCCCTGGGGGACGATCGAGCCGGGGATCCGGGCGATGACACGAGGCTCGAGGCGGGTCTCGTACGCCCCGGCGTCGAGCGTCAGCAACGACACCTCGATCGCGTCGGGCCGGCCCAGGGCGCCGCCGAGCATGCGGACGAGCACGGCGTCGTTCGCCGCGCCGAGGGTTCCAGTCGCACGCACAGATGATGCCGGCGTTGGTTCGAGGCCTGGGGAGCCGATTGGCGACGGGCTCGCCCCGTCGCTCGACGAGGGGCTTGGCGAGGGGGACGGTCTTGGAGAGGCCTCGACGCTGGGACTGTCGATCCTCCCGGACACCATGACCGCTAGGATCGTGCCAAGCACGAGGGCGGCGGCGGCCACTGCGAAGGGCCGGCCGCGTCTCGAACGCGCGCGCGGGCTGTCATTCATCTCAGGACCTCCTCCGACCAATGCGGTCGGTGCCCGCTCCAGAGGATAGATGCCTCGCTGCGCAGGTTCGTCTCGCCTCCGATGTGTCACCATCGAAGTCGATGACGATGCCGGCGTCCCGATCCCGTTGAGCCCACTGCCGCCCTATACGCTTCGCCGCTCGGCTCGGGCTCGACGCCTTCGGCTGACGATCGATCCCGGACAAGGGCTGATCGTCACCGTCCCACCGGCGACCCGCCGCGGCTGGACGCATCCGGAACCCGAGATCGAGCGCTTCCTCCGGGAACGCGAGGGCTGGGTGCGTCGCCACCTCCAGGGCCACGCCCAGCAACGCGCCGAGCTCGCGGCGCGCGGCGGCCTTCGCGACGGAGCGACCATCCGGTTTCGCGGCGAGCTCCATTTGCTGCGGATCGTGGCCGCGGCCGCCGGCAGCCGTCGTTCGACGGTGACGCGCGAAGGAGGCGAGGCCTCAGATGAGCTGGTCGTCCGCCTCGCCGTCGCGGATCGGCGGCCGGTCGCTGCCGCGCTCGACGCGTGGTTCCGCGAGCGCGCTCGAGTCCTGATCGACATGGAGATCGCGCGCCACGCCCAGGCGCTCGGCGTCAAGCCGGCGGCCGTCTCTGTTCGCGATCAGCGGAGCCGCTGGGGCAGCGCGTCACACCGTGGGCGGCTCAGCTTCTCGTGGCGGCTCATCCTGGCGCCGCCGGAGGCCCTCGAGACGGTCGTCATCCACGAGCTCGCCCATCTCCGCATGTTCGGCCACGGCTCGGCCTTCTGGGCCTTGGTCGCCGGGCGACGCGCCGATCACCTCGTGTGGCGCAAGTGGCTCAGGACCCACTCGCTCGAGCTTCACGCCGCGCTCGACGAGAGCCCCGAGACCGCTGGCGATCGCGCCACTGCCTGAGATGCCCGGCTCAGGACGCCTGTAGTCGCTCCAGGATTTCGTCGGCGACCTCGCGCGGCGTGCGGTTGTCGGTGTCGACGATTTGCGAGGCGACCGAGGCATACAGCGTCTGACGTTCGCGGGCCCGCTTCCGGACCCAGTCGGGATCGGTGGCATCTCCCCGCCTGCCGCCGCCCGACCCGATTCGCTCCAGGAGCGTCTCCGGGCTGGCTCGAAGCCAGACGACGTGTCCGCCGTCGCGGAGCGCCTCTCGGGCTGCCGGGTCGAGCACCGCCGCCGCGGCGACGCCGATGATCGTCGGCGGCTCGAGGCCCAGGGCCTCGTCGAGCGCGTCGGATTCGGCGAGATGGAGGACGTCCTCACCCTCGGTCGCCCGAATCTCGGCGGGGTCCCGGCCGGTCTGGCGGCGGAGCAGGTCGTCGTTGTCGACATACGGCCAGCCCGCACGCGCCGACAGCTCGCGGCCGACCGTCGTCTTGCCGGCGCCCATCATGCCGATGAGCAGCACGCGCGGTTTCGCGGGGCCGTCCGACGTCACGCCCACGCGGCCACGATACCCCAGCCGCAAGCGGTGCAGCGGCCTGTTCCGGCGGCCGAGGCGATCAGCCCGCCGACGCTTCCCCGCGGACGCCTCGTGTGCCCGCCAGCCGAGTCAACCCTCCGCGCGGTCCGCGCGGTCCGCGCCCTCCGCGCGGTACGCGATCGCGTCGATCTCGACGAGCCCGTCGATCAGCGTGGAACCGACGGTCGTCCGGACCGGGAACGGATCTCGGAAATACTCGCGATAGACGGTGTTGAAGACCGCGAAGTCCTCGACGTTTGCCAGGTGGGCCGTGACCTTCACGACGTCGTCGAGCGTGCAGCCAGCCGCCTCAAGGATGGCCCGGACGTTGCGAATCGCCTGGTGCGTCTGGGCTCCCAGCTCCGCCTCGCTCCGCGACGTGACCGGGTTCACCGGGCCTTGTCCGGCGACGAAGACGAGCGGCCCGACGGCGATGCCCTGGGAGTAGATGCCCGCCGGCGCCGGGCTCTGCGACGTCGATACGGCACGTTTCACGCTCAGCCCTCCCGCTGGACCTTGACAACTTATCGTCAAGGTTGATAGAAAAGATGTTAACTTGCAAGAGGGACCCAATGTCTCCGAGGACTCGCCCAGGCCAGGCGGCGCCGATCGCTGAGCTCGCCGCGCAGGACGCCCTCGGAGCGGTCAATCGGCTCCCGGTCGATGACTTCGCCGAGATGAAGGACGCCCTGATTGGCATCGCTCGCGCGATCGCTCGAACCACCGGGCCGCAATGCGAGGTCGTCCTCCACGACTACCACGAGTGGGATCGGTCGGGCAGCACGATCGTCTGGATCGAGAACGGGCACGTCACAGGCAGACGGATTGGTGGCCCGACCACGAACCTCGGGCTCGAGGCGCTCAAGTCCGGCACCGACAGTCCCGACCGCTTCAACTACCAGTCGCGAGCCAAGGACGGCAGGACGCTCCGTTCGACGTCGATCTACTTCCGCAACCGGACCGGCAAGCTGATTGGCTCCCTTTGCATCAACGTCGACGTCGACGCTTATGTGACCGCCCGAGCGGCCCTCGACGCGCTCCTGGGCGTGGCGATCGAGCCGCCCGCTGACACCGACGTAACCGAAACATTCGGCAGCGACATCGCCGAGGTCCTCGACGCCCAGATCCAGGCGGCGATCGCGCGGACCGGCAAACCCGTGGCGGCGCTCGCCCGAGACGACCGGGTCGCTGTCGTCCGCCACCTCGACGACAAGGGCGCATTCCTCGTCAAGCGGGCCGCCGACCGGATCGCGAGGGCTCTCGGTACCTCACGTGTGACGGTCTACGCCTATCTCGAGGAGGCGCGGTCCGGCGGGGCTTCAAGCAACGGCCGCAAGGGCTGACGGGACAGCCCGCGGCCACCATCGCAGGGAAGGGAAGGAAAGAGCCATGGACGAGACTCCCCGGATCGAGATGGACCGGCGCGCATTGCTCACGAAGGGCATCGGCGCGGCGATGGTCGGCGGCGCAGGGCTCCTGCTCGCGGCGTGCCAGACGACGACGCCGAACCCCAGTGGCGGCATTCAGTCGGCCACGGGCCGGCTGGCGGAGGTGCTGGGCCGCAAGAAGCTCCTCGTCGGTACCGGCACCGGTAACCCCCCGTGGCATTTCGACGATGGCGGCAAGCTCGCGGGCTTCGACGTCGACATGGCCAAGATCATCGCGAACGGCCTGTTCAAGGACCCCGAGGCCGTCGAATTCGTCCAGGAGGCCTCCGACGCCCGGATTCCGAACCTCCTGACGAACAAGGTCGACGTCGTCTTCCAGTTCATGACCGTCAATCCGGCGCGAGCCCAGCAGATCCAGTTCACGATCCCGTACTACCGCGAGGGAATTGGCTTCCTGCTGGCGGCCAACGGGAAGTACGCCGACTACAACGCACTGAAGGCGGCCGGCTCCGCAGCGAGGGTGTCGATCCTCCAGAACCCGGATGTCGACAAGTTGATCCACAGTGTCCTGCCCGAGGCGCAGGTCCAACCGCTCGACTCCCAGGCGAATGTCATCCAGGCCCTGGATTCGAATCGGGTCGACGCCGCCGCGATCGATCAATCCACCGTCCGCTGGCTCAACGTGCAGGACGCCGGGAAGTACAAGGATTCGGGCTTCGGCTTCCAGCCTCAGACGTATGCCGCCGGCGTGCGACCGGGCGACGATGTCTGGCTCCGCTTCCTCGACACGGCCCTCCACGAGGCGCTGACAGGCGTCTCGTTCGGCGAATACGCGGCCTCGTTCAAGAAGTGGTTCGGCGTCGACCTGCCGAGCCCGACGATCGGCTTCCCGCTCGAGTTCGCGACGGCAAGCTGACGCCGGGCCCGTCGGGCCGCGCGCTGATGGGATACACGTTCAACTGGACGATCGTCTTCACCTACCTGCCGCAGTTCGCGCAGGGACTGCTGCTGGGTCTCGGAATCACGTTCCTCTCGCTCGCCATCGGATCGCTCATCGGCCTCGGCGGCGCCGCGATCAGTCAGGCGGCCGGTCCGGGCCGACCGGTGGTCCGCGGCTACGTCGAGGTCATGCGCAACGTGCCGATCCTGCTATGGGCCTACTTCGCCTACTACGGCCTGCCGCAGCTCGGCATCGGGTTCCTCGACAACAACTGGTCGTTCATCCTCGCCCTATCGCTTTATGCCGGCGCCTACCTTACCGAAGTCTTCAGGGCCGGCCTCGCCGCCATCCCGCGGCGATACGGCGAGGCGGCCATGTCTATCGGGTTGCGGCGCCACCAGCGGATCGGCCTCGTGACGCTGCCCCTCATGTTCCGGATCGTCCTGCCGTCGCTCAGCAACACGTTCATCGGACTCTTCAAGGACACGTCGGTTGCCGCCGCACTCGCAGTCCCGGAGGTGACCTTCGTCGCTCAGAAGGTGAACCAGGACACGTTTCGCGTCATCGAGGCGTGGTCGATCGCGGCGCTCATCTACCTCGTCGTCGGCTACGTGCTCGCCATCGGCCTGCGTCGTGTCGAGCGACGACTGCAGGTCGTGAGGTAACGGCGTGGACGTCGTCATCCCCTGGCTCCCGTCGATGGCCCGCGGCCTGCAGACGACACTCTGGCTCGCCACCGTCGTCCTCGTAAGCTCGTCGCTGATCGGCGCCATCGGCGGGTTGGCCATTGTCAACGGTCCGAGGCCCGTCCGCTGGTTCCTCCGCGGCTACGTCGACATCGTCCGGGGGATCCCGATCCTCGTGCTGCTCTTCACCGTGTACTTCGGATCCAGCGCGTTCGGATCCGGCCTCGACCAGGGTCAGGCCGCCATCGTCGCGCTGAGCATCTTCGCCGGCGCCCACATGACCGAGATCGTCCGGGGCGGCATCGGCTCGCTGCCGCGGGCGACGGTGGAGGCCGCCGAGGTGATCGGCCTGACGTCCGTCCAGCGGCTGCGCCTCGTCGTGGCTCCGCTCGTGCTGCCGCGAATCCTTCCGCCCTGGGTGAACACAGCTGTCGAGATCGTCAAGGCCACCTCGCTTGCGTCGCTGATCGGCGTGATCGATCTTCTGTACGCGACCAACAGCGCCATCGGGACCGCCAAGCACCCGATTGCCTTCTACCTCACCGCCGCCGCGATCTATTTCGTCATCGGTGCCGGTCTCTCGCGGGCAGGCGCGCTCGCCGAGCGGCACTATCGCTACCACGAGTATTAGCCGAGGATGCCGATGATCGAAATCGAGCAGCTGCACAAGAGCTTCGGCGCAGCCGAGGTCCTGCGCGGCATCGACATGTCCGTCGATCGGGACAGGGTGGTCGCAATCCTCGGTCCGTCGGGCTCGGGCAAGTCCACGCTGCTCCGCTGCGTCGCCGCGCTGGAGGAGTATCAATCCGGGCAGGTCCTCATCGACGGCGAGCTCATCGGTTACCGGACCGGCGATGGTGACAGCACCCGCCGACGCCTGGGCGACCGCGACCTCGCCCGCCAGCGCGGCAACATCGGCATGGTCTTCCAGAGCTACAACCTCTTCCCGCACCTGACCGCGCTCCAGAACGTCATGCTCGGGCTCGTGCACGTGCGCCGGCTGCCGAAGCCGGAGGCACGCGAGGTCGCGCTCCAGTGGCTTGAGCGCGTGGGCCTCCGGGGCCGAGAAGACGCTCACCCCTTCCAGCTCTCCGGCGGGCAGCAGCAGCGCGTCGCGATCGCCCGTGCCGCCGCCACGCAGCCGAAGGTTCTCCTCCTCGACGAGGTCACGTCGGCCCTGGATCCTGAGCTCGTCGGCGAGGTCCTGACGGTGATAAAGGACCTCGCAGAGAGCGGGGTGACGATGATTATCGTGACGCACGAGGTGCTGTTCGCACGGGATGTCGCCCATGAGGTCGTTTTCATGGACGAAGGCCGGGTGGTCGAGCGAGGAAACCCTCGGGACGTCCTGACCGCGCCGCAGACCGAGCGGATGCGGGCGTTCCTGCGCCGGTATGCGTCGAACCCGGCCGCGTCGTGACCGGCGGCCGAGATACCACCGCTGCCGCGGCCCATCGGGGAGACGTCTACCGCCGGATCGGGGTCGAGCCGATCGTCAACGCGGCGACGACGATGACGTACCTAGGTGGCTCCCTCATGCCGCCCGAGGTCCTCGACGCGATGCGCCAGGCAGCCGAGTGTTTCGTCGACCTGTACGAGCTCCAAGCGGCGGTCGGGCGGAGGATCGCCGAGCTGACCTCGAATGAGGCGGCGTTCGTCTCAGGCGGGGCCGCCGCGGGCCTCTTCCTGTCGGCGGCGGTCTGCATGGCACGTGACACGCAGGACGGGATCCTTCGACACGCGGAGCTCGAAGGGCTGCCGAGGGACTTCATCATCCACCGCGCCCATCGGATCCCCTATGACTCCGCGATCGAGCTGGCAGGCGGCCAACTCGTCGAGATCGGGTCGGAGTCCGGGACGACCGAGGCCGACCTGGCCGACGCAATCGGACTCGAAACCGCCGGAATCCTGTACGTGGCGGGAGCGCACCTCGCGGAAGGCGTGCTGCCGCTCGAGGCAGTTGTCCGCGTCGCCAGGCAGTCGGACATTCCGGTGATCGTCGACGCGGCGGCGCAACTCCCGCCAGTCGAGAACCTCTGGGCACTCAGCGCGGCGGGCGCCGACCTCGTGCTATTCAGCGGCGGCAAGGGATTGTGTGGTCCGGCGAGCACGGGCCTCGTCCTGGGCTCTCGCCGCTACGTCGAGCGTTTCGAGCGGAATGCCGCACCGCGCCAGCGCATCGGCCGGCCGATGAAGGTCGGCAAGGAGGACCTCATCGGCATCCTGGCCGCCGTGGAGTGGTATCTCCGCCAGGACCACCAGGCGCTGGCCGCTCGCTACGAGGCGATGGTCGAGCATCTCGTCGGCTGGGGCCGCGGACGGTCTGACGTGACGGTCACACGCGAGACGCCGGGCCAGGCCGGCCAACCGACGCCTCGGGCGTTGATTCGGCTCCTCCCGCCAATCGCGGGGCGCCGGGACGAGATCCTTGCAGCCCTGCGAGCGGAACCGCCCCGTGTCGAGCTCCTCGCGGAAGGCCATGATGCCTTGTACCTCGCGCCGGAGACGCTCGTACCGGGCGAAGAGGGGATCGTCACTCGCCGGCTCGGCGCGGTCCTGGACGAGATCGCGGCCGTGCAGGAGCGATAGGACGAAGCGGAATGGTGGAGATGAGGGGACTCGAACCCCTGACCCCCGCGATGCGAACGCGGTGCTCTTCCAGCTGAGCTACATCCCCACGGGAGCGATCGCGCAAGGGCGCTGATCGGTGCGAGAGTGTACCAGACGTCCCGCCCGAATCGGCCCGGCGGAGCTCTGCCTGGAGGGCGGGTCGTCCCGCCCGAGAGAACGAGCCGCCGAGGCAATCGAGTGGCCCCTACGCTTGGCCGATGCCGCTCGGACTCGACTACGGATTGGTCGCCGCGTTGTGCTGGGGCTCGACCGACGTCATGGCGTCGCTCGCCGGCCGCCGGCTCGGCAGCCTGCATGTCGTGGCCCTTGCCCAGATCGCGAGCGTCGTCGTCGCGATCCTGCTGGCGGTCAGCCAGGGTGTCGGCCTGCCGTCGGATCCCTTCGCCCTCTTTCTCTCCTCGATCTTCGGCGTGATTGCTGCGGGGGCGTACCTGTCGTTCTTCACCGCGCTTCGAATCGGGCCACTGGCGGTCGTCAGCCCGGTCGTCGCGGCGTACGGTGGCCTGACGGTCGTCCTGTCGGTCGTTCTCCGGGGCGAAACGATGACCGCCCTCCAGGGCATCGGCGCGGGCCTGGCGACGCTCGGCGTGATCCTGACCGGGATCGTATTCGACGGCGGCTGGCGGCGGACGCGGATCGTCGGGCGAGGCGTGCTGTTCTCGCTGCTCGCAATGCTCCTCTTCACCGCCCTGACGGCCGGCATGGCGACGCCGATCCATATGGTCGGTTGGCTGCCGGTCCTACTGGCCTCGCGCCTCGCGAATGCAGCGACGATCCTGACGGTTCTCATCGTCGTGACGGTCGCCCGGCCGCGCGGCTCGGATGTCCTGCTGGCCACCGCGGGATCGCCGTCGATACGGGCGTTCGCCGCCGCCGGGGTGGCCGGCCTTCTCGACATTGTCGGCTTCGTCGCCTTCGCGATCGGGCTGGAGGTCGCCCCGACCTGGATCGTGGGCCTCGCCAGCTCGTTCGGCCCGGTCGTCGCGGTCATCGTCGCGGTCGCCCTGTGGGGTGAGCGCCTGCGCCCGACGCAGTGGGCTGGGCTGGTGGGAATCGCCCTCGGCCTGGCGGTGGTGGCCCTGCCCTGATCGACGAACAAGGGCATTGAACGACTAGAACATATGTTCTATAGTAGGGCGATGGCGGCGCTCTCCCCGGACGTGTCGGCTGCTCTGGCGTCCCTCCAGGTACGCTGGGGCGCCGCAGCTCCGCGGGTCGTCGGGGCGCTGGCGACGGCGCCCCTCCCGGACGAGGCGCCGGAGCCGATTCTCCCCCGCGAATCGCCCGGCGGCGGCGGCGCGGAGCGGATCGTCCGGACCGGCTTCCCGGCCCTCGACGCAATCCTCGGTCCGGGCGGCCTGCCGCGCAGTGCGAGTGTCGCTCTCCGTGGCGAGGCGAGCTCCGGCAAGACGACCCTCGCCCTCCGGCTCGCGGCGGAGGCCCAGGTCGATGGCGCCATCGTCGCCTGGCTCGATCTCGCCCGAAGCCTCGACCCGGTCGAGGCCGTCGCCCGCGGCGTGCGGCTCGATTGGCTCGTCGTCCTGACCCCCGATACGCTCGACGAAGGCCTGTCGATCGCCGGCGCGCTCCTCGCGGGCCGCTCCGTCGACCTCCTCGTCGTTGACCTGCCGCCGCGCCCGGATCCCGGCACGACCGCCGCCAAGGTGGCCGATCGCCTCCGCCGCCTCGCCGCCCTGGCCCGCCGCTCGAAGACGCTCCTCGTCGCCCTCGAGCCACCCGGCCTGACAGCCGGCCTCGCCACGGCCGTCGCCGAAGCGACGGGCCTTCGCCTCGAGCTCGCCCGCCGGTCGTGGATCCGGCTCGGGCGCGACGTCGTCGGCCAGCGGACGGAGGTGACCGTCGCTCGCAACCGATTTGGCCCGCCGGGGAGGCGGGCGGAGCTCCGGATCCTTTATGCCGAGGGAGGGGGCCGCGACCGCTGTCTCGCTCGCGACGACCTCCTCCGCGACGACTTCCCCCTAACTGCCGCCCCCACCGGCCCTCTCCAGCGGATCACCACCGATGCGACTTCTCCATCTCTACTGGCCCCATCTCCCCCTCCGACTCGCCCGAGCCCGCCTCTCCGGCTCCTTCCCGACGGATCGGCCGGTCGTCCTCGGCGGACAGCCCTGGACGGACGGGACGGTCATCGACGCGGATCCGGCCGCTCGGGCCCTCGGCGTCCGGCGGGGAATCCCGCTCGGGAGCGCCCACCGGCTCGCTCCTGAGGCAGCGTTCCTCGATCCCGAGCCGGAGGCCGATGCGGCGGCCGTCGAGGCCGCCTTCGAGACGCTGGCCGGATTCAGTCCCGGGCTGGCCGGCACCACTGATCAGGCCGATCCCGCCTTCGGCCTGCTCGAGGTCCAGGTCGACGGGCTCGAGCGACTGTGGGGCGGCGAGCCCGAGCTCGTCGGGCGCCTCGTCGCCGCGCTCGCCCCGATCCTGCCCGGCGCCCCGCGGCCGGGGATCGCCGGGACCCGATTCGCGGCGACGGTCGCGGCCGCCAATGCCACGCCACCGGAGCCGCGGATCGTCCGACCGGGCGGCGAGGCGGCCTTCCTCGCTCCGCTGCCGGCCTCGCTCCTTACCCCCGATCCGGAGGTCCAGGCCCGCCTCAGGCGCTTCGGACTGCGCCGGATCGGGGCGGTCGCGGAGTTGCCCCGATCGGCGCTCGTCGCCCGGTTCGGGGATGAGGGCGAGCGTCTCCTGGCCCGGGCGCAAGGGCAGGAGATCGCGCCGTTCCGCCCGCGGCGGGCCCCGGAGCGACTCGCGTTCGCCCTGCCGATCGAGCCCGCCGTCGGGGACCTCGACCCGCTCCGGTTCGTCCTCCACCGCCTCGCCGGCACACTCGCCGATCAGCTCCAGGCTCGAGGCACCGCCGCCGCCCGCGCCCACCTCCGCCTGACGCTCGACCTCAGCTTCGCCCGGAGCGAGACCCCCGCCGAACTCAGCGTCGACCAACGGTTCCCCGAACCGACCGCGGACGCCGAGGCGATCGAGCGGCTCCTCTTCGCTCGCCTGGAACGGACGCCGCCGCCGGCGCCCGTCTCGCGGATCGAGCTCGAGCTGGCGGGCGTCGAGCCGGCGGTCGGGCATCAGCTCCCGCTGTTCGTCCCCCAGGCCGCGCGGAATGCCCGCCTCGGCTGGCAGCTCGCCCGCCTTGCTCTGACGTTCGGGGAGGATCGGGTCAGGCGGGTCGCGATCACGGACCCGGACGCGCCGCTGCCCGAATCGCGCTGGACGTGGCGGCCGTGACCCGCCTGCTCCGCGAGCACCCGCCGATCGAGATCGAGCTGGACGCCGCCGGCGAGCTGGTCGCGCTCCGCTGGAACGGGCGGCGCGAAGCCGTCGAGGTCTGTAACCGCTGGCGGGTGGAGGAGGCCTGGTGGCGCGCTCCGATCGAGCGCGACTACTTCAAGGTCGTCGGGTCTCGCTGGCTCGCTCTCGTCTACCTCGACCGCGCCGACGGCACGTGGCACCTCGAGCGTTTGTACGACTGAGCCCGCGAGCTCAGCGCTGAGGGACGCCGACCGAAAGCGTCACGACGAGCAGGATCAGGAACATCCCGACGACGAGGATCAATGGACCGAGATCGCGCGGTCTCGAGATCTGCATGACGCTACCCCCAACGACGACGGATCCTCGTGCCCAACGTCAGGATAGACGCTCGCTCGCTCCGGCGCGTTACGCGGAATCTGGTGCGCTGGCCGGACTCATTCGAATGGGCAGCCGGCCCCGAACATCACGACCATGTGTGTCGTTCCAGACAGCGGCGTGAGCCGAACCTGGACCCGACAGCCCGGAGCCGCGCCCACCGCGTCGATCACCACGCTGCCGTCCTCCGCTGGGTTGGAGCGCGCCTCGATGGTGTAGCGCCCCCGCACGAGTCCTACCATAACAAACTCGGCCGCCTGCTCGGCGGAGCCGCCCACCGCGAACGTCCCGCTGACCGGACCCACGCCCGTCTCCGTCGGGACGGATCCCCCCGGCAACGGAAACGAGGGTGGAAGCGCGTCCCAGATCCGTCCCCACTCCGTATCGGTCTGGGTCGGCAGCTCAGATGAGGGCGGGCTTTCGGCGATCGGGCCGCCCGGCACCGGCGTCAGGCTCGGTCCGGACGGGAAGGTTCTGGTCGGTGACGCCGATGCGGACATGGAGCAACCCGCCAGGAGGATCGGGACGATGAGCGCCCGGAGTCGCGAATGGGCGAACCGAGACATCACGGTCGAATCCTACCGGCAGACATGAGAGGACCCCGTCGCGCCCCAGCACGACGGGGTCCTGCGGCCGGTCGGACCCGCTCACCGGGCCCTCCGGCGGGTCGGCGTCGACCGTCGCGGTCGCGTCGCCCGATCGTCCCGAGCCCCCAGGCGCGAGACGTTTGATGGTTCAGCCAGGACTGGCGGCCTGGGCCGCGAGCATGGCCGGGAGAATGACAAGGATCAGCAGCATCGCGAAGGCGACCATGGCCGCGGTACGGGCCGTCGTCGTCAGGAGCGGAAGGTGCTGTCGCATGGCTGTGAGACGCCAGGCCACCCGATGTTGTTTCAAGGTCCGAAAGAGAATTTTGAGAGCGTCTGAACGAGGGGATCAGAAGGGCTGGCGGAAGCGGCTAGGAGCGCTCGCGTACACGCCGTCGGCCGTGACGAAGAACACCTCGATGGTCCAGGTGCCGGCGGGCAGCTCTGCGGCCGAGCCAAGACTGATCCGCGCCGTCGCGGCGCCTGTCTTGCCGATGCCGACGATCATCGTCGTGACGGTCCCGTCGGCCATTTGTCGGCCGTCCTCGTTGCGGACCCGCCAGCGAATCTCACCTCGCTCCGGAACGTCGCCGAGATTCTTCACTGAGTAGGCGAGGGTGGCGCGGACCGAGCCGGTCAGCCGGGTGAGGCTGCTGATCGAGGCCGAGACCGCCACGTCGTGATCCGGTGCGTAGAAGACCTCGAGGGCGTCCGCCATCTCGGGGTAGCCGGCGTCATTGCCGAGGGTCCACAGCCCGACACCGGCCAGTCCGGTCGTGATCGCGTACTCGAATTTCGCGGCCGCGCTTCGTTCGTCCTCGAAATAGACCTGCCGATAGGTCAGGTGACTCGGATCCCAATACGAGTAGAAGCTGCTGCCCTCGAGCGCGTCGTAGTAACGGACGACATCGGGACGCGCCGCGAGGAAGGTTCGCGCGGAGGCATAGGTGACCGACCGGACTGCTCCGTACTTCGTCTTGTCGGCCCGCACGGTTGCGTTCGGGACGGTGCTCGTCACGGGCCAGTCGTAGCCGTAGTACGGAACCCCGAGGATCAGGCTCTCCTTCGGGGCATAGGCCATGAAGCGGTTCATGTGGATCTTCACATTCCGGCTGGCGTGGTCGAGCGGCGCGATCGCGCCAGTCACCGTCGACCCGCTCCAGCGGTAGTTGTAGGTCATGACGAATTGCTGGTCGACGATCGGCACGAGGCCTTTGATCAGGTCCGAGGGCGCACCGGCGGACGACGCGTTGACGAGGGTCGCGTCCGGGAATCGCGCGTCCATGGCCGCGTTGAAGCGGGCGAGGAATGCGAGATACCGCGGCGTCATCGACGACGGCATCGGCTCGAAATCGAAGTTCGCACCGTCGGCCGAGCGGCGGGCCATTAGGTCGAGCGCCTGGCCGATGAAGCGGTCCTGGGCGGCGGTGCTGCCGAGGAAGGCGGTCATCTTCGGGAGGCTGCCCGAATCGAATAGCTGGAAGGTCGGGACGACGCGGACGCCCTTCGCGTGAGCCGCGTTCGTTACCGCGCGGGCGTTGTCGCTGACGTAGGCGACGGAGCCGCGCCACGCCATGTCGATATCGCCGGTCCCCTTGATCCCGAGGCCGAAGAAGGCGATCGTCGAGACCAGGTCATAGTCGAGCTCCGCGGCCGTGCCGGCGTTCAGGCGCCAGTACGGGAGGTAGCCGTAGACCTGGTGGCTGAGGAAGCTCTCGACGTCGGCCCTGGGCGCGATGCCGGGGTCCGCGGCGGCGGCCGATGGCAGAGCTACGAGCGGCACCAGGGCGCTGACGGCGATTACGGCCGCGACCACGGCACCGAGGCGGCACCGAGCGTGACGGGTCCGGCTCACGAAGCCATTTAACGCCCTGCGGCAAGTTTCGGCTATCCCTCGATGGGGCCATGTTGGTCCGGGCGTTCGCCGGATCAGTATCCACAATAGAACAGATGTTCTATCATCGACCGTCCACGATGGCACCCTATGCCGAGCTCCATTGCCACACGAACTTCTCGTTCCTCGACGGGGCGTCGGCTCCCGACGAGCTCATTGACCGAGCAGTCGAGCTTGGCCTGTCCGGCCTGGCCGTCACCGACCACCAGGGTCTCTACGGCGCCGTTCGGTTCACGGCGGCGGCAGAGGCGGCCGGGATCCACTCCGTCATCGGGGTCGAGATCGAGCTGCTCGACGCGATCGTTCCGGATCCCAACCAGATCGCTGTTCCCGCCCGACGACCGGCGCGGCGTTCCGGTCGACGGCGGGCGGCATCGGAGGCAGCCGACGGATCCGGGTCGAATGCCGTCGAGGGCCTGCCGGATCGGCCGCGCCCGGAGCGGGCTCGGCTGCCGGGTCATCGGGATCCCGTCAAGGAGGATCACCGCGGCATCGGCGAGCGCCAGCGTGGTTCGCACCTCGTCCTTCTCGCCCGTGACGCAACCGGCTATCGGAGCCTGTGCCGGCTCATCTCGCGGGCGAACCTCGCCGGGACCAAGGCAGTTCCACGCTTCAGCCACGAACTGCTTGCCGAGCATGTCGAGGGACTCGTCGCCCTGTCGGGCTGTCACGAGGGCGAGATCGCCCGCAGGCTCCTGGTCGGGGATCGCGAGGGTGCCCGAGCCGCCGCTACGGCACTCGCTGGACGCTTTCCGGGCGGGTTCTATCTCGAGCTGTCGCACCACCTCCTGCCGGACGACGACTGGCTGGTGACGGAGACCGCGGCCCTCGCCGGCGAAGTCGGGCTGCCGGTCGTGGTGACGAACGACGTCCACTATGCCCGGCCGGAGGGCCGCGAGTTCCAGGACGTGCTGACGGCCATCCGCCATGGGCGGACGCTCGGCGAGTTGGCGGACCTGCGGCGTCCCGATGGCGAGTCATATCTGAAGTCAGAGGCGGAGGTCGCGGCATTGCCGCCGGCTGAGGATCCATCCATCGCGGCCATCTGGCAGGAGGGCATCGCCAACGCCGGGGAGCTTGCGGCGTCCTGCCGGGTCGACCTCGGGTTCGAGCAATACCGCTTTCCGGGGTTCCCGGTGCCGAATGGCGAGACCCCGTTCTCGTATCTCGTCGAGCTGTGCCAGGCCGGCGCCCGGAAGCGCTATCACCCGCTGACCTCGGCCGTCGTCAAACGGCTCGCCCACGAGCTCGATGTGATCGAGCGGGCCGGCCTCGCCGAGTTCTTCCTGATCTGCTGGGACCTGATGCGGTTCGCCAGGGAGCAGGGGATCCCTGCCCAGGGTCGGGGCAGCGCGGCCGGCTCGATCGTCGCCTACACCCTCGGGATCAGCCGGGTCGAGCCGATCGGCCACAACCTCCTGTTCGAACGTTTCATCAACGAGGGCCGAACGACCTATCCGGACGTCGACATCGACTTCAGCTCTGCCCGGAGGGAGGAGGTCATCCAATACGTCTACAACCGCTATGGCCCGGAGCACACGGGGATGGTCTGCAACCTCGTGACCTACCGGGCACGGTCGGCCGTGCGGGAGGTGGGGGTCGCGCTGGGGTTCCCGCGGCCGCTCGTCGACCGGGTGGCCAAGGCGCTCGAGACGTACGACTCGGTCATGGTCCGGCGCGATCTCGAGGCGGACGGCGGCTTCGCCGAGTTCTTCAAACGAACGGGCGAAGGGGAACCGGCCGAGGCGCTGGCGGCGACGGCGGCCGAGGAACGCGGCCTCGTCGATGGCATGGGCCAGCTGAATACCCGGATGCCGCTCGTCGGGAAGGTGCCGCCATGGCGCCAGCCGCCGAAGCCGCCGGACCCGGATGCGCCGCGCCCGTTCGGCTGGCTGGCGGAGATCCCGCTCGGGCCGGACGGAATAGTCGCCAAACGGTTAGCGCAAGGGCTCGATGGGCGACAAGCGTCCGGAGATGGCCATCCGATTACGTCGCAGACAGCTATTCGTGCACGATTCGGCGCATCCGACGCGGCTGGTGTCGCCGATCGCGGCCCCTCTGCCTCGGGCATGTGGGAGGGGGCCCCCGAATCGCCGCCGGCGATCCGGCCGGGCGGGCGCCACGACGACGAGGGCGGTCCCGGTGACACGCCGGCGAGCGTGGCCTGGCTGCGGGCGGGGAAGGGGACGGGCTACACGGAGGACCGCGATCGGTTGGTGCCGCCGGCTCTCGTCCAGGGTCGCCAGATCGATCCCGAGAGTGGCCAGGTCGAGCCCGCACCGCGACAGACCGATCGGCTCGGTCGGCCAAACCGCTGGGACCCGCCGGCGCCGCGGACCGCTCCGATGGGAAGAGGCGGATCCGCCGCCCAATCGTCCGTTGCCCGCGTCGAGCCGGAGCCGCCGCCCCAGGCACTCGGGACAACCCGCAACCTTTCGGATTGGGAGCGGTGGCTCGAGTTCTGCGCCCGGATCGACGGCTTTCCGCGACATCTCTCGATCCACAGCGGGGGGATGCTCGTCACGGCGGCCCCGCTCATCGACATCGCCCCGGTCGAGCGGGCGACGATGCCCAATCGGGTCGTCGTCCAGTTCGACAAGCGCGACGTCGAGACCCTCAAGCTGATCAAGCTCGACCTGCTCGGGCTGGGGATGCTCGCCGCGATCGACGAGACGCTCCAGCTCATCGAGCACGACTGCGCGGCCTGCATCGACCTCGACCGCCTGCCCGAGGACATTTCGGAGGTCTTCGACATGCTCCAGGCGGCCGACACCGTCGGGGTCTTCCAGGTCGAGAGCCGGGCCCAGATGCAGACGCTGCCGAAGTCTCGACCGCAGAACCTCGACGATCTGGTCGTCGAGGTAGCGATCATCCGCCCGGGCCCGATCCAGGGCAACGCCGTTCACCCGTACCTCCGCCGGAAGCAGGGCATCGAACCTGTCGCCTATCTCCATCCCAGCCTCGAGCCCGTCCTTCGCGATTCGATGGGCGTGATCCTCTACCAGGAGCAGGTCATGCGGATCGCCATCGAGGTCGCCGGGTTCTCGCCGGCCGACTCCGACGGGTTCCGGCGGGCGATGGGGACGTGGCGTTCGACCCGCGAGATGGAGAAGCTCCACCAGCAGTTCCACGACGGCTGCATGCGCCAGCCCGGGATGACCGAGGAGATGGCCGAGGAGCTCTTTCGCCAGGTCGCCGCGTTCGCCTCGTTCGGCTTCGCCAAGAGCCACGCCGCGGCGTTCGCCCGGACGGCCTACGAATCGTCGTTCCTCAAGCTGTTCTACCCGGCCCAGTTCCTGGTCGGGCTGATCAATGCCCAGCCGATGGGCTTCTACCCGGTCGAGGTCCTCGTCAACGATGCGAAGCGACACGGGGTGGCGGTCCTGCCCGTCGATGTCAACCGGTCGCGCTACAAGACGACGACCGAGTGGGTGGGGCGGCCGGCATGGGCGATGGCGAGCGGTGAGGACGAGCCACTCCCCGAGGGCGCGGGCATCGATCGCCGACCGGATCCCGTTCGGTCGCCGTCATGCGTGATGCCGTCGATCGCGGCCCGCGAGCGCTGGGCGATCGACGGCGCCGTCGGCTGGGGCGTCCGCCTCGGTCTCGGGCTCGTCAAGGGGATCGGCGAGGAGCATGAGGCGCTCCTCGATCGTGAGCTGGAGCGGGGCCCGTATCGATCGCTCGCCGACGTCGTCGAGCGGACCGGCCTGGGCGAGGAGACGATCGAGCGGCTCATCCGGGTCGGGGCGCTCGACTCGCTCGGTCGGCCGCGGCGTGAGCTGCTCTGGCATCTCCGCGAGGTCGCGGGGTCAGTCCGGGGATCCGTGCCCGGTCGTGTCGCCGGCCGGCCGATGGATCTCCGGCTTCCCCCAACCGACGCTCCGACGCTCCCCGGCCTCACCGAATCGGAGCGGATCGGCGATGCCTATGCGGTTGTCGGCCTGGATGCCCGCCGGCAGGTCGTCTCGCTCTACCGGCCGGCGCTGGAGCGGCTCGGCGCGGTCCCCAATGCGGCCCTGGCCGAGCGTCGCCAGGGTCCGGTCAGGATCGGAGGTCTGGTCGTCACACGTCAGCACCCGATGACCGCGAAGGGCACGGTCTTCCTCGCCCTCGAGGACGAGACCGGCATGGTCAACGTCACGCTCTGGCCGGACACCTGGGCGCGGCTCCGCGGCGTCGTCCGCCGCCATGCCCTGCTCCTCGTCGACGGGGATCTCCAGCGGGAGGCGTCGGTCGTGAACGTGATCGCTCGCGAAGTCCGACCGCTCGTCGAGGCATCTGCTGCCGCGGGTGCGCCCGAGCAGCCGGCGGGCGTCCGCCAGCTCGGCCACGCCGGGATGCGCCGTCTCGGCTGAACTGCCCCGGAATCGTCGCGGGGGCGACTAGCGGCGGCGGGCCAGGATCGGCCTGTCGCTCGAATCGCGCTTGCGGGAGCGGTCGTTGGGTCGACCTGTCGCCCGTGCCGCCCGTGCAGCCCGTGACGGACTGGCCAGGGCGAGGAAGCGCTTGTACCACGCCGCCGCGGCCGCGTAGAACGCCCCACCGACGATCGCCCAGAACAAGCTACCCAGGAGAATGTCAGGTGTGAGACCGGGCGCCGCCGACGTCCCTGCCAATGCTTGCACGATGGCCGGTGACGAAACCAGAACCACGAGGGCTATCCACGAGACGACTCCCAGCAGGGCTCCGATCAGGTAGCTCGCCCGAGGTGCCAGGAAGCCCGCCAGAAAAACCGGCGCAACGGGTTGGGGGGCAAGGAAGTACGGAACGAGCGTAAGACTGATCAACTCCCTCGCACCGGTCGCGAGAACGACCGCCAACAGGCCGACGATAAGAGCGAGCGGGATCAGGAACGAGCGGTGCCGAAGTAGTTGGGGCAGCGCGCCGATGTCGCCGCGAAGGTCGGTCGGGCGGAACGCGGCCTTGAGAGCGCCGAGGACGTTGGGTCGCGCCGGAGCCGTCGGCGCCGCGGCGCTTGCCCGGTCGCGTCTCGGCCCTGGGGTGGTTGGCCGATCGTCGATCGCCTCGGAATCAGCGTCGACTCCCTCCTCCTCGAGGAACTCCGGGTCATCGATCAGGGTGGCGCGATAGCGGCGGCGCGCCTCGGCGCGATTTGTCCTCTTGGCGCGGGCCACATTGCCTCCAGATGGCAGGGAATTAGTGGCCACATCGTAGTCCAATCCCACGCCAGTCGAGGCCGGCGTCGCCGGTGATTGCCCGGTGATCTGCTGGGAAGGCGCGATCGATCCGCCGTGCAGGCGCAATGAAGGCGCCGTTGATCCGTGGTGAAGGGCGAGTGCATCGCCGGTCGAGCGCCTGGGCAGCGGTGATGCAGCGCCTCCTGCTACAAACGTGACCGACTCGCCCGCCCGCGTCCGCCGCCAGCCCGCCCCTCTCGGGAGGTCGTCGATGGATCGCGTTCGGCACGCCGGCCAGGTCGTCCTGTTTCTCGTCATCGCCCTATCGGCTGGTGCGTTCGGCTCCGGGCCGCCTGCCGCTCCGGCGCTGGCGGAACGGCATACCGCCTTGGTCACGTGGCCGACGTCGACCGTGCTGGTGTCCGAGGTGATGACCGGTGGATCGTCCGCGTCAGACGAGTTCGCGGAGATCACGAACGCGGGTTCCGTCCCGATCGACCTGACGGGCCATGAACTGGTCTACGTGACATCGACTGGCAGCACGGTCACTCGAAAGGCGGCCTGGTCGACGCCGACGATCCTGGAGCCAGGCCGGCATCTCCTCGTGGCGAACGTGTCGGGGACCTACGCGGCCATTGCGGACGCCACGTACAGCAGCGGATTCGCCGCGACCGGCGGCGCTGTGGTGCTCCGGCCGATCGGGGGCGAACCCGTCGATGCGGTGGGCTGGGGTGACGCGAGCAGCGCCTTTGTCGAGGGAGCGGCCGCGCCCGCGCCGGCAAGCGGATCGAGCCTCGAGCGCCTGCCGGGCGGCTCGCTCGGGAACGGGACGGATACGAACGACAACTTGTTCGACTTCGTCGTCAGGACGCCGCCGTTTCCCCAGAATCTCGCCGCTGCGCCGACGCCGTTCCCGGCCCCAACGCCCGCGCCTTCGGCTTCGCCGAGCACGATGCCCAGCGCGTCGCCGACGCCGGCTCCGAGCCCGACGTTGTCGCCGACTCCGGCTCCGACTATCGCCCCCACGCCCACGCCTACGCCGCTGCCCACGGCGACGCCGACCCCTGCCCCAACGCCGGGCCCTACGCCGACGTCGACTCCAACACCGACGCCGGCTCCTACGCCCACGCCCACCCCCACGCCGGCTGCTACGCCGACGCCGACGCCGGACCCGACTCCCACGCCAACACCGGACCCGACTCCCACCCAGATTCCGAGTCCGACCGCCGAACCGATCCTGTCGATCGCGGTGGCACGGAGTCACGCCGACGGCTCGCTCGTGACGGTGTCGGGGACGCTCACCACCGGTCTGGGTGGACTCGACTCAGGCCGCATCGGGTTCGTCCAGGACGGAACTGGCGGGATCGCGCTGCGACTGGACGCCGCGCTGGCGACACCGTTGCCGGCGGGGACGTCGATCCTCGCGACGGGTTCGCTCGGGAGCTACTTCGGGCTGCGGACGCTCAACGTTTCGGCCGATTCGGTGCTCGAGATTGGTCCGTCGACCCTGCCAACGCCCATTGTCATCGAGACCGGCGCCGCCGATGAATCGCTCGAAGGTGTGCGGCTCACCCTGACCGGCGCGGTGACGTCTGCCCCGTCCCCGTTGACGGACGGGCTCGGCATGACGATCGACGACGGGAGCGGGCCGCTGCGCATCGTCGTCGCCGACGCGGCACTCGACGGCGCAGCGGTCGGGACGGGGGACATCGTGACCGCGACCGGCCCACTCGGACAGCGCGACAGCAGCGGCACCGGAACGGCCGGCTATCGGATCCACGCGACACTGCCCGGTGAGTTCAGTGCCGCGCCGGCCCCGACGCCGACACCCTCCCCAACGCCCGTCGCCAGCATGACTCCCGCCCCGAGCGTATCCCCGAATCCGACGCCGATGCCGACGCCGAACCCGACCGCGACGGGGACGCCCGTCCCGACCCCGTCGCCATCACCCACCCCTGCACCGTCGTCGTCGACACTCACGATCGCGAACGCCCGCCAAATGCCCATCGGGACAACGGTCAGCGTCGCGGGGATCGTGACCGCGCCGGCAGGCCGCCTGGGAACGCCGCCGCTGATCGCAATCCAGGACTCCAGCGGCGGAATCGTGATCAAACTCCCGGACGGTGTGGCTGCGCCCGCTCGCGGCGCCCGACTTGAAATCCGCGGTCCGCTCGCCGATCCGTACGGTCAGCTCGAGCTTCGTCCGCCTTCGGCCGGCATCCGGGTCGCCGGGGCAGGCCCGCTTCCCGAACCACTGACGGTCGATGCGACCTCGCTTGGCGAATCCTTCGAGGGCCGCCTCGTCACCGTCCGGGGCGTGATCGAGGCGCGTCCCACGAAATCGACGAGCGGCGACATCACGTTCTTCGTGGTTTCGCCGAGTGGCCAGGTCCGGATCCTTGCGGACGCGTCGAGCGGGCTCACGGCAGATTCGGTCACGGTCGGGGCGACGTACGACGTGATCGGCGTCGCGGGTCAGCGTGCATCGCGGAAAGGCGCCCTGGACGGCTATCGCGTTTGGGTACGGGACGCGGGCGATCTGGTCCGGCGTTCAGTGCCCGCGCCGTCGCCGAGCCCTTCGTCGGCGCCCACCGGGTCGCCGGCGCCATCGACTGGGCCAGGCGGCAGCGTCCTCTCGATCGCCGAGGCCGTTCGTCGCGGGGATGGCGATGTCACGGTCGAGGGCATCGTGACGACCGCGCCGGACCTCCTCGACTCGACCGGGCGCAGAATCGTGATCGAGGATCGGACGGCGGGCGTCGAGGTCCTCGTTTCCGTCGACAGCAGGGCGCCCGCCGTCGGCACGCGTATCCGCATCGACGGAACGATGGGCCGGGCCTACGATGCCCCTCGAATCAAGGCCGAGCAAATCGTCGTGGTCGCTGTCGGGGGTCGCCCACTCGCGCTCGACCTCCAGCGAGCGCCGACGGCGGCGCACGAATGGCGCCTCGTCCGCGTCAGCGGGACGGTCGTCGAGGTCAAGAAGCTCGGCGACCGGTGGCGAGCGGAACTCTCGGTCGGGCCGGACCGCGTCGTGGTCAGCGGTCTTGCCGGCGCGCGAATTCCCGCCACGGCCGTCGTGGAAGGGCGGACCGCGACGATCGTCGGGATCGTTCGGCGACCCTACCCGGGCGCCACGGACCGCCGCTGGTCGGTCGCTCCGCGGAGCACGGCGGACGTCGCCACCGCGACCGCCGGCAGCGCCGGTGCCGCCCGTGACGGGTCCGACCAGGCCGCCGGAGCCGGGTCCGCCGCAACTGGATCGGCCGCCATCCCGAACGTCGATCTCGTCGACCTGGCTGGGCATGTCGGCCAGATCGTCCGCGTCGGCGGGCTTGTCACGGAGCTCGTACCGGATGGATTCCTTCTCGACGATGGGACTGCGATCGGTCGGGTCGTGCTCGCCGGGGCTGCCGCGGAGTATCTGCCGCTCCTCGAGCCCGGCGATGCGCTGAACGCAACGGGACGCGTCGTGCAGGACGGGGCCGAGTATCGCGTCGTGGTCGACGACCCCGCCGGGCTCGTTCGGGTGGGCGATCCGACGCTCGATCCGACAGCGTCTTCGCCCGTCGGCGAATCGTCGGGCGTGCCGGAATCGGCCGTCCCCGGGCAGGGCGGGCGCCTTGCCGGCGGGCTGCTCGGACCGGACGCTCCGGGCGCCGTGGGAGTCGTCGGAATCATGCTGGTTTCGGCAGCTTCTTTGGCCGTGACGCTCCTCCGTCGGCAGCGAGCGCGGCGTCGCCTGGCGGCCCGTATCGCCGCCCGCGTCGCGAGCCTGGCGGCCATGCAGGGCCCGGAACGATGATTCGTGCGTGGCCACGCTCAGAGCTCGTGCTTGACGCTCGTGAGAACGCGGGGCTATCCTCGGCCGAGTTTCGCGCCTGCGAAGCACCACCTGAGCGAGGGACAGGTCTTGCCGAACGCGGATCACCGCGTTGCGCTCCCACTGGGGGAGCGGCAATACCACATCGGCCTCGGACCGGGAGAACTGGCCGAGTACATCCTCCTCCCTGGTGACCCCGACCGAACTGACCGGATCGCCACACGGCTCGACTCCATCGAGCTTGAACGGCGCCACCGGGAGTTCGCCTCGGTCACTGGGACGTATCGCGGCGAACGAATCTCGGTCGTTTCGACCGGGATCGGCACGGACAACGTCGAGATCGTGGTGGCGGAAATCCTGGCGATTACTGAAAGGCCAACCTTCATCCGCGTCGGTTCCTGCGGCGCCCTCCAACCGGAGGTCGCTCTCGGGGACCTGATCATCTCGACCGGCGCCGTCCGGCTCGAGTCGACCACGAGCTTCTTCGTCCACGATGGGTACCCGGCGATCGCCGACTACGAGGCGGTCATCGCGCTCATCGAGGCCGCGGAACGGCTCGGACATCGGAACCACGTCGGGGTCACGGCGACGGCGCCGGGATTCTTCGGGGCGCAGGGGCGTCCCATCCCGCAGTTGCCCATCCGCTACCCTGACCTGGCGGAAGACATGGCGCGCCAGCGTGTCATGAACTTCGAAATGGAGGCATCCGCGCTACTCGTGCTGGCCACACTCGCCCGCTGTCGGGCCGGAGTCGTCTGTGCGGTTTACGCACAGCGGACAACCGGCGCGTTCGTGGACGGTGCGGCCAAGAACGAGGCGGAGGCTGCGTGCGTGGAGACGGGCCTTGAAAGCCTGCTGATCCTCGCCGAGATGGATCGCCAGAAGCAACTGGCCGGGACGGAGCGCTGGCGTCCGTCCCTATGGAAACACACGTGAGCTGCGGACACGGGACGAGGGTTCCCGTGACGCCACGCTGAACAGGAGGAGCCCTCTCCAATGGCCGAAGCATATTGCGTCAAGGACAAGCAGAAGGTCGAAGTCGTGAATCCACAGCGGATCACGATGAAGAACGGCAAGCCTGCGCTTTCCGGGACATGTCCGATCTGCAAGGGCAAGGTCTTCAAGATCGGGGGCTGACCGCCTCAGCCTGAAATCGCCCGAAGGGGGCCTCGCCGGCAACGGCGGGCCCCCTTCGTGATTCCCGGTCGACGGGGCCGCTCCCGCGAGCCCTCGACGGCCGACCGCCTACGATGCGACCATACGTTCGGCGGTCGAGCGCGTGGCCGGACAGCCCAGCGCCAGCGTCGACGCCCACTCGATAGCAGATGACGCTCCCCGCCAGTGGGCGAGCGCAGGGTCGCGAAGGAGCACGTCATGGCAGTGCGAGTCGGCATCAACGGCTTCGGGCGGATCGGCCGCCAATCGCTCAAGGCGCTCATCGAGCGGGCCCCGGACGTCGAGGTCGTGGCGGTCAACGACCTCGTCGACACGTCGATGAATGCGCTCCTGTTCAAGCACGATTCGACGTATGGCGCCTACGACGGGACCGTCGATCACACCGAAGACGCGCTGATCATCGACGGCCGCGAGGTCAAGGTCCTCAAGGAAAAGGATCCCGCGGCCCTGCCATGGGGCGATCTCGGCGTCGACATCGTCCTCGAGTCGACCGGCCTCTTCACCGACGCCGACAAGGCCGCCGCGCACATCACGGCCGGCGCAAAGAAGGTGATCATCAGTGCCCCGGCGAAGGGCGAGGACATCACGATCGTCCTCGGCGTGAACGAGGGTCGCTACGACGCGGAGGCGCACCACATCATCAGCAACGCCAGCTGCACGACGAACTGCCTCGCCCCTGCGGCAAAGGTCGTCCACGACCTGCTCACGATCGAGCGCGGCCTGATGAACACGATCCACAGCTACACGAACGATCAGCGCATCCTCGACGTTGCGCACAAGGATCCCCGCCGGGCCCGTGCCGCCGGACAGAACATCATCCCGACGACGACCGGCGCGGCAAAGGCCCTGGCCCTCGTGATCCCGGACCTCAAGGGCAAATTCGATGGCTTCAGCCTGCGAGTGCCGACGCCCACCGTGAGCGTCGTGGACTTCACCGCTGACGTCTCGCGGCCCACGTCCGTCGAGGAGCTCAACGAAGCGTTCCGGAGCGCGGCAGAGGGCCCGCTCAAGGGCATCCTCGGGGTCAGCGACGAGCCGCTCGTCTCGACCGATTTCCGCGGCGACAGCCGCTCATCGATAATAGATGCCGAGTCGACGATGGTCCTCGGTGGAACGATGGTCAAGGTCATCAGTTGGTACGACAACGAGTGGGGCTACAGCTGCCGCGTCGCCGACCTCATCGCCTTCGTCGCTGCGCGCCTTCCGGTGGCGGGTCGGGCTTGACCATCGCCACATGAACAAGCTGACCATCCGCGACCTGGACGCTGCCGGAAAGCGTGTCTTCCTGCGCGTCGATTTCAACGTCCCGCTCGCGGACGGGAAGGTCACCGACGACTCTCGGATCCGGGCCGCCCTGCCGACGATCAACGCCCTCCTCGCCCAGGGCGCCCGCGTCATCCTCGCCAGCCACCTGGGCCGGCCAGATGGCAAGGTCCAGGACGGCCTTCGTCTTAGGCCCGTCGGCCAGCGGGTCTCGACGCTCCTTCGGCGCAACGTGCCGGTCACCGGCGACGCGCTCGGGGTGGGCACAGAAGATGCGATCAAACGCCTCCGGGCCGGCGAGGCGATCCTCCTGGAGAACCTCCGATTCCACGCCGAGGAGGAGAGGAACGATCCGGAGTTCGCCGCGAAGCTCGCCTCGTACGCCGATGTCTACGTGAACGATGCGTTCGGGACGGCCCACCGGGCGCACGCCTCGACGGTCGGCGTTCCGAAGCTCCTTCCCGCCTATGCCGGGCTCCTGATGGAACGCGAGATCGAGATGCTCTCGCACCTCCTCGAGGATCCCGGGCGGCCGTTCGCCGCGATCCTCGGCGGGGCCAAGGTTTCCGACAAGGTGGGCGTGCTCGAGCATCTGATCTCCAAGGTCGACATCCTCGTCGTCGGCGGCGCGATGGCCAACACGTTTCTCCTGGCCCAGGGCAAGACCGTCGGCAAGAGCCTCGCCGAGCACGATCGGGTCGAGGATGCGAAGCGGATTCTCGCGGCCGCGGAGGCCCGCGGCATTCCCGTCATCCTCCCGACCGACGTGGTCATTGCCAAGGAGGTCACCCGCGGCACGGAATACAAGACCGTCGGAACCGAGAAGTTCCCGGCGTCGTGGCACATCGTCGACCTCGGCGAGACCTCGCGGCGAGCCATCGAGGAGGCCCTCGCAAAGACGAAGACGGTCTTCTGGAACGGTCCGCTGGGCGTCTTCGAGATTCCGTCGTTCGCGCATGGCACGAAGGAGATCGCGCGGTTCCTTGCCGACAAGGCCGAGAGCGGCACGACCGTCGTCGTCGGCGGTGGCGACTCGGTCGCCGCCCTGGAACAGCAGGGCCTGGCGGAGAAGATGACCCACATCAGCACCGGCGGCGGCGCCTCACTCGAGTTCCTAGAGGGACGGGAGCTGCCCGGAATCGCGGTCCTGCAGGATCGCCCGAAGGTGGAGAGCAAGGCGTGACCGTGGCCACGAACACGACGATCGAGATCGTCGACGCCCGCGAGATCCTCGATTCGCGGGGCCACCCGACGATCGAGGTCGACGTCGTCCTCGGCGACGGTTCGGTCGGCCGGGCGGCGGTGCCGTCCGGAGCCTCGACCGGTGCCCACGAAGCGGTCGAGCTGCGCGACGGCGACAAGTCGCGGTTCGGTGGCAAGGGCGTCCTGCGGGCCGTCGCCAACGTGACCGACGTGATCGCCCCCGCGATCTACGGACTCGACGCCGCCGACCAGGCGGGCATCGACGCCGTCGTCCGCGACCTCGACGGGACACCCAACAAAGCCGAGCTCGGCGCGAACGCGATCCTCGGCGTATCGCTTGCCTGCGCTCACGCGGCGGCCGCCGCCCACGACCTGTCGCTCTTCCGCTACCTCGGCGGCGCCGGCGCCCGGACCATGCCCGTCCCGATGTTCAACATCCTCAACGGTGGCAAGCACGCCCAGGACTCGACCGACTTCCAGGAATTCATGGTCATGCCGATCGGAGCCGCGACGTACACGGACGCGCTCCGGGCCGGCGCCGAGATCTTCGCCACCCTTCGCGGCATCCTGCACGACGAGGGCCACGCGACCGGCCAGGGCGACGAAGGCGGCTTCGCCCCGAGCCTTCCCTCGAACGAAGCCGCCGTCGAAGTCATCCTCCGGGCGATCGAGAAGGCCGGTTACCGGCCCGGGGAGGACGTTGCCATCGCCCTGGACCCCGCCACGACGGAGCTCGTCGATGAGGGCAGCGGCGCCGGAAGCACGACGCGCTACGTCCTCGCCCGCGAGGGCAGGACGCTCGACTCCGGCGAGCTCATCGACCTCTGGGCCGACTGGGTCGCCCGCTTCCCGATCGTCTCGATCGAGGACGGCCTGGCGGAGGACGACTGGGCCGGCTGGGCCGAGCTGACCCGGCGCCTGGGCGACCGGGTCCAGCTCGTCGGCGACGACCTGCTCGTGACGAACACCGAGCGGATCCAGCGGGCGATCGACGAGCGCGCCGCCAACAGCGTCCTCATCAAGCTCAACCAGATCGGGACGTTGACCGAGACCATCGAGGCGATCGATCTCGCCCGGCGCGCCGGCTGGACGGCAATCGTCTCGCATCGCTCCGGCGAAACCGAGGACACGACGATCGCCGATCTCGTCGTGGCGATGGGCACGGGCCAGATCAAGACCGGGGCGCCGTCGCGCAGCGAGCGGGTCGCGAAGTACAACCGCTTGCTCCGGATCGAGGGCGAGCTCGGCGATGGGGCACGATACCTGGGCCGGGCGGCGCTCGGACGGCCGGGCATGGCGACCTCGCCGGCCGGCGACGGCAACTTCAGGGTCGGCGCCACCACGTGACCCGAATCGTCGACCGCGGCGCCATCGCCGCCGCATACGTCGGGATCGGGATGGCGCTGACGATCGGGGTCAGCTTCCTGCTCGTGATCCCGATCGAACCGATCTACTGGTTGCTCGCGCTCCCGGCGGGACTGCTGATCGGCTACTACGCGAACCAGCGCAGCGACCGCCGAACCGGCCCGTGGCGCAGGATCCTGGCGAATGCGCTCGTCGCGGGCCTGGCGACGGCGCTGACGCTGGCCGCGCTGCTTCTCGTCGTGAAGGCCCTGTTCTTCTTCGCCGACAACGGATTCCCTGACTACAACCGGGCCGACCCGGAGACGGGCCAGCCGATTCCGCCCTCCTGCGATCCGGGGGCGGGCTGTGTCTACTCGAGGTACCTCGCCGCGGGCCGCGGCCCCGACTTCGAGTCGATCGGGGTCACCGATACCGCCTCGTTCACCTCGTTCTACTGGAGTCAACAGTTATCCACGGCCGCCCTGCTCGTTCTGCTGACGACGGCCGGCGGCCTCGTCGGCGGGGCGCTGTACGGCCTGTTCCGGCCGAAGCCTCGGGCCGATGGCGTCGCGATAGCGCAGTAGGTCAGCCCGGCACGTAGGCGCAGCTCACGCCGACGACGAAGCTCCACGCGAAGACCAGGATCGTGGCGAAGATCGCCCCGAACGCGAGGATCCCGCCGACCGCCAGGGCAATGAGGAAGCCCCGCTCCCTGACGAACCACGCGGCCGCCGCCGGCCCGGCGAAACCAAGTCCCGCTGCGATGCCGACGGGGATCGCGTGGACCAGGATCTCAAGCGCGTTGCCCGGCGTACAGCCGATGCGCAACATCGTCGCCACCAGGCCGACGATCGTGAGCCCCCCCAGGACAATCCCGATCGCCCCGATCGACCAGGCCGCGGCCCGGCCGCCCGCCTGACGGCCCGCCAGGGCTGCTGCTCCGGGCGCGAGGAGGAAGAGCGGCACGCCGACGCCCCACCCGATCTGCGCGCGATCGAACGGCCCGACGACGACGAGCGAACTGGAGATCGCCAGGACCGCGAATGACGCGGCGATGAGGAGCGGAGCGATCGCCAGCGGTCGAAGGTCGCCGTGCTGGTTGGAGCGCGCCGGCTGGTCCACGAGGAGTCCTCCGCTGTGTGCGGCCGACAGTAAACACCACTTCGCGGCCGCCCAAGTCGGGAATCCCGGCAACGAGGCGGCGTGCGATCACTCAGGCCGAGAATCGCGACGCCCTGGGTTAAAACTCCGGGGCGCCAAGGTGATCGCGAACGGGAGAGACGATGGACTACTTCGCGGCGGTCTTCTTGGCCGGGGCCTTCGCGGCGGTCTTCGGCTTTGCCGCGGTCGCCTTGGCCTTCGTCGCCGTCGACTTCGCGGCAGGTTTGGCCGCCGATGCCCTGGCTGTCGTGGACTTCGCGGCGGCCTTTGGGGCCGGGGCGGCTGCCGTAGCCGCGGCCTTAGCGGCGGCGTCGGCGCGGGCGGTCTTCGAGAGCGCGGCACGGGCCTTGCCGGCCGCGGTCTGGGCGCCCTTCGCCTTGTCGGCCTTCGAGGCGGCGATCCGGCTCTTGGCGGCCTTCACGGCCTGGGCCTTGCTCGTCGTTTTCGTAATGCGGGTCGACGTCTGGACAAAGGCTCCGCCGGTCGCGGCGTTGAACTTCAGCGTCAGGCGGGACTTCCGGCGGGCGGCGGCGTTCGGGTGGATCGCGCCGGCCTTCGCTGCTCGATCGAGAGCCGCGTGGGCATCGGCGAGGGCCGTCGCTGCGGTCTCGGAATCTGTCTGGTGGGTTGCGACTTCGAGAGCCTTTGCGACGAATGTCTTCGCGGCAGTGCGGCGCGGCTGAAGGATCTCGCGGCGACGCTCGGCCTGTCGGACGCGCTTCAGTCCTGACGGCGTGCGTGCGCCCGTCCAGGTGCGGGGCGTCTTGGCCAAGGGGCGAACCTCACGGGAGCGGGTGATGGTCTGGGTGGCCGCCACGACACGGTGACGGCACGGACGCGCATGGTAGCAGAGGCGTCCCGATGGAGCCAACGGCGAAGCCCCACACTTGACGATGTGATCCCCATCCTCGGTGGCCTTGGCGCCGCCATCTGCTGGTCGGTGTCCATCCTCTGCTCGTCCCGTAGTGCGAGGCTGATCGGCGCCACATCCACGCTGGGCTAGGTCATGCTCGTCGGCGGCGTCGTGACCGTGCCCGCAATCGCCATCGCCGGTCCCGTCACGCTCGGCTCACGCGAGCTCGCTCTCCTGGCTATTTCCGGCATCTCTAACGTCGTCGGGATCCTGTTCGTGCTGACGGCGCTGCGGAGCGGCAAGGTCTCGGTGGTGGGGCCGATCACGTCAACCGAAGGCGCGCTCGGCGCGGTCATCGCCGTCGTCGCCGGAGAGCAACTGGCACCAGGAGCGGGGCTCGTCCTGGGGGCGATCGTCGTTGGCGTCGTCCTCGCGGCGTCGGAGCGCAACCCCGAGGTCATCGAGGGTGCCCGGTTCGGGCCGATCCCGACCGCGCTGCTCGCCCTCGCGGCTGCGACCTGCTTTGGGATAAACCTGTACGTGTCCGGGCTCATCGGCCAGGAGCTGCCGGCCGCGTGGTCGGCGGTTCCGGCGCGCCTCGTCGGCATCCTCGTCATCGCCATCCCGCTGGTGTTGTCGCGCCGACTCCGGATCACCCGTGCGGCGGTGCCCCTCGTCCTGGTGACCGGCGTGACGGAGGTGCTCGGGATCGCTTCTTTCGCGTTCGGTGCTCGCGAGGGTATCGCCATTGCGTCGGTCATCTCCTCGCAGTTCGCGGCGATCGCGGCCGTTGCGGCGGTCATCCTGCTGCACGAGCGGCTGTCAAGAGTCCAGGTGGTCGGGGTGGCGACGATCAGCATCGGCGTCGCCCTGCTGCGTTACCTGACCGCGTGACGATCGAGGCTCCATCGTCGCCGTGAGCGCGGCCTTGGTGGCCTGAGCGTCCGCTACACTCCCGCCTCGTGACCATCCCCCAGGACCGCCTCCGAAACTTCTCGATCATTGCCCACATCGATCACGGCAAGTCGACGCTCGCCGACCGCCTGCTCGAGCTGACCCACACGATCGAGGGGCGGCAGATGATGAGCCAGGTCCTCGATTCAATGGACCTCGAGCGGGAGAAGGGGATCACGATCAAGGCCCGGGCTGTTCGCCTGGAGTACACGGCCCGCGACGGCCTCAACTACGGCCTGAATCTCATCGACACACCGGGGCACGTCGACTTCGCCTACGAGGTGAGTCACAGCCTCCAGGCCTGCGAGGGCGCGATCCTCGTCGTCGACGCCACCCAGGGAATCGAGGCGCAGACCCTCGCCAACGTCCATCTCGCGATGCGGGAGGGCCTGACGCTGATCCCGGTCCTCAACAAGATCGATCTCCCGTCGGCCGACCCGGACACGATCATCGACGAGCTGGAGAACGTCCTGGCGATCCCGCGCGAGGAGGTGCTCCTCGCCTCGGCCAAGGACGGGACCGGCGTCCCGGACATCCTGGAGGCGATCGTCGCCCGCATCCCGGCCCCAAAGGGCGACCCGACGAAGCCGGCCCACGGCCTGATCTTCGACAGCCACTACGACGCCTACAAGGGTGTCGTCGTCTACGTCCGGCTCGCCCAGGGGACGCTCCGCGAACACGACCAGATCCGGCTCATGCAATCCGGCGCCGAAGCGGAGCCCCTTGAACTCGGTTTCTTCCGGCCCCAACTCGTCCCGGTCAAGCAGCTCGTCGCCGGCGAAGTCGGCTACATCGCCACCGGGCTGAAAAACGTTCGCGAGGCG